>Ga0209668_10000713_pt1 | contig 13806 bp, 13 predicted proteins | sample FrelakmetPLP11PL_FD_187150 | JGI IMG/M metagenome (GOLD analysis project Ga0209668, IMG submission 187150) | Freshwater lake sediment microbial communities from the University of Notre Dame, USA, for methane emissions studies - PLP11 PL (SPAdes)... | ecosystem: Environmental > Aquatic >... | reverse complement strand
TGTTGATTTGTGTCATTCATATCTTCATTATTTTAACATATCATAATGCTTTAAGTCGCGTTCAATTTCTCTTTTTTGATCTTCCTCTTTTAATTTTGCGCGCTTGTCGTATGCCTTCTTTCCCCTCACTAAACCTATTCTAAATTTTACTCTACTTTTTTCCTGCAACACATCCAAAACCACGGCGGTATTTCCTTTTTGACCTAAACCACTCCTGATTTTCGCCAGCTCATTGTTGTGTAACAAAAGCTCCTTATCTCGATACTCATCAAGTGTCGTTATTTTTACTCCTGGCCATGCGGCGACGTGAGCGCCAATCAGAAATAACCTTCCATCCTTAAAACCAATGTAGCTCTCCTTTAAAGACATTCTGGAATTTTTTATTGATTTCACTTCCCAGCCAAGCAGTACTGCCCCAGCAGTGAATTGCTCTACCAGTTCGTAATTATAGAGGGCATATTTATTATGTGAAAGTACTCTCATAAAAATCTAGAAATTCTTAAGATCCTCCATCGATAAAACAAATATCCTACTGCCGTCTAATACAAATATTTTCCCTGCGGTTCTGTCCGCTACTAAATCTTTAAAATTTCCAAAATAACCCTCGGATCCTGTATATGTGTATTTGGCTTTGAATTGCATATTCTCTTTTGTAATGACGTAAATACTTTTTGAATCTGAATCTGCAATGTATAGATTTAAATCATCTATGTAAAAAGCCGATGCATTTGTTAAATCGTCCGTAGAGCTCAATCCTAGTATCTCCGGGGTTTCCTCCACATCCGATAACGACCTGTAAATTCCTTGTTTATAGGGCAATAACAAATATATTTTTAGATCCATGATTGCAATATCTTTAACCCCTGAAAGTTCCGGCAAATTAATGTTCCTTTTCCCTGGAAGGCCATAGCCACCACCACCATTGCTTTCCATTTGATAAACCGCCTTGGCTACGGGATCAATGCTATAAACCTTGACCTGTTTAGTTTTACTGTTAAGCATTGCATACTCGATTTGCGTTACTCCACCCAATTTAGTTTCTGAACTTCCCGCAACTCTTTCTACAGTTTTATCGGTAAGATTAATTATTCCCATACGCCTATCTGTTGATTTATCCAAAAATATTATCTTTCCATTCGTGTCGTATGCAATTGTTGATGGTGAGGATAAACCCGATCCTATTTCGGTTTCCGTTTTCCCGTCATAAGTGGAGCTGTATATTTTCCCGTATTTATCGTCCGAGTAATAAATTAAACTGTTACCGATCGCTATGTCGGATAAAGTTGCTCCAGGATTTTTTGCCCCCATATCAATAATTATCTCCGGGCTTGTTAAACTAATAGTCTTATTAATTAAGTCGCCCATATATTTTAGTCTATCTTCTACCACTTTATATTCTGTAGAAAGTGATTCTACCCCCTTAGCCTTCTCCAAGGTCGTCTGAATTCCCGCTAGCTGTGCAATAAAAAGATCTTTTCTTTCTGTATTGATATTTGATTTAGCAATAGTTATAGCGTCATTCTCGATATTATCAAGCCCACTCGATGCCTCGTTTATATATTTTTGTGCCTCTAGTTGCGTAGTCTTCTCGCGTTGTGTTTTTAACGTATCTTGCACCGAAAAATAAATCATACTTCCCACTACTATTAAAATAATAAAAAGGAAGCCCCATCTTTTGTTCCTATTAGCTCCCTTTAAATTTGATGAGTTCTTACCCATACCCAACCAATCCTCCCAGACAAGAAAACCAAACCTTTTAATCTTTTCCTTAGCTACCTTAAAGTAATGGATAACTGTACGTTCATCATTATTTCCAGAGTTTATTTTAAATATGCTCTTCCTGGGTTTCTCGTCTTCATCTTCATCGTGTTCATCCTCCTCTTTCATCATAAAATCATCATCATCCGGCTCTTCGTCTTTATCCATAATTTCTAACTCCTTCTTCTCTTTCTTTTCTTCCTTCTCCTCTTCATCTTCTTTCTCGGGGGCAATATCCTCTTCTGATTCAACCTCAGGTTCGGGCTCAATAATAGGTTCTTCTTTAATATCTAATATTTTTGGCGTCTTTATTGCCTCAAAATTAATATTGTATCCAACTAATAGCATTGCGATTTTGGACTCATCTTCGAACATTCTTTGTTTTAATGGCGCATCCGAGAATGTTGAAACTAACTCCACCATCTCATCCTCGGTAACTTCTTTCTTAAAATGCTCTGTCGCCAATAAAAATACGTCATTTGACTTACAAATCATGCTTCCGACCTTTAATACCCCCTCACCTGTCGGATCTCGTAAAATTGTATCAACGTCAGTCATCCTATTATCCCGCCACATCTTAATACCATTGCTTCCCAATGAAACGAAATATACTATATCTCCTAGCGTTGTGATTACCGAAAGATCGAAGTCAATACCAACGTCAGCTGCACTATCATTTTCCAGCAGCTTTTGAAGATAGTTGCTGGCACCTTTAACGGCTTTTTCCAAGGCTATTAAGGCCGAATCAGTTCTATTCTCAAAATATGTCTCATGGAAATTATCTAATATCAAATTCCCTGCCGTAGATACGGCAAAAGTATCTGGTCCCGAAAGTGAAATAACGGCAAAAATTTCGCCCCTGGTTATTCGAATATCATGACTATGCGGCTTATAAACATAAACACTAGCCCAGAATCCTGGTTTTGATTTCCCAATATAGTATTTTTTATAAATTCTTTCGTCCATTTTATATTGGTAAGGCAATTAGTAATACAATTAATATCAATATAACTATATTAATATATCCTATCAATTCAAGCAATTTATGTGTAAATAAACTTGAAACTCTATCGGCTTGGTGTATTTGTTTTATAACTATTAAAAGTATTGCTACATGTACTAAAATCACGAATACGAAGACAAATTTCATTAATATCCCCAATACCCCACCCGAAAATATGTTAAAAATTATGTTCATGGTTCTCCCTCCGTTCGTATTTTGACTAGTTCATATAACACACTTCTAAACCAACTTGGATCAGGTATTTGTTTAAAGTTAAATCTTGACTTCATGGCCGTTGCTGTTTGTACTTTAACATTTCCGTAATTAAAAAGGGCCGGAAAAAGGCCATAAGTTTCTTGAGTGATATCAATGATGTTATCCAATGGTGCCTCGGAAACCTTAGTCCCACTCATCAAACGGAATTCAGTATGGATCATTCTTTCATTAGTTATTAAATAGACGTTTTGAAACCATACAATATAATTGGTCCAAACGTATGTAATAATAAAAGAATAATAAAGTAAAATTACTGCTAACACATTAATCATACTAAAGTTAGATCCCGCAAATAATTCACCCGTAGTAAGTTGTAAAAAGTAGTCTGGCAAAAATGCATCCATTACAATTAAAGCAATAAAAGGGAGTATCATTATAAATATAGCCTTTAAAATCCATCCGCTATTCGTAATAAAATGTCTTCTCGTTAGGATATAGATTTTTTCGGACTTTTTCTGGAAAGCGAAATGTACATTTTGCGGATAAATCACAAGTGATCCCCAGTGTCTAGAGTCGTTCCGTGGAAGTACATGTCTTACCAAATCCATTTTGTTTGCAGGTTGATCAAGCATTATTTACATTCATCATTATTTTTGTAGAAATGAAAACGTCTTACTATAAATATAATCCTGGTTCTCTTGAGTATGTGTTCTTGCCACCCAATCATTCCAAATATATTTAAATAATTCTCCTTGAATATTACCAGAACCATTGCTCCCGATCAGTGTTACATAGCGGACGCGATTTGACGAATCCTTTGTTAACGAAAGTCCTGTAATCGTCCCAACTTTTTGCTTTATTCCTTTTATATAGTTATTTGCCGACTTGCCTACTTCATAATTGCCAACAGCAGAGTTAAACATTGTATTAATATCGGCTATCGTGTACCCATTTGTTCTCCAGGCCCATCTTGTGTACTGGTAATTACCAGCAACAGCGGTATCATCTGCGTGACGAAGGTATGCTGTCGGCCAACCAATTCCGTCATAACCTGAAAAAATCGTGTCATTGTTGGCCGTCCCAAACCCCTGACTATTATCCGATGAGTAATAGGCCCTTATGATTTGTCCGTTGTAAACAATATACTTTCCTGCTGTATCAAATGCTGCCCAAGCTTTACCCAACCCACCCTTATAAACTTGGCACGATGCTGTTGTACATATTGGCTGGCCACTTGTTATACCATACGATCTAGCCGCTATAACTTGCGCTTTTATTGTTTCCTCCGGCCAGCAATCCCACTCTGTACCTGGATTATCAATAACATATTTAGCACGTTTAGGGTCATCCGCCGACCAATTTTGAGAATCTGCAAATTGCGCCCATGCAATAATCTGTTCGCTGCTTCCACATGCTTTGTCCGGTATTTCACCTAACCCAGCCACGTAAGTTTCTATATCCATAGTTCCATTACCCACAACAGAAATTGTTGCCCCGGGCCTTGTTTCAATCACTACACCTATATAATAAAGCTTTAATATTTGTTCGGCGCTCCATCCATGATTTTTCGCAGCGCCATATGCACCCCACTGAGATAATCCAACCCCATGCCCCTGGAACCTATCCCGTCCAGTTCCCGCAAAATAAAACTGACCTGTTGTTATAATATCGGTTCCCCCAGTTCCTCCGGCGGTTAAATTATTATCAGCATTCATCATATTCTGTTGCTCTTGAGAAAGCTGGTCAATGCTTTGAGTTACACCTTTTGCCGCCGACCTCATTGTATTCATTGATGCATTGGCATTTCTTACAGCATCGTTGTACTGTTTAACCTGCGCATCAAGTAAGGCTTTTTGAGCAGAAAAATCCGATATTTGTTTATTGATCGTAACTTTTTGTTTCTCAAAACCTTCTCTATCTGTTGTCAATTTCGTTATTTGATCGGCTAAACCGAGTATTTGGCCCTCTGTCGCATTTTGATACGCCTCAAAGTATATTGCCTGTTTTAGTATATCGCTATCTACCTTTAAAGTGCCTTTTGCAGTCTTCCAAATAATATATGAATCAATTATTTGGTTATCTTGCCTTTTTTCTGCCTCATCCTTTTGCAATTGTGCTAGATTAATTTCCTCAGTTATTTGTCTTGATTGCAAATCTAATAAAGATAACTCTGATTCCAAGCTGGCAATTTTTGATCGAACTTTTGAAATTTCCGAGTTGTACCCCCCCTGAACGGCTTTATTTTCTTGCAGTGTCTTATTGACGGCATTCATCTCCTCATTAATTTTCGCTAACTCCGCTTGTTTTTGTTCTATCTCAGCTTGTATTTCCTCCACTGTTTTTGCAAATACAATGTTTGGATTTATCCCATTAAAAGTAACTGTAAGTGTGATTAAAGCGAGCGCGGTAATTACTAGTTTTATTTTATTCATATATTGCATAATACATACTACCCCATTTTTTATTCAAAGAAAAATCGCTATTGTATCTTTCTGCCATAATATTTGTGCGCGTAAAATTTCCCATTGTTTCGCATCTATGTATAAATTCATTGTTCGATTTTATATTAATCGTTAATCAATTTTACACACCATCCCCCACTCATCATATTCGCGGTCCGTGGTAAACAATAAAAACTGAAATTCGTCTGATAGATCCTTAACGACCTCTTTTAAACCCCTCCTGCGGTCTTCATCAAATGTTACGAATGTATCATCACAAATAATTGGAACCATTTTATTTTTTACGAGTGCTTTTAAAAAGCCGATTCTAAGCAGAAAATAAATTTGATCTATTGTGCCAGTAGAAAAGTTTGCAACAGGGTCAAGATATTCTTCTTTTTCTTTAGAGAAAACCATCACATTAAAATTCTCATCCACCTTAATATTACCATACCTTCCATTTGTGATGCGTGGCAAATCTTTACTAACTGCCTGCTCAATAATTAACGATGAGGTTTTAGCAGTTTCTTTTAATGCCTGTTTTATTGTTTCCTGCGTTAGCTCATAAACATCGGCCTTACTTTTCCAAAATGCTAAACTTTGTCTTGTATTCTCCAACTTTTCTTCTAAACGAACAATGTAATCCGAATCTATTTCTGAATCACCAATTCTGACTTTTGATGTAGTAAGTTCAGCCTCGAGCTTTTTTTCTTCCATCTCAGATCTATCCAGCTCCCTTTCGTACATTAAATATTCTTGAGGTGTAATTTTGCCGAACTTGACCTTATCATTGAACTCTGTTGTTTCTAATTGCTTTTTTTCGGTAAAGAGATCAATTTGTTTTTTCTTTATTTCGATAATTGAGGTATTTGATAATAGCCCTCTGATCTCCGAATCAACCTGTTGGGCACTTTCATTAAGTAGGTTAAATCTAGCCTTAGTTGTATAAAAACTACTAACATCCTCACATTGAAATTTATCTAAAATCGCCTGAAGATCACTTGTTGCCCCTTGAATTCTAAACTTCCATTGATCCTGATTTTGTTTAATTATCTCAATTTCCTTTTTTACAACTTTACCACCGGTATTTGACCTTATAAAGGCCAGCGTGAAGATTATCGACTCTAACAACACGCCGAAAATTAACGAAATTAATATGTTATTTAAAATAAAATACAACAGAACACTTACAAATATTGGAGGAATAAATAGCCACAATTTATTTAAAGCTTTTATATCGGTGACTTCTGCCTTTGTGTCCATAGCAGCCATACGATTTAGCTCAGCGCTAGCCATCTTCCTTATCTCCAAGAAACGGCTAATTTCGGCACTAGCTTTGTCACTGTCCTGGTTTTTAAACTGAGAATATACAGACATATCGGCGACAATACGTTCTTTTTTTGCTTCTAACTCGTTGTATGAAACGATTTTAGACTCGATTTCTTTAATCTGGCTATCAAGTTCATCAATGCGGCCTTTCGCCTTTTCATACTTGTTGTAATTTGAAAGCGTCTCTGTAATTTCATCAATTCTTTCTTTAACTTCTTTAAGCTTAACGACTGCACTTGTTCCTGCTTTGGCCGATTCGTTCACCTTTTGTACAATAACGGCCTTTGTGCTGATTTCCGTCTCTAGCATTTTAATCTCGTTTTCCGCAAAACGAATCGGCCCAGGATTATCTGAGTGCCTTTCCATTCCAAGCTTCAACTTTTTGACCTCTATGCTTAAATTGTTTATTACATTTTGTATATTCACATCTTCCTGTGACTCATTTGCAACATTTTGTAAAGCATTCATAAAGTCCCTGTCATCTTCAATTTTTGAAACGTCCAAATGACTGATGAATGCTGTGTTTTTATAAACCACACGTGATGGAAGGCCTGTGATGGTGCCAATAACATTGTTAACTTCATCAATTGTGGAAACCTTTTTTTTAGAATCGGTATTGAGTAACGATGCCTCCTTGGTATTAAAATCTTTTATTAAGACAAAATTGCTACCTTCATGCTCAAATTCTAGTTCTAACCGTGGAAGTACATTGCTTTTCCAAGCCTGTATTTGCCTTAAAACTTTCGTTGATTGAGTTGTTGGATCAGAATACATCGCATCTAACAGACCCTGGCTTATTGTAGATTTCCCCACTTCGTTGTCGCCAATAATAACATTCACACCCTTTCCAAATTCAATTGTCTTCTCCTTAAACTTTTTATAATCTTTTAGTATTAGCTTTTGTATTATCATAGCTGACCACCTTTCATTAAACCCACCCCGAGCTGAATAGCCTCATCAATTTTCGCATTCAAGACCTCATCACCGGACACACGCTTTTCGTTCAACAGCTTTATGTATCTGCCGATTATCATATTTGCGGGATAGGCATTAAGCTCTTCTTTGTTTAATTTAAGAGCAGTTTTATCAACTATATTTATGTGGTAAAAATCTCCCGCCAAGACATCCTTAAGTTCTTCATCCTTGATTACGTATTCTATTGATTTAAATCCTTCCAATGTTAAATTCAATATTAAATCCTTATTCTTTTTAGTTTTAATTACCGCAACTAATTCCTCGTATGTTTTGTACTGCGATACGTCGACTTTTACAAACTGAGCAGTCTTTAAGCCAGTTTTTTCTATCTCAACTTTTAATTCTTTCTTATCCCCCAGCGTAATAATGAGCATATTGCCCGCATTCGTTTGATCAGAATCAATGAGCTCCGGACTTCCGCTGTACCAAGACCTTACTCCTTTTGCAACTTCTAATGTGTTATGCCAGTCCCCAAGTGCGATATAGTCAAGGCCTGATTTTTTTAGGTCCGCTAAATATATCGGATTATTCATAGGAGGACCTTTAATATCTGCAGAGCCGTGAAAAACACCGATATTATATGCGTATTTTGAATCAGTTTCTAAAGTCTCGTAAGGTGTTTTGTTGTTTTTCTTTTTTGAGATACCAGCAAGCGCAATTCTTACGTTCAACTCAGGGATGATCCAATCTTCCTGTTTTTCATCAGCTTTAAGCTTAAAGTGAGAATCTTTAAAATCCTTGATTGCCGATACATTGTAAACTCCGGTTTCGGACACTCCGTCATGGTTACCAGAAATCAGAGCAACGTAGATCCCCTGTCCTATAAGCTTTTTAATTTGATCTAAAACCGTGTTTTGTAGGTTTCTACTAGGAAATGGGGAGTCAAATAAATCTCCGGCTATAATAAAAACATCCACCTTCTTTAAAATGGCTATGTTTATCGAGTTCTCGAAGGCATTCTTGATGTTGTTCCGGTGATCATCAGCATTTGTTCGTAAGTAAAGCAGTTTCGCTCCAAGATGAACATCCGAAATATGGGCTAGTTTTAAGTTCATAGGAATATATTAGCATATTAATTTGTCTCGCACACCGTTGGGAAGAAAAATGTGAATGTTGGTTGACGCAATTCCTCAAAACACTGGGTGTTCTTATCAATGATCGTCTCCATAACAGTTGCAATTAAAGGTTGAGCAAAAAGAATCATTATTAAACCAATAACCCATTGCACCATTCGTTTTTTAGAATCCTCCACCTTATTAAACATATACAGGTAAGAATTATAAACAAACAGCCCAAAAAATATTATTCCTGTCATGACCCAGACAAAACCAAGGGCTTCTACGGCGATCACTTCTAAATGCGGTAAAGACGGAGGATCACATGGTCTACAGAATTCTGCTCCAGATGGACATGGCAATGGAGTTACACCTGGTTGACAGTCTTCTGCAAAAGCAGGAGCCATTAGACTAAAAGCAAGAGCGAACAAAACAAAAGAGGCCAAAAATATTTTTTTAAAGAAATTTTTTGGCCTCATGATTTTAATTACCTTTATGCTTAATTAACAACTGGAATATAACCTCCACTTATTGGATTTATGCATAACAAGACATAGTCACCCGTTCCTTTTGGTATTACACTTATAGCGATTGCAGCTGCTCCACTGGTTGCTGGCAAAACTACTGTATCACTTGTCGTCGGTAATTTGTAGCCAGAAGCAATTGCTAATTGCTCTAACGATATTCTACTGGCAGACCCCCCCAATAATCCATCTGGGAAAATAAAATCACCATCCTTTTTACTACTGGCAATCTTATAAACTCCTTCGCACCATTGCACAACTTCATCGTTGATATCTTTATCGGTAAATCTCCTACATCCCACACTGTTACCTGCAGATATACATACCTGTGCCAATGAAGGAGATGTTGCTGTCTGGTTGAATATAACAAAAATCAAAATGATCCCTAAAACTCCAACAAATATTGCAGCGATACCCATCAATATTGCTTTGATAGATTTTTGCGCCTCCTCGATCTTTCCTGGATCGCCCTCTGATCTAATATATTTAATACCAGCCATTATAGAGTAAACAACGGCCACAAGAATAACCAAGCCCAAAACAAAATAAATTGCAAACTGTACTCTCTCAGTTACAAATGTTGCAGTATTCACCCCACCTATACCCATTAAATCAAACAAATCCTGCACAGCCTTCGGTAAAAAGGTTGATGTGGATCCACTGCTGGTCTGAGCAAATACGCCGGATGTAGATCCAAGTACACCTGCCACCGCCAATAAAGCTTTCTTTGTAATTTTCATTGTAAAATAAATTAAAAAAGTAGTAATACTATTACAACAGAATAATATACATATGTCAAAGTTTTCCGTATTCAACACAACCCGATAATCCGGTTGCGCCACTCCCAGTACTGCCAGTTAGTGTAACCGTACCATCAGACGCAACCCCAGCCGTTGTATTGTCATATGGCAAATACCAAGCGCTACCACCACTAGTAATGCCTAAATTAACTATGTTCTCCTTGTTAAAAACAGAATTCCCGGATGTAACGTTGTTTGCAGCCGGATTGTAATTGCAACAATAAGCTTTTTGCCCCTTGTTTACATCAATATTCATTCTCGATAAATAATATTCAGTTTGTTGATCTACCTGCGAGAAATAAAAAGGGCCATCGTATCCACCACATTGCGCAAGAGTGTTACCCCAATCGGCGGGTGTGCCATAACCAACTACGGCCCCCACAATTGAAATAACTACAAAAAACAAGAAAACCGCACTTACCGATAGCCAAACATATTTTAACTTCTTAACATTTGCCTGGATTTGCTCAGGATTGCCGTTGCTACGTATAATAGCTAGGCCAGCCATTATAGTTAAGAAAACCCATACTAACAATGTTATTCCAAAAACCAACTGTAGAATTACTCCAAATCCTGAAAGCAGGCCTCCACTGAACAAACCTCCTGGGTCAGGAATACTTAAATGTAATCCACCAAGACCATCAATTGAAATATCAGATAAAATTCTTGGCATTTAAGAAATATTAAAATCTAAAGTTTCCATGTTAAAGTTGTTTCATCACATGTGTACTGCATGGCTCCATAATCAGCAAGTGGCATTTGCTCTGGTAAACAGGGCTTTCCCAAATCGTCTTCGTAAAGATAAACAAATCTGCCAGATCGAGGCAAAAAGTTAAAGTCAACAAGACTACCAGTAACCCCTGTAAAGGCTGCCAAAATTTGTACCACAGTGAGTCCCGCAAAGACAATTATTGAACCAAAAATTAATGATTTAAAGATCTTTATTGCCTCCTGTACTTTTTCCTGATTGCCTTCGGAAAACGAGAATTTGTACATAGCGACTATACCAAAGCCGATGATGATTAACCCTGCGGCACCAAACGCTAAAAGCATTACTCTTCTCACCAAAATCAGTAGCGATCTGTCTATATCGATGCCAAGGAAGTTCACACTTTCTAGCTGCTTATATAGCGCCAAATCGCCAGTATATGTTTCGCAGGCATTATCTACACCCCAGCAATAACCGTTAATCCTAATTGTATATTCGGGAGATTTATACAAACACTTTCTGGGACACGTCTTATTACAAGTCTTTGCAAATGTGGCGTATCCAATGCTTGCGCCAGAAGAAGCTGAGGTATTGTCAAATAGCTTTGCGGCAGTGCATTCATAATCTGCTACTAGCTCATCTGAGTTATCTGGAAGTGGAGTAATTGCTGCACCAGTTTTACAACACCCCTTACCCGTACCACAAGCACTATTTGGGGTATATGTACCAGCCAATTCGTCTGTACATATTTGTTGAGTTTGGCACGTTTCAACACCCGGACAAACCGATATAGCAAAAACCCCGGAATTTAGGGCAAAAAATATACCCACAACTAATACAACACTCAGTTTTAACTTTTTCATTACGTAATATTTAACAATCTTATTCCAAACATAGCACCTAATATTCCGATAATTAGAGATGCCGATAAGATTAACGCAAAGCCCACTACTCCTGATGTTAAAGTCTGCATTGATTGTTTCTCCTTTTCAGGGTTGCCCATGGATGTAAGCTTTATAAATCCCGCATAAATAATTATGCCTATCAAGGCCAAAGTGGCAACAGGTAAAACGTAACTTGATGCCCAATTAATTATTGATGGTAAATCTTTAAATTCCTTTGATAACGGCGTGACTATTGCTACCGCACTAGTTACTGACGTTAATAATGAATAAGCTAGTAATGAAAAAATAAAAGGTTTTGTTTTTGTCATAGTTTTATTTTGCTAAATTTAACCACCTAAAATATTGGCAAATCCATCTCGGGTGAATATGCCCAAGATATTTACGCCAAGTATTTCCAATAATACTGATGCTCCGGCCAATGTAATTAATGCAATTATCGTTGTCACTATTATTTCGTTTCCCTCTTGAATTTTTGAAGGATCATTTGTCTGCCTTAAAAATGCACCTTGAATGATTCTAACAACCGCAATTCCACTACCAATTCCTAAACCTATTTGAATAACCCTAGTTATAAATGGATTCATCCTTGTATCAATACAGCCAAGTGATGAGCTCCAGGAGTAATGGCCGCCTTCTGCGGGGTCTTCCCAGTTCCTTATCATGCAGTCTTGACATAACCCAGTTTGTTCGGAGGGTTCACTTAAACATCGTTGCATTAACTCAATACCTGTATCTCCCGCCCGGTCATAGAACTCTTGACTAATACTAGCTCCGTTTTTGCAAATACAATCGTTTGCTTTTGAATAACACGTGCCTGGATCCATCGAAGTATCACCTTTAATACAAGTGTAGCCATTTGAACTAATTGCTGTTTCTGTTAAGGATTTACCATAGTATGTTGAATCTATCTGACCGGCTTTTATTAAACAGTTGTCCCCACCGCAAATATAGGTTTTAGTGTCTGCCTTAGAAAAATAAGGATTCGGATCTTGAAATATAACTTCGATAGTGTAATCCCAACCGGCAGGCCAACCAAGGCAATCAAAGTCTTCATCAAGGTACTGAGCGATATTGCATTTGGGATCCCAAGGTGGCCACTTTACCCATGGTGAGACACTTCCTCCCAATTTCATTCTAACTGCCGTAACGTTCGCTAACTCCCCCCTCACACCGGATTGATGGTTAATACATGCGGCATTCAATTCCGAATCGGAAAGACATCTTCCTGTATTTAATATATCGGTACCAATTAAATTTGGTCTATCTGCCGGACAACATTTTATCGATTCAAAAATTACCCAAAATACCTGACACACAGACCCTCCTCCTATGTAAATTGGGTCATCAATCAATTTTGCAGGCACTTCTCCCGGTTGACAAACGTATAATATAGGACCGTAATTAGGCTGAACAGTTATATCGGGTGAAGATGCACAATAACTACTGAATAACTTAATGAGACTAGATTTTTTCTCTGATGTCATGTTAAATGTCAAATCTGGGAATGGTACTTTTGGTTCCGAACAAATTGCCACCCCTTCCACCCACGGTGCCCCTGGCGCAGCATTCACTACCCCCAGCATACCAAGTATGCTAAAAGCCATCACAGTGAATCCTGTTAGAAATAAGCTTTTTTTAATCTGCATCGGCAACAATTTTATTTAAATTAGTAAATTCTATTACTCCTCCACTTTTAATGTTTTTTTCCAGCATGATCGTCGCAATTTTATCTTCAACATTATCCTGAATCACTCTTTGCAACTCTCTTGCTCCATATACTTTATTGTAGCCCAACTTGGAAACCTCTTCAAGCAATTCCTTTGAGTAAACTAATTGAATACCTTGTTCAGATAACTTTGCTTTAACCTTATCCATCATTATGGAAGCAATTCGGGTTACATCAATCATAGTAAGAGGCCTGAACATAACAACTTTATCGAATCTGTTTAGAAATTCCACACGAAGGAATTTACGTAACTGTGGCATAATTTTTTCTAATACAGCGCCATACTTTTCGCCTTTATCCATAGCATCAGCAATTTCCCTTGACGCAACATTTGATGTAGCAATTATTATCGTGTTTTTGAAAGT
>Ga0209668_10000712_pt1 | contig 13816 bp, 11 predicted proteins | sample FrelakmetPLP11PL_FD_187150 | JGI IMG/M metagenome (GOLD analysis project Ga0209668, IMG submission 187150) | Freshwater lake sediment microbial communities from the University of Notre Dame, USA, for methane emissions studies - PLP11 PL (SPAdes)... | ecosystem: Environmental > Aquatic >... | reverse complement strand
CGCGCGCGCCCGCAAAAAAAGTCCTGCTTGTGGACGATGTCGCCACCACTCTTTCCACGCTCAATGAGTGCGCAAAAGCGCTTAAGTCCGCGGGCGCGCTTGAGGTAAAAGCCATTGTGCTGGCGCAGTCATATTAGGGTAGTATAATGCACGCGCGAGCCATAGGCGAGTGCGCATAAAAGGCGCGAGCCGCAGGCGAGCGTAATAAACTATTACAATGATAATCGGAATTGACGCATCAAGATACGGGCACGCGGAAGCCACCGGGGTGGAATGGTATTCTTACCATCTGCTCAACGAACTTATCCCGATGCTTGGGCGCGACCACAACAGCGAAGTGCGCCTGTACAGCCCGGTTGATTTCAAACCGGAAACCGACCTTCCTTTCAATGTGAAAAAACGGATCATCCCGATGAAAAGGTTCTGGACTGTCTTGCGCCTTAGCCTGGAACTGCTTCTGCATCCCGTGGACAGGCTTTTTGTACCTTCACATACGCTTCCTCCGATTCTGCCGAAAAAATCGGTAATTACAATCCATGATGTGGCTTTTGCATTGTTGAAGGATTCATATGACGGTTATCAATACCGCTTCCTCATGCACAGCACCAAAAGGGCGGTCAAAAAAGCGTGGAAGATAATCGTGCCGAGTGAGGCGACAAAAAATGACCTGATTCAAATCTTCAAATGCGCGGAAAAAAAGATTGTGGTGATCCCGCACGGTGCGCCGACCCCGCCTAAACTCCGGGTGTGGCCAACAAGTGAAAAACAGCATCTGCTCAAGCAATTCGGCCTCAAAGACAGCGACCTTTTTGTCTTTTATGTCGGCCGGATTGAAAGTAAAAAAAATCTCTCCAGACTGGCCGAAGGATTTGCCCGTTTCATAAAGGAATTCCCCGAATGGAAGCTGGTGATGGCGGGAAAACGCGGGGTTGGTTTTGAGAAAATCTGGCAAACGGTTGAGGCTTTGGGGTTGAAAGAAAATGTCGTCCTGCCCGGATATGTCTCTGAAAAAGAAAAAATGTTTCTGATGGATAAGTGCAGGATTTTTGCTTTTCCTTCTTTGTATGAAGGGTTCGGACTGCCCGTGCTGGAGGCATTCGCGCACCGCAGGCCCGTGCTGACTTCCAAGGTATCTTCCTTGCCGGAAGTCGCCGGAAACGCCGCCTATCTGGTCAATCCCGAAAAGTCGGAGGAGATCGGGGTCGGACTAAAAAGACTGGCTTCCGATGGCATGCTGGTGAGCCAATTGATTCAACGGGGTGAAACGCGCCTTGCCAATTACAGTTGGGAAAAGTCCGCTCGCGCAACTTTTGAAGTGCTGTTTGATGGAGTGATGTGATAGAAGTGGGCTTTTTGGTAATCATCAAAACGGCCTCCTGACTTGGAAATCCTGTGACATTGCAGGAAATGGATTTTTACGAACTCAAATACACCTTGCCGTTGACGGCCGCGGGAAAACCGACCTTCAGCCCGATATGAGATCCGCTTTTGGCTTTTTTGACGGGCTTTCGGTCAATCTGCATCTCTTCAACGACCTGCGGGAAAATTTCATCATCGCCTTCTATCAGTATGCTGTCGCCGGTTTTCAGGGATGAGGACAACATGATTATGGCAACACCGATCTTTTCAAGATAATGGGTTACTTCGCCGATCTTTGCGAACGGGGCGTTTGCCGAACCGAACGAAAGCTGATTGTCCGCGTCCTGCCGTACAGACGCGGCTGAGCGGAAAGATTGCGCGCGTGGTGGTGTTAAGCGAGCCGTTTGCGCCGCGTACCCGGCTGTTGATGTATAACGCCCGATATTTCTCGGCGTGGATGACAGTTGCTTTTTTGGCGGGGCAAGAGCCTTGGTTGAATCGTGCTTAAGCCCGGCATCCTTCCTGTCCAGAGCCGTCAAAATCAGTTTCTGCCTGGATTGCGAAACAATCATCTTCTTCCGCATATACGCTGGAATCTTTAATGTTTCCGGATCAAGTTTGTTGTTCATGACTGCATTATAGTTTGTTATAATCAGCCAGTCGAGCCTAGTCGAATCCGTCCCTAAAACCAATTCCCATGGACAACAGGAACATCGCGGAAATCTTTCAGGAATTCGCAGACATCCTTGAAATTCAGGGAGCAAACCGCTTTCGTTTTTTGGCTTATCAGAAGGCGGCACGGACTATCCTGGATTTGCCGCGCGACCTGAAAGACATTTGCTCCGAAGACCCGAAGAAACTGCAGGAAATTCCCGGAATCGGCAAAGATCTTGCCTCCAAAATCGTTGAACTGTTGAAAACCGGAAAATGCAAAGCGCATGAGGAACTGCTGAAAACTTTTGACCGCGGACTGCTTGAAATTCTGCGGGTCCGCGGAATCGGTCCGAAGAAAGTCATGCTTTTTTATTCGGAACTGCGGATTGATTCAATCGCAAAGTTGAAAAACGCGGCGCAAAACGGGCTTCTGCGCGACCTTCCGGGCATGGGAGAAAAAAGCGAGACCGACATCCTTAAAGCGCTGGGCGAATATGACAGGAACCGCGAAAGGATGCTGTTATCCGATGCACTTTTAGAGGCTGAGAAAATCGTCGAATACATGAAGTCCGGCCCAGGCGTTACGCGAGTTCAATACGCGGGAAGCCTGCGAAGGATGAAGGAAACGATCGGTGACATCGACATCCTTGCGGCGTCAAAAAATCCACAAAAAGAAGCCGCGAAAATCATGGATTACTTTCTTAAATATCTTGAAGTAAAAAGCGTAATAGCGCACGGTGAAACAAAGTCGGCGGTGTTGCTGAAAAGCGGTATCCAGGCCGATTTCAGGGTATTGGATGAGAAGATTTACGGAGCGGCTCTGCATTATTTCACCGGTTCAAAAGCTCATAATGTGATGATCCGGGACCGCGCAAAAAAGATGGGACTGAAAATCAGCGAGTATGGTGTTTTCAAGTTAAAAAAGCCTGGGGTGAAAGCGCGGTTGGCGGGGGCGGGGGCGGGGGCCGAAGAAATATTGATCGGCGGGAAAACCGAGGAGGAAGTCTTCAAGAGTGTCGGACTGCCTTTCATTGAGCCGGAAATGCGTGAGGACCGCGGGGAGATTGAGGCCGCTATCAAGCACAAACTGCCGATTCCCGTTGAATACAGTGATTTGCGCGGAGACCTGCATGTGCACAGCAGATGGAGCGACGGCGCGCGGGAAATTGAAGAAATCGCCCGCGCCTACCGCGAAGCCGGTTTTGAATATGTCGCCATTACGGATCATTCGCCCGCGCTTACGGTCACTCACGGCCTTACGCCGGAGCGCTTCAAAATGCAGTGGGACGAGATTGATGAGATCAACGCAGACCTGGAACGAGAGGCAAAGAACGATGGAGAAATACATGACGGGCGTTCCGGAAAAATCCGGCCTTTCAGAATACTTAAAGGCGTGGAATGCGACATCCTTGCCGACGGAAAAATGGATCTGCCCGATTCCGTTCTTAAGAAATTCGACATCGTTATTGCGTCGGTTCATTCGCGCTTCAATATGAGCGAAAACGAAATGACGGAGCGCGTTATCAAGGCTTTTCAAAATCCATTCGTAAAGATTTTCGGACATCCGAGCGGCAGGTTGCTCAACCAAAGGGAGCCTTATCACATTGACATGGAAAAGGTGATAGACGCGGCCGTCGAGCACGGGATCGCGCTTGAAATTGACGGCCAGCCCGACCGGCTGGATTTGCAGGATTATTACTGCAAAATGGCTAAAGACCGCGGCGCGAAATTCACGATAGATTCGGACGGGCACAACACATCACAAATGGCCTATCTGCGGTATAGCGTTGCGGTTGCAAGGCGCGGGTGGCTGGAGAAAAAAGATGTCCTTAACACTTTGCCGCTGAATGAAATGCTGAAGTTTTTCAGACGGCGCAAACAGGCGTGATTTTACTTTATTTTTGGTTCGCGTAAAATTGGTTCAATAATAACAGCAATGAAAAAAACCGCTTCCGTATCAAAAAAAACGGTCGCCCGTGTGATTCCCAAAAGCGCGCCCACTCCGTCAAAGGCAGGATCACATACCCCAAAAGTCGCTTTGGTCCATGATTTTCTTGTCAAAATGGGCGGCGCGGAACGGGTGCTGGAAGTATTCGCCAACATCTATCCGAACGCTCCGATTTACACCCTGCTTTTTGACAGGGCGGTATGCGGAAAGGTCTTTCCCGAAGAAAGGGTCAGGACATCGTTTCTGCAAAAAGCGCCAGAATTTTTGAGAAAAAGACAGCGCTATTTGCTCCCACTGATGCCGCGGGCGATTGAGTCTTTTGATTTGAGCGGATACGATCTTGTCATTTCATCTTCGAATGCTTTCGCGCACGGGGTTCTCACGCCATCGAATGCAAAACACATCTGCTACTGCCACTCGCCAATGCGCTACGCGTGGGATTACGCGCACCAATACATCAAGGAACAAAAAATGGGGGCAGTTAAGGGTTATCTGGTTGAAAGGATGATGCGCTACATCAGGATGTGGGATCAGGTTTCCGCAGACCGCGTGGATCGATACATCGCCAATTCAAAGCATGTTCGCAACCGCATCCGCAAATACTACAGGCAGTCTGCCGATGTCCTTTATCCGCCTGTGGAAACACAACATTTCAAACCGCAAAAAGAGCACGGTGATTATTTTCTGATTGTTGCCGCACTTACCCCTTTCAAGAAGATTGATCTGGCGATTCATTTGTTCAACAAGATAGGAAAACGGCTGATTGTAATTGGCGGGGGCGCGCAGTACGAATATCTGAAGAGCATCGCCGGCCCGACAGTCGATGTAATCGGCCGCAAAGAGGATTCAAGCGTTAGGGCGTATGTGCAGAACTGCCGCGCTTTCATCATGCCGAACGAAGAAGATTTTGGCATCGCGCCGGTGGAGGCAATGGCCGCGGGTAAGCCCGTTTTAGCCTACGGAAAGGGCGGGGCGCTGGAGACAATCATCCCCGGAGAAACCGGTGAATTCTTTTACAAGCAGACTATTGAATCAATGGAAGACGGGCTTGGAAGGATGATCGTAAATGAACCGAAATACGACGCGGAAAAGATTCATAAGCACGCTTGCAAATTTGCTCATAGGCATTTTACGGAGGGGTGGAACGCGGTTATGAAACAATGTGGCAACTAAATCCATGTTTTAGCGTGAATTATCTCTATTATTAACCAATATTCACGCCCTATTGCCTTTTTGCCGTGAATGTGTTAGACTTATTTCATATACTAACAGTCTTTTAAGTCATGACTTTACTCAAGGAAATCAAATCAAAAATTGATGTTCTCATGCGAACTTATGATTCGCTGAAAAACGGCAAAGAATCTCTTTTGGATATTATTTTTGAGGCGGAACTGCCCGAATCCGTATACAACTCAAACGCGATTGAAAACTCCACGCTCACAATCGCTGAAACTGAAAAAATACTGCTGGAGCTTGAGGTTTCTCGTAATGTTTCACTTAGGGAAGTGTTTGAGGCGAAGAACCTCGCGCGGGTATTTGAATACATAAAAAATAAGATAAAAGCCAAAAATATCGATGAGGAATTGATCCTCTTTCTGCATAAAATGCTTATCGACAATATTAACGATAATATTGCGGGAAGGTTTCGCAAACAGCATGAATATGTGAGGGTTGGAACGCATATCGCGCCCGCCCCGGAGCATGTCGGAGCAATGATTGAATCCGCGCTGCTTGATTATTCAAGCAATCATACTGACCATTTTTTGGAGAAAATTGCCCGGTTTCATCTCGAATTTGAGCATATCCATCCGTTTGTGGATGGAAACGGCAGGATGGGACGCGTGCTTATAAATTATCAGCTGATGCAACAGGGCTTTCCACCGATTATTATCCGCGATAAAGAAAAATCCATCTACTACGCTTCTTTTGAGCAGTACAAGAGTAAACAAAAAACGGGGATAATGGAAAAAGTCCTTTATCTGGCGCTTTTGGAATCTTTACATAAACGGATTACTTATTTGAAAGGTGAAAAAATTGTCGCTCTTGCCGATTACGCGAAAAGCGGGGGGCTATCGGTGCGGGCTGTGTTAAATAAAGCAAAGCGTCAGACAATACCTGCATTCAGGGAAAAAGGCGTATGGAAGATCGGTAAACTGGAAATAGTAAAATGAGCTGTCAGGGCTTGCCAACCTGGCATGACGCCGCTCTGTCCGGGCGCACCTGTCCATCCCCTTTAATTAGCCATTTGTAGCTGGTGAGTTCTTTTAATGCCATAGGGCCACGGGCATGGAGTTTTTGCGTACTGATGCCGATTTCCGCGCCCATGCCGAACTGGCCGCCGTCGGTGAAGGCCGTGGAAGTGTTGGCGTAGACGCAGGCGGCGTCCACGAGGTTGAGGAATTTTGCGATATTCAGCGCGTTTTCCGAGATAATCGCTTCGCTATGGCGGGAGCTGAATTTTTCTATGTGGGCGAGGGCTTCTTCAAGGTTGGCGGCGGTTTTGACTGACATCTTGTAGTCCAGGAATTCGGTGCCGAAGTGTTCCGGGGTGGCGGGATGCAAAAGCGCATCCGGGTAAATGCCGGCGAGCGCGGAAAACGCCGCGGCGTCAGCATAGATTTCCACTTTTTTTTCGGCGAGCGGGGCGAGAAGGTTGGGCAAGTCCGTGAGCCGTTTTTCGTGAATGATAAGCGTATCCAGCGCGTTGCAGACGGCGACGCGGCGGGTCTTTGCGTTCATGATTATCGCTTTGCCTTTTTCAAGATCTCCGCTTTCGTCAAAAAAAGTGTGCACAATTCCGGCGCCCGTTTCTATCACCGGTACTTTGGAATTTTCGCGCACCCATTTTATCAACCCCTGCCCGCCGCGCGGGATGATCAGGTCAACGATTTCGTGCGCGTTAAGGAGCGCGGCCGTCGCTTCCCTCTCCGGCGGCATAAGGAAGGCCAAATCCGTTGGCAGGTTATTCTTCTTGAGCGCTTCATGGATTACCTTTGTCAGCGCAATATTTGAGTTATGCGCCTCGCTTCCGCCCTTAAGGATGCATGCGTTGCCCGCCTTGAAACAAAGCGCGAAGACATCAACGGTGACATTGGGGCGGGATTCATAAATGATTCCAATAACCCCAAACGGGACGCTGACTTTTTTCAGATTCAGGCCGTTCGGGAGAGTTCGCTCCTCCAAGGTGCGATACAGCGGAGACGGAAGCGCGACAACCGTATGGAGAGAATCGGCGATGTCTTTCAGCCTTTCTTCAGTAAGTTTTAAGCGGTCGTATTTGGGATCCTGGGGATCCATTTTCGCCAGGTCTTTGGCGTTTTCCGCGAGGACGGAATCTTGGTCGCTCATAAGTCCTGCGGCCATGTCTTGCAGGACATTCCGGGTTATTTTTTCATCGATTTGCAGAAGCACTTTGCCCGCGGTTTTTACGGCCTTGAAATTTTCGATTAGATTTTCCATAAATTATTGATTTAGTTCCTCAGCCCGTTTTTTTGCCTTATCTACCGCTCCAAAAACAATCCGACCAATGCCCTTATTCTTCATATGTTCGATCGCTTTTTCCGTCGTGCCTCCTTTGGAGGTGACGGATTTGCGCCAGTCGGCTGCATCTTTCAAATTGAGACCAATCAGCCCCGCGCTGCCGAGCAAAGTCTTTTCCGCGATCATTTTCGCCTGTTCGGCATCAAATCCAAGACGCTCGGCCTTTTTCTGCAGGAGTTCGGTAAGGTAGAAAAAGTATGCCGGGCCCGATCCGGAAAGCGCCGTCAGCGAGTTGATCATGTTTTCGTTTTTCAGTTCGATTTCCGCGCCGAAGCTTGTAAATATTTTTTTCGCCAATTTCTTGTCAGCCGGTTTTGCGCTTCTGCTTGCTACCCATCCCGTCAACGATTCGCCTACGGACGCGGCCAGGTTCGGCATCGAACGCATTACTTTTTTTGCTCCGGTAAGTTTTTGGATTTTTGCGATTGAGACGCCGGCCATGATGGAAATCATCAATTTATCTTTCAAATCCACATTCAGCCCCTCGGCCAATTCCTGAAACTGCTGCGGTTTTATGGCCAAAATGACGACATCGGTTTTTACCAGGACAGAATTTGCGTCGGTGAATAGATTCCCGCGCGGAATGGTTTTGATGGCGGCGGCGTTTTTATCGCAAACCAAAATATCTTTCGCCGCATAAATCTTCAGCAATCCCCTGTAAATGGCCGACCCCATGTTTCCAAAGCCTATAAGCGCAATTTTCATTTTTCCAGGAATAAATAATTATAGTGGATCAGAGGTTTTATATTTTTCTGTCCGATGAGTCCGCGCGCTTTTCCCGAGTCGCACTGGACGATGCCCATCCCCAGGTCTTTCCCCCGCAGGTTTTTGATTTTTACGATGTCTCCGTTGCCGAATTCACCCTCAATCTTTTTAACCCCCACAAAAAGCAGACTGCTGACTTTTTCCTTTGATACAAGCGCTTTTTCCGCCCCGTCATCGACGATAACGACGCCTTTTTCAAACCCTCCGGCAAAGGCCGCCCACTTTATGCGGCTTGAAGCGTTTTTTACCGGCACGAATCTTGTGCCGATTTCCTCCCCGCCAAGCAGGTCCAAAATGACATTCGGGCGTTTTCCGTTTACTACAAAAGTCTCTATGCCAAGATAAGCCAATTTCTCCGCGACCAGGCATTTGGTCAGCATCCCTCCCCTGCCGAAAGAGGATTTTTCCGGTGAAATAAAGTTCTCATAATCAAGTTTTTTTGGATTTATTTCTTTGATGACCCGCGCGCCTTTTTCTCCCGGCGATTTGTCGTAAACGCCGTCTATGTTTGTCAAAATAATCATCGCGTCAACGCTCATCATCGCCGCCATCAGCCCGGCAAGCTCGTCATTATCCGTAAACATCAGTTCGGTGATAGAAATGACATCGTTCTCGTTCACGATCGGGACGATGTTTTTTTTCATCAGCCCCTCAAGACAATTGCGGATGTTCAGATAGTGCCTGCGGTCCCGGAAATCCTCTTTTGTGGCAAGCACCTGCGCGCATAGCAAATCATCCTTGGCGAAAAGTTCCGCGTAGATGTTCATCAGCCGAATCTGCCCGACGGAAGCCAAAATCTGCCTGCGGGAAATCGTGTCGAGTTTATCGTGATCGTTCACAAGTGACTTTCCTGCGCCAACCGCTCCGGAGGAAACCAAAATTACGCCGATGCCGTTTTTTTTAAGGGCGGAAACCTGCGTCTGAATGTTCGCGATTATTTTCTCATCAAGGCTTCCGTCATCCTTTGAAATGACATTCGTCCCGATCTTGATGACGATTTTTTTTGTTTTCATGGCAGAGACAGTTTCTTATATCCCGCCCTTGATGTAAAGCCTGAAGGCTTACACCCCCCTCTTTTTGTCAAATAAAAATAATGTTTTTGAATTCGATTTAATTTGTTAATATGAGTTCCCATCGCGAACAAACAATATGTCACTTTACCGCAAATACAGGCCGATTAACTTTAACAGCCTTGTCGGGCAGGAATACATCACGACCACGCTCGTCAACGCGCTAACAACGGGCAGGGTCAACCACGCGTACCTTTTCACGGGTCCGCGCGGTACAGGTAAGACTTCCGCCGCCCGCATCATGGCAAAAGCCATCAACTGCGTTAACCTGAAAGACGCCACGCCCTGCGAAGAATGCGAAATCTGCCGTGACATCTCCGAAGGCAGGCTGATTGATGTGATTGAAATAGATGCCGCTTCCAACGGCAAGGTGGAGGAAATTCGCGACCTTCGGGAAAAAATAAACTTTGCCCCCACCAGAGCAAAGAACAAAGTCTACATCATCGATGAGGTGCACATGATTTCAAGGGACGGGTTCAATGCCCTGTTAAAGACCCTGGAAGAACCACCCGCCAATGTATATTTCATTCTTGCCACGACGGAAGTACATAAGATTCCTGAGACGATTTTAAGCCGATGCCAAAGATTTGATTTTAAGAGAATTGATGACGAGGTAATTGTTGATAGACTTAAATTTATCGCGCGGGAAGAAAAGGTGGATGCCGATTTGCAGGCGCTGGAGGCGATTGCCCATACCGCCCAGGGAGGCCTGAGAGACGCGATCGGCCTGATGGAACAGCTGATTACCGGCAGTAAACTTGAATACGCCCATGTCTGCGATATTTTGGGATTAAGCGGATTTGCCAGCATTGAAAAGCTGTTCGGATATCTTCAGCAGAAAGACAGCAAACCGGCGCTGGAGGAGATTCATAATCTTTACATTGAAGGATATGACCTGAACCGTTTCAACAAAGGATTCCTTGAGTTCCTTCGCAAGAAACTACTGCAAAGCGTGGAAGACAGAAAAACAGGTGAAACGGCCTGGCTTTTGAAGCTTGTAGCCCTTTTTCGCGATTCATACGATGCGGCGCGCTTTGCGTCCATCCCGCAGTTACCGCTGGAAATGGCCGTGATTGAGGCGTGCGTAGATAACACCGTGGTGGAGAATGTTGCTGTAGCGCGCCCGGTGGCGGCGTCCGCGTCGCCCGCGACTCCGGTGGTGGCAAAAACCATTCCCCAGGAACGGGAACACAGAGAAATAAGGACTGTGCAATCGGCAAATCAGGCTGTAAAACCGCAACAGGAGACTGCAAAGGTCGTTCCTGAAGTACCGCCCACCGCAAAATCAGCCCCAATTGTTGAGTTGACGGCGGACGAGATCAAGGCCAAATGGCCCCGCATTCTTGAACGGCTTCAGAATCCCACGGTCAAAAGGTCATTCCGTGAATCCGCGTTAAGCGGCGTACATGGCTGTGATGTCACTTTGGCCTTTTCCAACAAATTCCATCTTGATAAAACGATGGAAACAGTCAACCGGGTGGATTTGGAAAATGCTTTTGCGGAGGTCTTAAACGCCCATGTCAAAATCAAAGGCGAACTAAAAAGCCTGACTTCCACGATCAATAAAGAAGAGCTGGAGCTGGCTGAAAAAGCCGCCGCGATTTTCGAGGGGGAGGTGGTTTAGCCTTCGGCCTCCGCTTCGCTCCGGGTTGTTCCGCTTTGCGGAACATTATATTTGTAATCGGCACTCGCTTAGCTCGTGCCTGTCATCTCCAGAAACTGTTTTTCGTCCAGAATCGGCACCCCCAGTTTTTTGGCGTTGTCGAATTTTGTACCGGGGTTTTCTCCGCAGACCACGAAGCTTGTTTTTGCGCTTACTGCGCCCTGAATCTTTCCGCCGAGCTGTCTTATTTTCTCCTTGGCTTCGTCCCGCGACATTGATGAAAGAGTCCCGGTCACGACAAAACTTTTGCCCTGCAGTTTCTGTTCCCCCCGATATTCGGAAATTATTTTGATTCCGACCCTGTCCAGTTTTTCCAGATATCTCTGGTTCTTTTCCTGGTGGAACCAGTTGGCGGTCTCTTCCGCGACTTTTTCTCCGAAGCCCTCAATTTCCCGCAATTTTTCCGCGGTAAAAGATGTGCCTATCTGGATCAGCTCGGCAATCGTAAAATTGTCGTGGCGCCTTTCCGCCTCAAAATATTGGGCAAGGGCAATAGCTGTCTCTTCGCCAACAAATCGGATTCCCAGACCAAACAGCATTTTTTCCAATGACACGGATTTTGATTTTTCTATCGCTACCAAAACATTTTCGGCGCGTTTTTCCTTAAACAATGACAGTCCCAAAAAGTCGTCCCTGGTAAGGGTAAAAATATCCGCGGGGTCGTCAACAATCTGGTTCTCTAAAAGCTGGTCGACTATTTTCTCGCCAAGACCCTCTATGTTGAAAGCGACCACAAAATGAATGAACCTTTCACGATCCTGCGCAAAACAATCGGGGTTGGTACAGCGATGCGCGGACTCCCCTTCCTTGCGCACGACTTTTGCTCCGCAAACCGGGCAATGTTTCGGAAACTGAAAAGGTTTTTCATGTCCCGTCCTCAAATCTTTCAGCACCTCAACCACTTCCGGAATAACATCGCCGGCTTTCTGGATGACCACGGTATCGCCGATCCTGATGTCCTTGCGCGCCATTTCGTCCTGGTTGTGCAATGTCGCGCGGGAAATCGTTGATCCGGCCACGCGGACCGGCTGTAAAACCGCTACGGGCGTCAGGGCGCCCGTTCGCCCTACCTGCACATGGATATCAAGAATTTTTGTTGTGGATTGCGCGGCCGGGAATTTGTAGGCGATGGCGTAGCGTGGAGCTTTTGCGGTGAATCCCATCAGTTGCTGTTGTGATTTGTCATCGACCTTGATGACGACGCCGTCGATCTCAAAAGGCAGACTTTCCCGTTTTTCGTGCCAGGTCTTCAGAAAATCCAAAACATCCTCAATATTGCCCAAATGCCGATATTCCCTGTTTACCATCAATCCCAAATCGTGGAAAAGTTCCAACACCTCATGCTGGGTTTTTGGCGGGTGTTCAAGATTATTTTTACCGAATTCGTAAAAGAATGCAGAAAGGCTTCTGGCGGATGTTACCGCAGGATCCAGCTGTCGGACGGAACCTGCCGCCGCGTTTCTTGGATTGGCAAAGACTTCATCCCCTTTGCGAAGCTGGTCGTCGTTGATCTTCTGAAAATCAGCTTTTGAGATATAAACCTCGCCCGAAACCTCCAGGTCAACCGGTTTGTTGAGTTCAAGCGGGATGCTTTCCACCGTCCTGATTGTGTGAGTTACATCTTCGCCTTCTTCTCCGTCACCTCGCGTCAGAGCCCGTTCGAACTTCCCGTTTTTGTAGATGACCGTGATATTTAGCCCGTCAATTTTCAGTTCGCAGACAAAATGTATCTTTTCCGGAGGGACCAGCTTTGTAATTCTTTCAAACCAGTCCCGGACATCTTCTTTGCTAAAGGCGTCGGTAAGGCTTTTTTTTGGGGTAAGATGCCTGATTTTTCCGAATTTTTCCGATAAAACGCTTCCAACCCTCTGCGTCGGTGAATCCGGAGTGATGAATTCGGGATTTTCCTCTTCCAGCTTCTTTAATTCGGCCTTCAGCGAATCACGGACCGCTTCCGACACTTCCGATTTATCCAACACAAAATACTGGTAATTCAGGTCTTTAATCTTCTCTTTGAGCTTTTCTATGCGTTCCTGGGATTCCTTCTTGTTCATTGGTTTGGTGCCTGGGCTGGCGTGATAGGCGCAAAACCTTCGGTTTCGCGTGGTGGTTCCATTCTAGCTCATTTTATGCTAAAATATAAAGATATTTAACCTCCATTAACAAAAACACGATGTTGTCACGGGAAGAAGCCGAAAACAAAATACTGGCGCACGCCAATGTGGAGATTTCTCCAAAAGCCCAGGAAGCGCTTAATAAACCGCTTGGGCATCTGGGCGGACTGACAGATGAGGATCAGGAATTCCTGGCTTTGCTGATATCCAAAATCGAAAAGAAAGAAATCAACCTCTACCAGCCCAATACACTCCTAAACCACGCCGTATACGACAGTCTGAATGAAGGAGCAAAAGCAAAAGCCGAGCTGGACGCTTTCAACATGCTTGCCACCATCCGTGAAATCAAGAAATTGTGGGACGCAAAGCTTGCCAACACCTACCAGATGGAAAACCTTGTCCACAAAATGCGTCTGACCAAAGAAAGGCTTGAAGAAGCCAGCGGTGACATTTACATAATATAAATCAATGGCAGATCCAGTAGCAAAAAAAGAAGCCGCCCCGGATAAGGTAATACAGACTCCGGTAGCTAAGCCCCAACCGGGAAAACCTTTGCCGGAAGGAGTTAAATCTTCCGTTGAAGATGGAATACAGAAACTTGGCGCAATACGGCAACAACTGGGCTGGCCTCAACTAAAGCCCGCGCAAACTCCGGCAAGCGCGACGCCTTCTCAACAACCAACTAACACCCCTCCGTCTGCAT
>Ga0209668_10000711_pt1 | contig 13818 bp, 12 predicted proteins | sample FrelakmetPLP11PL_FD_187150 | JGI IMG/M metagenome (GOLD analysis project Ga0209668, IMG submission 187150) | Freshwater lake sediment microbial communities from the University of Notre Dame, USA, for methane emissions studies - PLP11 PL (SPAdes)... | ecosystem: Environmental > Aquatic >... | reverse complement strand
TTTTAACCTTCACTTATACGAAAAACAATGCAAAAATGTAGGTTTTTGAGTAAGCTAAGTATGCATTATATGTAGGTTAAAAACTTACAAAAAAGGGGTTTAATTTAGCTTTTGTAAGCCCTTTATCTTGACCTATCTAAGGGGTCCCCGTAAGATCTTTAGTATGACTTATAAAATGCTTAAAATTTATTCATTATTACTTACCGTACTACTCATTTTAGCCGTGGGTATCACCGCATGTGTGCAATTTCCTGCTTCTGAAGAAGGTGGAAGAGGTCTCAGCGGTTCGGGTAACGATACAGATAGTAAAACCTATCAAACCGTTATTATGAAATCGACCGGTAGTAGTTTAGCGCCTCAAAATGCTAAAGCGCTTTATAGCGCTGTAGATAAGGGTACGCTTTGGGAGCCAATTCGAGCCCATTTACAATTGTCAGCTCGTGAGGAAAACCAACCTCAGGTCCAAGAGCAGATCCGTTGGTTTGCTAAAAACCCAGTCTATTTAAAAGACGCGGTAAATCGAGCTGCGCCCTATATTTATTATGTCTACGCGCAGGTGAGAAAGCGTGATTTGCCTACAGAATTGGTTTTATTACCGATTATTGAGAGTGGTTATAATCCGTCAGCGACTAACTCGTCTTCCGGGGCGGCTGGTTTATGGCAGTTAATGACTAGTACCGCTAAGGGGTATGGTGTTCATCAAGATAGAGGTTTTGATGGTCGTCGAGATATTTGTAGTTCGACTAATGCGGCCCTTAATTACCTTACCTACTTAAGAAGCTTCTTCGGGGGCGACTGGTTGTTAGCCATAGCGGCTTATGACACGGGTGAAGGTAACGTGCAGAATGCGATCCGTCATAATACGCAGCAGGATAAGAATACCCATTTCTGGGCATTGCCTTTGGCGTCGGAGACACGTTCTTATATTCCGCGTTTGTTGGCTTTAGCTGCGATTGTTAAAAATCCAGATAAGTATGGCGTGAGTTTACCTCCTGTCAGTGCTAAGCCTTATTTAGAGCTAGTTGACGCAAATAGCATGAGTTTAACTCATGTAGCTAAATTAGCGGGCATGAGCGTTGCGGATTTAAAAGAATTGAATCCAGGAGTAAAAAGTACTTCGGCTGCGATTAAACGTGGTCAGCTTGCTTTACCTATTGATAGGGTAGCTTTGTATAAACAACAATTAGCTACAGCCTCAATGTCAAACTTGAAGCAGTCTGATGATAAAAGTCTTGCTTTAAAACAAGCTGAACCAAAAGGCAAAAACCCTGTTCAGTTAGTGAGCAACCAGATTAAGCCAACGCTAGCTAATGGTAAGCCAAGTTCGCAACAAATCCACTTAGTAAAAAGTGGAGATACATTGGTCGGTATTGCTGAGCACTATCATGTATCCGTTAAGAAGATACAAGCTTGGAATAATCTTGATAGTGACTTTCTCAAGCCAGGTGAAAAACTAAAAATTATGCTTTCATAAGCATAAACTTTAAAACGAAGAAGTATCAATCCTTCTTCGTTTTTTTTTGGCTAAAGGGTATTGATCAAGCTTATTATTCAAAGTCTTTAAATAAAGTCTTTAAATAATGAGTAAATAAATTTTTAGTTTCTGGGTGTTTTAGAGCATGGGCAATCGTTGCTTTTAAATAACCAAATTTACTTCCACAGTCATAGCGAATTCCTTCAAATTCCCACGCATACATTACTTCGTTTTTAAGTTGTCGAGCAATAGCATCGGTTAGTTGAATTTCTCCATTTTTTCCAATAGGCGTCTGCGAAAGATAAGGGAAGATAGTTGAAGTAAGAATATAGCGACCCACCACAGCCAAGTTGGAAGGTGCTTCTTTGTGACTAGGTTTTTCTACAATAGCATTAATTTGACTCAGTCTACCTTCTTTTGTTTTATAACCGACGATACCGTATTGCTCAGTTTCTTCGGCCATTACGCTTTGGACGGCAATGATAGTATTCTGCTTTTCTTGATAGAGATCTAACATTTGCTTCAAACAAGGGGTAGTGGAATCAATCAAATCATCCGCAAGTAAAACAGCAAATGCCTCGTCATTCATAAGAGGTCGTGCACATAAAACAGCATGTCCCAAGCCTAAGGTGTCTGGTTGACGCAGATAAACACAACTAACGCCTTTGGGTAAGATATTTTTCACAATAGCTAAGAGGTCTTTTTTTCCTGTTTCGCTGAGTTTGGCTTCTAATTCATAATTCGAATCAAAATGGTCTTCAATAGCACGTTTGCTACTACTGGTTATAAAAATGAGTTCGGTAATTCCAGCAGCAATCGCTTCTTCTACTGCGTATTGAATTAAAGGTTTATCCACGATAGGCAACATTTCCTTAGGGCTGGCTTTTGTTGCGGGTAAAAAACGAGTACCAAGACCTGCAACTGGAAAAATTGCTTTAGTAATTTTTTTAATCTTTTTTATGCTAGACATACATCTTTTTCATGTTAGAGACTCTCCGCGACCAATGGCATAGTATTTAATTCCTAATTGTTTTAAACAACCAGGATCATAAAGATTTCTTCCGTCAAAGATAACGGGTTGTTTTAAAAGTTTTTTAATGAGTTGGAAGTCCGGATTAAAGAAGCTATTCCATTCAGTGACTATTACTAAGGCATCTGCATTAATTAAGGCCTCTTCGGGACTGTCACAACAACTAAAATTAGCTTCATTTTTATATAAACGAATCGCTTCGGGCATAGCGACAGGGTCATAAGCTTGAATTTTCATGCCTGCTGCTAAAGCCGCTTCAATAAACACTTTGCTAGGTGCTTCGCGCATATCATCAGTGTTTGGTTTGAAAGATAAACCCCATAAGGCAATTATTTTTCCGCGTAAATCATTTTGAAAGAATTGGGAAACTTTGTTAAATAAAAGTTTTTTTTGTGCATCATTCACCTGATGTACAGCATTTAATAGTTTAGGTTGGTAGTGCACTGTTTTAGCAGTGGCCTCTAAAGCGAGTACATCCTTAGGAAAACAAGAGCCACCATAACCGCATCCAGGATTTATAAAATGATAACCGATGCGTGGGTCAGAACCGATGCCAATACGAACTTGCTCAATATCTGCATGTAAACGATCGGCTAAATGACTCATTTCATTAATAAAACTTATTTTGGTGGCTAAAAAAGCATTGGCTGCATATTTTGTGAGTTCTGCTGAGCGAATATCCATGGCAATTAAACGATCATTATTACGGTTAAAAGGACTATATAAATGTCGTAAATGTGATTCTGCGGCTTTATTATCGGTACCAATAATAATTCTGTCAGAACGCATAAAATCACTTACTGCTGCACCTTCACGTAAAAACTCAGGATTCGAAGCGACATCGAATGAAATATTGACGTTACGTTGATCTAATTGCTTTTGAATAATTGCCTTCACGTGATCAGCAGTTCCTACGGGCACAGTCGACTTATTGATAATCAGTTTGGGCTCAAGCATAGTTTTACCTATGTATTCCGCAACCTCTAAAACATAAGTTAAATCCGCTGAGCCATCTTCGTCTTGAGGCGTGCCTACGGTAATAAATTGGTAAAAACCATGCTCAACTCCTTTTTGTGGATCGGTACTAAAATCAAGTCGGCCAGCACTTAAGTTTTTTTGTAATAAAGCGGGCAAATCAGGTTCATGAATAGGGCATTCACCTTGTTGTAAACGTTTTACTTTTTCTTGATCGATGTCAATACAAAGGACTTTATTTCCATGCTCGGCTAAGCAGGCAGCTGTAACCAAACCTACATAACCTGCACCAAAGAGATTAATTCGCATAATTTTTTTAAAAAGGCTACCTTAAAGAGATGGAATTACGTCTTTAAACATGGAGCAGTATAGTAGCGTAGAATAGTGAAGGCTTCAATTTTAACTGAATCTACGCTAGACTTCGATGTTTTTAGAGGGAAATTTTGATGCGCTCCTATTTAGACTTTTTACAGCATATTCTTAATAAGGGGCAAGCTAAAACCGATAGGACAGGTACAGGGACACTCAGTACTTTCGGCTATCAAATGCGTTTTGATTTGAGTGTCGGTTTTCCTTTAGTTACGACAAAAAAAGTTCATTTAAAAAGTATTATTTATGAATTGCTGTGGTTTTTACATGGCGATACCAATATTCGTTACTTAAATGAACATCAAGTCACTATTTGGGATGAATGGGCTGATGCAGCAGGAAACTTAGGGCCTGTTTACGGTAAGCAATGGCGATCTTGGCCGACAGCCGATCATCAGACGATTGATCAGATGAGTCAGCTTATTCATCAAATAAAAACGAATCCGGACTCACGTCGCTTAATTGTTAGCGCTTGGAATGTGGGCGAGCTAGCAAAAATGGCCCTACCGCCGTGTCATTTATTATTTCAATTTTATGTCGCTAATTCGCGTCTTTCTTGTCAGCTCTATCAACGCAGTGCCGATGCATTTTTAGGTGTGCCATTTAATATTGCTTCGTATTCTTTATTAACGCATATGATTGCACAGCAATGCGAATTGCAAGTGGGTGAATTTATTTGGACCGGTGGTGATTGCCATATCTATAGTAATCATCTCGAACAAGTGCATTGCCAATTGTCACGACAACCTTATATCCCACCGCAATTAAATATTCTGCGCAAACCGGAGTCATTATTTGATTATGCGTTTGATGATTTTGCATTAACAAATTATGAGTTTCATTCAGCGATTAAAGCAGCGGTCGCAGTTTAATTAATAATATAATAAATGTTTTTTATATCAAAAAAATAAATAGTTTGTCATTTACTTTCATTTCTTAAGAAAACCTTAAGTATAAATCGTTAGCCTATAATTTTGTGAATAATTTTTAGGCTTAATTTTATATGCAACTTGATGGTTATTGTTTGAAGTGGAATAATAGATTATATATTTTTAGAGTATTAAGCGAACACAATAGGCCTTACTCAAATACTTCACGCTGGAAAGAAGCCGAATTTTATTACGATTTTTATCCGAATGTTCCACAAAATGAAATTTTATCTCTTTTTGGTTTTAATAAAGAGGACATTCCTTTTCAATATTTTGGCAAGCCTAAAACGCCTAAAACTATTCTTTCTTTAGGCAGTAAAGATAAATTACCTTTAAGTCGTGAAAAATCAAACAAATTTAAAGAAAAATTAGAACAAAAAGATCTAAAATTGGATGATTTTTATGCTCTAGGAATTATTTCTAAAAAAGATTTAGAAGATTCCTCTTTATGGTTAAATAAGGATAGTTCTGTATTTGAATCAATTAACTCTAACCCTTTAAATTCATCGATTACGTCTAGAAGCAACTTTTCCGAAGAAAATCATGATGTTCATCAAAAACCAAAAAAATCTAGAATACCAGTTAGAAGTAATAGTAATAGTAATATTTCCTTACTTAGTAATAATTCAAGTCTAAGTCATTCAGATTTATTTCAATCATCAAAAATTCCAGTTCGAAAAAAGAATGGAAAAAACGTTCTGTTAGAACCAAAAGTATATGAAATTAACGAAAAGACTAGGGAAGCCTTATTATCAGTAGATCATCCATTCTTAAAAAACATTTCGAAAAACAAAATATACGAAGCAATAAGTTTTCATAGCTATGATAGGGTTCGCGTTAAGAATTTAGAGGATAAAGATATTGCTGAATTGAGAAATTATAAAGAACCAATGATGATTTTTAGCCGTTAAAAGCTAAATTAAATATACTCTACTTTATCAATTTCTAGGTTAACCAAACCTGCTGGGGTTTGCACATCGACGCTGTCGCCTTCTTCTTTGCCGATGAGTGCGCGGGCAATCGGGGAGGCGACTGATATTTTTGAGTGTTTAATATCGGCTTCGTCTTCACCCACTATTTGATACGTAACCTCTTCGTCATTTTTGGTATTAAGTAAACGGATAGTAGAGCCAAAAATGACTTTGCCATGATTGCTCATTTTGGTGACATCAATAATTTGTGCACTGGCTAGTTTATTTTCAATTTCGCTAATACGGCCTTCAATAAAACCTTGCATTTCTTTGGCGGCATGGTATTCGGCATTTTCTTTGAGATCACCATGTGCACGTGCTTCAGCAATAGCCGCAATGACTTGCGGTCGTTTCAAGGTTTTTAATTGGTGGAGTTCTTCCTTTAAATGTTCAGCACCGCTGATAGTCATAGGAACTTTTTTCATGATTTCTCTCTAGCTTGCTTATTAGATTCTTCAGCGTCCATACTGAATCATTTTTATACCCTCATAGGAGTATAAAATTGATCATACCTTTTTTAATCCAATTTTTCGAGCTTCAGTTTTGTTTACTAAAAAATTTTCTGACACTCTCAAACCATAATCGTGCTTTTGGATAGTGATTTCCGTTTTGTAATTCTTTTTCAAGTGCAATGACTAATTCCTTTTGTTCTTTACTAAGATTCACGGGTGTTTCTACAAAAACACGGCAGAGTAGATCACCGGTGACGCCGGGGCGTCCGGGAACCCCTTTGCCACGTAAACGCAACACTTTTCCACTTTGGGTTTCGGGTGGTATATGTAAGTTTACCACACCGGTTAAAGTAGGAATTTGTATGTCGCCGCCTAATAGCGCAAGTGTTAAGTTAATAGGGACATCGCAATATAAGTGATTTCCTTCACGTTTAAATAAAGGATGGGGTTTAAGATGAATTTGTACATAGAGATCACCGGCAGGTGCGCCATGACTACCTGCTTCTCCTTCACCGGGTAAGCGAATTCGATTACCTTCGTCTATACCCGCAGGAATTTTCACTGATAAAGTCTTAGTTTCTTGGATTTGGCCTTGTCCATGACAATCTGGGCAAGGATCAGTAATGATACGACCTTTGCCATGGCATTCTGGACAGGTTTGTTGAATCGTAAAAAAACCTTGCTGTATGCGAACTTGCCCTTCTCCCCCACACGTTTTACAAACAATCGGTTTAGTTCCTTTACGCGCACCTGATCCCTGACAGCTTTTGCAGGTTATGAGACGCGGAATACGAATTTGTACAGTCGTACCATGTATCGCGGATTCTAAATCCAATTCTAAGGTATAACGTAAGTCGGCACCGCGCTGGCTTTGTTTTGGGCCGCCACGGTTGCCGAAAATATTACCAAAGACATCACCGATATCACCAAAAACATCATTAAAATTAAAACCATGCGCGCCTTGAGCGCCACCCATGCCAGCATCTATTCCAGCATGACCAAATTGATCATAAGCAGCTTTTTTCTTAGAGTCAGATAAAACTTCGTAAGCTTCACTGATCTCTTTGAATTTTTCTTCTGCAGCGGCTTTGGCTGACTTGCTTTCAGCAGAATGATGTTTATCGGGATGATATTTCATCGCCAGCTTACGATAGGCCTTTTTTATTTCTTCATCGGATGCATTGCGCGACACACCAAGTGTTTCGTAATAATCTGTTTTTTTTGCCATAAGTAAAGAACCAGAGATAGAGAATCCCCTGTGCGTAAATTGCATAACAAGGGATTTTTGAGATTTTTTATGGGAATGTATCTATACGATCTTGTAACGGGCCTAGCCCGTTACAAGAAGGCAAGTGCTTATTCTTTGTCCTTATTGTCTTTTTTATCCTTGTCTTTCACCTCTTCGAACACAGCATCTTCTACGATGTCGTCTTTATTGGCTTTAGTGCTGTCTTGATCAGGCTCAGCTTGACTTCCGGTATCACCCGCTCCAGTATCTGGTTGAGTATAGAGACGATCAGACATTTTACTCGATAGTTCGGTAAGCTCTTTAAGTTTCGCTTCAATATTTTCCTTGTCAGTGCCTTTTAGTGCTTCTTTCAGCTCTTCTATGGCTTTTTCTAATTGTGCTTTCTCATCGGCATTAATCTTATCCCCGGCATCAGTAAGCGCTTTACTGGTGGTATGAATCAAACTATCTGCTTGGTTTCGAGTTTGAACGAGTTCGTGGAACTTACGATCCTCATCTGCATGGACTTCCGCATCTTTGATCATTTGCTGAATTTCAGCCTCAGATAAACCGCTAGCCGATTTGATGACTATTTTTTGCTCTTTTCCAGTGACTTTATTTTTAGCAGATACGTGGATAATACCATTCGCATCAATATCAAAAGTAACTTCGATCTGTGGCGTTCCACGTGGAGCAGGAGGAATATCAGAGAGATCAAAACGACTTAATGTTTTATTTGCCGAAGCCATTTCACGCTCACCTTGCAATACATGTATGGTAACTGCCTGTTGATTGTTTTCTGCAGTTGAAAACATTTGGCTTTTTTTCGTCGGAATGGTGGTATTTCTATCAATCAATTTTGTCATCACTCCACCTAAGGTTTCTATACCTAATGAAAGTGGAGTGACATCTAGCAAGAGTACGTCTTTAACTTCACCTGATAATACACCCGCCTGGATCGCAGCACCAATAGCCACGGCTTCATCTGGATTGACATCATGACGGGCTTCTTTCCCAAAAATAGTTTGAACAATTTTTCGTACTTTTGGCATACGAGTTTGTCCACCAACCAAAATAACTTGGGATATTTTGTCAAGAGAAATTTTTGCATCTTGAATAGCTTTTTTACAAGGTTCAATAGTGCGTTCAATCAAATCTTCGACTAATGACTCTAGTTTGGCACGTGTTAATTTAATCTGTAGATGTTTAGGACCACTGCTATCAGCTGTAATATAAGGAAGGTTAATTTCTGTTTCTTGGGTTGAAGACAACTCAATCTTTGCTTTTTCAGCTGCTTCTTTCAGCCGCTGTAAAGCGAGTGGATCCTTATGTAAATCAATCCCTTGATCTTTTTTAAATTCATCGGCTAAATAATTGATAACACGTAGGTCGAAATCTTCACCGCCAAGAAAAGTATCTCCATTAGTCGCCAATACTTCAAATTGACGTTCACCATCAATGTTAGTTATGTCAATAATGGAGATATCAAAGGTACCCCCTCCTAAGTCATAAACCGCTATCGTTGAATCGCCTGGTTCTTTATCTAATCCATAGGCAAGCGCAGCAGCCGTAGGTTCATTGATAATCCGTAGAACATTAAGCCCTGCAATACGACCTGCATCCTTAGTGGCTTGTCGTTGTGAATCATTGAAATAGGCGGGTACCGTAATAACGGCATTCTTCACCTCAGTTCCAAAAAAGCCTTCAGCATCACCTTTTAATGCCATGAGTATTTTTGCACCAATTTCCTGAGGTGACCATTCTTTGTTCTGTGAATCTTTTACCCACGCGTCTCCATTTTTGGCAGAAACAATTTTAAAAGGAACCATCTTGATATCCTTTTGTACCTCAGGATCGTTAAATTTCCGACCTATCAGTCGCTTTGTTCCTGAAAAAGTGCTGCCTGGATCAGTGACTGCTTGACGTTTTGCTGGAAAGCCAACCAGGATCTGATCTTTGTTACGAGTATTTACTATGGAAGGAGTCGTTCGTCCCCCCTGAGCATTTTCAATTACTTTTGGTTTTTTACCTTCATAAGTAGCCACACAGGAATTTGTGGTACCTAGATCGATGCCAATGACTGACCCTCTAGTTTTAAGATTGTTTGGTTCTGTACTTGCCATAAATTTCTCCGCGTTAAGTAGCTCATTCTTTACTAGTATCAATTAAGTTGAAAATGATTGGTTGACTGAAAATTAACAACTCCTAATAAAATTGGGTTAGGAAGTTTAATTTTCAAGATAGAGGATCACGAAGTTTTCTCTTTAGCTTTTGCGACCACAACTAAAGCCGGTCGAATAAGCCTTTCATGAAATAAATAGCCTTTTTGCAATACCCTTATAATTGTATTAGGATCCAATTCATTATTTTCTTCAGTAAGCATGGCCTCATGAAAATGCGAATCAAAAGGTTTGCCAGTAGGATCGATGGGTTTCACGCCATTTTTGTCGAATAAGTTTTGAAGTTGCTTAAGTGTAAGTTGAATACCCGATAAAACAGCATTTTGTTCTCCGGCCTTGGAATGCTCGATAGCAGTTTCTAGACTATCTATTATTGGCAACAATTCTTCGAAAAGTTTTACTGGTGCATGTTTAATTTCGAGCTTAGTTCGACGCAGGATATTGTCCATTTCAGCTAATTGATACAGTTTTTTTTCTTCTGATTTAACAAGTTGAGCTTTAAGTTCATTCACTTGATTTTCCGTCTCTAGTAGTTGGGCTTCTAATGCTTTATAAGAGGGATGTGTTAATAGCTTCTCCTGTTCTTCTTCTTTTTCTGTAGAGAGCGTTTTTTCCTCGTTAGCAGATTTAGAGGAATCTTCTTTTGCTGCGATATTGAGTTTTTCCCAGGTGGATTTTTTTGATGGTTCTTTTTCAGTCATTTCTGACAGGCTCCCATTTTTTTAAAGAAAGAGATAACTACCTTATATTAGAATAGAGGCGTGTCTATAAATAATGGAGACTCAACTGCTTGGATTCAAGAGTTTGGGCACCTGATGAAATAAAAATTTAACGAAAAAATCTGATCACGACTAATATTAAAGTATCTAAGTTGACTACGATGATAGTTTCGACCAGGATATGGCCAATTTTTAAAAATGTATGAATAAAGTTATGAGCAAAATTTTTACAAGCATCGGCTTGATCGGCAGACAGGGAATGAAAGATGTCAGTGATACACTCATCGCTGTATTAGATTATTTGCAGGCACATCAGTATGAAGTGTTGGTTGAAGAAGAAACGGCTCATTGTTTTAAAAATCGGCAATTTATCTCGTGTGTGCGGGATCAATTAGCACAAAAAGTTGATTTGTTAATTGTCGTAGGTGGTGATGGAAGTCTTATCAATGCCGCACATAGTGCCGTAAAACATAATACACCCGTGTTGGGTGTCAATCGCGGTCGTCTTGGCTTTCTTACCGATATTCATCCTCAAGATTTAGAAAAAAAAATAGGTGAAGTATTAAGCGGAAATTATCAGGAAGAAAAGCGTTTTTTATTAAATGCGACGATAGCTATGCAATCAGATAAGTTGCAAGCAGGAATTGCTTTAAATGAAGTGGTGTTAATGCCAGGCAATGTGGCTCGTATGATCGAATTTTCTATCATGATTGATGACCAGTTTGTCTGTGCTCAACAAGCAGATGGTTTAATAGTGGCGACACCCACAGGATCAACTGCTTACGCTTTATCGGGCGGGGGTCCAATTTTATACCCACAACTTGAAGCTATCGTATTGGTTCCCATGTTTCCGCATACGCTCAGTGCAAGGCCGATTGTCGTTTCCGCAAAAAGTCGTATTGTGATTCACATTGATACGCATAGCACGGCGGCACCGTGGTTAAGCTGCGATGGTCAAGAACGTATTTCAGTCCCTGTTGGTGCGAATATTAGCATTCAAAAAAATGCTAAGGCGCTTAGATTAATCCATCCCTTAGATTATAATTATTTTGAAACGTTACGTACTAAGTTACATTGGCATAAATATAATCATACTAAATAAATAAAAATAAGGAATTTTTTATGATAGTTTTGATTCTATGTATTGCAATAAAGTTAATGAATTCGTTCCTTTTGAAAGTCAATTAGCTAATTCATCGAGAAATTAATGATATTTTAGTTAATGTTATCTGATTTTTTGATGCAATAGTGCAAAAAGTCTCTTGCTCAGTTAGTATGCATTAAAGAAAATAACAAGGAATCTTACGTTGTTGAGTCGATTAGATAATCAAAAAGGGATGCGAAAACTATTAGTCGATTTACTTTATAAAAAAGGCTATTGTCTCTGTATTCCAGATCCCAAACTGATTAAGGCATACTTCGAACAGGTGCGATCCAGCTGGATACAAAAATTCTTGTTAACTAAAAATGCGCTTGAACTTTCCATAATCCCTATGTTCATGCTTGTTTTTATAAAAAATAAAAGTTTAACAGTCGATCAAAGTCAATGTTTACTTGAATTAATGCAGGTATTATTGTCACAAACAGGATTCGATACTATCGAAGAGATATTTTTTGATAATAATTATAAACAAATAGCTTGGGTTTATTATGTATTAAGTGAGTTAATAAAATTTACATTAGATGATTTTGTCATATCCGATAAAAATAGGAAAAGAATTATGGCCATGGCAGCAAGCATAGAGCTGCTTTTGGATAAGGCTAGTATACTTACCCTAACTAAATTAACTTTAAATACTGAAAATACGGGGTTTAATATTCTTCATAAACTACTCTATGTCATTGCGTATGAGAGCTTACATTCTAATCAAATTATTTATTTAAGTACGATTAGTAAAAAACTAATTGATAAAACCGAAAATTTTGGTTTAGAAACATTAATTTTTCAGATCCAACGGAAGGGTTTTAGTTTCATTTGGTGTGCCTTAGGGACATGGTTGCAGATAGTGTTTGAGTGTGAAGACTCAAATCAATTTAAAATCAATCATTATACGCAGTTGATTAATAGTATATTAGAAAAAATAAATGATGAAAAATTGTCCTCAATTCTATTCGAAAAAGAGACAACAGGTTACATCTTAGTTTTACGTTATCTATATTTTAAACAATTTAGGTTTAGCCTATTTCATCTCGATTTAACAGAATCTTTCAATTTTTTTAAGCAATGGTGTAATAAAATATTTTCTATACTAACTTTTCATCAAATAGAACTAATATTAGAAACCTTAACATTAATATTAAACAATGATCTTGCTCTTTCTACTTCAGATAGGCGTCAATTATTACAACAATTTTTTGATTATTTGTTTGAGTATTGTAAATTAAAATCCCAGGAGATTATTGCATTAAAAAATTTGCAAGAACGATTAGAGGATCGTTTTTTTCCTAGTAATAGAATAATAAAATTTTTTAAAGGAGTAAGAGCGAATTGCCTTTTTTTTAACAGGACCAATTTTCGGAATTTAACACTCCAGGAGGGAGAAATTCCTCCTGATGAAAGCAGCGATCTGCTTAATCCGGAGTATGCTAGACTCAGTGTTAATTATTCGACAATGGGTATGTAAGAGGAATCTCATCATGCGCAAGCAATATATCATCGGAAATTGGAAGATGCACGGTAACAAAACTTCTGTTACAGAATTATTAAATAACATTAAGGATTTTGATCAAAAAGATAAATCTCATGTAACGATGGTAGTCTGTCCTTCGTATGTTTTCCTTGAACAAACGCAGATTATGCTAAAAAAAAGCCAGCTGCAATGGGGTGGTCAAAACATGGCGGCTGAGCAAGAAGGTCCCTATACCGGTGAGATATCTGGGCTTATGCTGCTTGAATTTGGTTGTCGATATGTTTTGTTAGGCCATTCAGAACGGCGTCATTTGTATGGAGAAACAGATGCTCAAATCGCACAAAAATTTAGTTTAGCTATAAAACTGGGTCTTATTCCCATCCTTTGTGTTGGTGAGACTTTAGCTGAGCGTCAAGCAAACCAAACCTTTAATATCTTGCAAAATCAATTAGAAAAAATAATAAATTATGGTAGCGATGTTTTAAAACGCGCTATTATCGCCTACGAGCCGGTTTGGGCTATTGGTACAGGCTTGTCAGCCCAACCTGAGCAAGCCCAAGAAGTACATCAATTTTTACGTGATCAAATTAAATTTTTAGGCTCGGATCTTGCACAAGAATTACCTATCCTGTATGGTGGCAGCGTAAAAGTCAGCAATGCGGAGGCATTGTTTCGGATGCCTGATATTGACGGTGGCTTGATTGGCGGAGCATCATTAGATGCTATAGAGTTTTTGCGTGTTTATGGAATATTGACTTCAATAGCAGGTCTTAAAGTTTAATTTTTAGTATTTTTTATAATATGTTACAGCAGTTTTTAGTTTTAATGCACGTTATTATTTCGATAGCATTGATTGCTTTG
>Ga0209668_10000710_pt1 | contig 13823 bp, 8 predicted proteins | sample FrelakmetPLP11PL_FD_187150 | JGI IMG/M metagenome (GOLD analysis project Ga0209668, IMG submission 187150) | Freshwater lake sediment microbial communities from the University of Notre Dame, USA, for methane emissions studies - PLP11 PL (SPAdes)... | ecosystem: Environmental > Aquatic >... | reverse complement strand
CTTCATTTTTAGTAAAAACTGAAAATTAATTTTTTTGACTGTGTTTTTTTTTATAAGTTTCGTGAATCATTTTAGTTGTGCGGTAAAGTTCCCGCTCAATTTCGGTTCCCCCTGTTTTTCGCATCACACAGAATCCTTTGATTCCGAGCTCACGTCTAGCTTTTTTAAAAGATTGGGCCCAGGCATTTTTCTTTCCTAGATTACTTTTTCTTCGCGAGACAATTCTAACCTTTCCGTGCTTTTTTTTTACTAGCAAATTTGCTTTGCTCAAGCCGCCAGAGGTTCTTTTAATTGCACCGCTGATGACTCTTCGCTTGCTTTTTTTGCTTTTTTTTTTGCTTCTGAGTCTAGGCATTAATTTTATATTTTATTATTTTTTAAAAAACCTTTTTAAAAAATTTTCTTTTAAAAAAATATAAATGGCACTTCCAATAGCACCAGTACCAGTTCCTATTGACTGCAGTAAGCAATTGATTGACTCGGTGTACCATGATAACACAAATGTTTACCAGACAGACCTATTAAATGCGATCGGTGCCCCGGACCTGTCAACGTATTGCAACAGCTTTGGGTTGTACGCTGACAAGTACAAATTTATAAAAAATCACAATGACCCAATGGACCTTGCGCACTTGTACCGCAAATACCTAATGGAAACACCGGGCGTCTTTTTAGTCGATAACAAAATGGATTTGGTAGAGAAAATAATTCACTACGTGGACAACCTGATAGTGACTAAGGAAGGGCTCACCCCACAACGGGCGCTAATTCTAAACTCACTGCTACCGGCCCAGTTTAGCCAGGGCTTTGACCGGATTCACTCCAAAGAAATCAAATTTCCCCGGGACCACCACGTCCAGACAAACGTCTCCAGTGGCTGGTACTTTATAGTGGGAAATGTGGTGAGTAAGAGTGGCCATAAAAAATATGCAGTCGAGATAATTTTCTTTTATCAGCCAATTTTTCCGCGGGATTTTTTACTAATGCACGGCTACTCTGATTGTGACTTTATGGTGCAGAGTTTATTTCTTTCGATTTTTGAAGAGACCTCACCGACCAACAAAGTCTACACCAATAACTTTACTGGACTGGTAATGACAAACAGCGGTGCCGCAAAGCACAGTCGTCCCAATGACAAAAAAGTGTTCTTTAGCGTTGGAAGTTCCTATTTGGAATCTAATTCCGATAACCTGGAAGACCTGCACCTTTTAGTTTCCGACATTGATACTAATGGCAACCCTATTGTTGTTGAATTATATTTGACGGCAGAGAAGCCACTCTTTTTCCAGGGAACTGGGCGTGGTTGTACGCCGTGCGTCGATGGCCTGGGAAGTCTCTACTACTCCTATCCCCGCTACAAAATAAATAGCCTCAAAATGCAATTTAACAAGGGCGACCCAATAATAGATGATTTTAATGCAAAATCGCTATTCTGGCTGGATCACCAGTGGACTTACGGAATGATGTCCGCGGCGTTTCTCTCCAATCCGTTTATGCGCGCCATCTCAAACTTCTACTCCAGTAAATTTGAAGGATGGCTCTGGTTCCTAGGGCATCTCGACGATGGCCGTGACTTTACCTTTGCAGTTTCATGCGACAAAACGATAGCTGCCATTCCTACCGGGGCAGCCGCAGACGCCGGCGCAACAAAGGACAATTCAACAGAGGCCAAGATCATAGACTCGCTGGGTAAAACCTCTGTTTTATACACGAATAACAAAATTGTGCAAAAGAATTGGATGACAGCCACAATTAAAAATACCAGTTCTCCGACTCCGGCAAAGCCCTCGGTGAACGTTGTGGTGCCGACCGAGTGCATACTCACAATTAATGGAGAAGACTTTGTAATGAAAGCGGACTATGATTTTCCCATCTCGTACAACCGGCTTGGAGGGGCTGTGCGCGAAGGCTCCGTTGTAATCCACAAAAATGATGCGACCAACGCACCAATCGGAGTCGGCTATATGGAGATGACGAGCTGGTTTGTGAGCAAAGACCAGCAGATCGACGTCATATACGGAATCTTGGGCGGAGCGCTCTACGATAACCGCGTAGACATAAGCAATCGCGTTGCCGACACTCCTAAAATTTCACTTAAAATAATGAGCGGCATATTTATTATGTTTGTAGTAATGATATTAATTTCATTGTTTATTATTTTGCCCATTTATTTGCTCTATTTGCTATTTAAGTTCCTAAGAAGCAAGTCGACTTCGTCGACAGATTCACTAAAAACTGGTGGCTAGCGATCTACTTCAAGAACTGTAAAGAAATCACGGCACCAGAACGGCTCCGTCACTGTTTCGTAGGAAATGAAAAAGTGACCGTCCTCTGTACCCCACTCAGGTCCCCAGCTATTTCGCACAATGAAGTGCCGAGCAAGGCCATTGTAGCCGATGAGAAGTACCGAGTGGGCGTATTTTACTTTGGGGAAGTCCTGTTCGCCCCAGTTAGCAGGGTAGAGAAAATTGGACTCGTGCTGCTTTGTCTCGGAGCGCATCCAGGCGTCTCCTTCCTCCGACACTACAAAGGAAAATGCAATGGAGAATCCATTGGCCAGTACCGTGCGCAACTGGTCTAGCACTTGCTCAACGGCAACGCAGGAACCGTTGGTAGCTTTATACGCCCTTGATTTATCCTGAGCTAGGACGTCCGGTGTCATATTCCAGGGCCTGTCGAGTGGCCAATCTTTAAGCGGGGCGATCCCCCGCTCCAGTGCCGTCATAGCGTCTTCCAATGAAGACCCCTCATCTTTCAAAGACTTATTTATTTGGCCCGGCACTGCGGCTCCGGAATTGCCAGCGACAGTACTGGAGAGAACATAGTACAGATAAATGGGCGAAAGACTCCAGACCGGGAAAAGCCGCTGACGACGACTCGTGAACTCCAGCGCCGCTGTTGCAGCAAAGGCTGTGCAGGCCGAAAGTTTCCTCTGGTCGTGGATTATCGGGTACGGTTTTGCCACACTGGTTCGCAGGTCAAAACTTTCCGGGAGAATTTCGGGCACATGAAAGTGTTTAGGTTGCGTAGCGGCTGGGCCCAACACTGCATCAAAAATGGCACCGTAAGCCCGCCTGGCATAATTGTTTGGATCATCGTCATCGCCAACATTTCCCAGTACATTCTCGATGCTCTTGCGTGAGATTGTAACACGGTCAGAATCAATAAAATTTCCCATTAATAAATTTAATATTTAATCTCCCAAAAAAGAAATATTTCCTCTTCTGAAATTCATAACGTTACCATCCCGGAAAGTGACATTGCGGACGTGCATAAAAGGCAGTCTACCCAAAATAACATTGAGAAGACGGGAATTTTTTTTCGGGCCGTGGCGAAGACTCTCAAGGACATAGCGACAGTAGCTGATGTCAACCTGCACATCGCCGTACTTGTTGAAGGTAAGCTTCAATTTTGTCCCGGCAAAAGACTCCATTTCCTGAACGTCTTCGACGTCAACCAAGGCAAAGGAAGCCGGTACGCCGGAAGAACATCTGTAGCCAAAAACTGGAACTTGCATATGCTTTTTTTTTTATTATTAGACGTACGCTGAAATGATGTAGATAAGGTAAGTTGTAACAAAGACAAGGCTTAAAAGAATAACCCAACCATAGAAGCTAGTTTTGCGGCAATTTTCCTGGGAAGACAATGGATCTCCGGAAACAAGGCCGGACATATTTCCATTGAAAAGTTGCACGACGGTTTTATTGTTGAAAATAAAGTAGAGGATTGTAGCGGACAGGGAAAAGTACAGGGACTTGAGCCATTCGTTTCCGTACACGTGGCTGCAATTGTTATCGGGATTTTGGACGTCGTACATCGAGTTAATGATAGAGCCGACGCCGGCCATTATAAACATTGTGGCGACAAACAAAATAAATTTTCCTACAGCAGTGACTTTGACGCATTTAGACATTTCCAGTAACCCGGGCCGCTCCACCTCGATTTTGAATGGACTAACAAAGTCATTGTTTCCAAACGAGTAGTTGCTCCACACACTTAATGTGCGAAAAGTATCCGTGTTAAAAAAGTACTGGATGAGAGCAACGCAAGCGGAATTAAAAAATAATTTACCGACGCCACTTGAACCTGAACTGCATTGGGCCATTTTTTTTTATTAAATAATTATAATTTATTGGCAATTAAAAAAAATAAAAAATATGTTGGAAAAGGTTGTCAACAACTATTGGTCAGCATTCGCCTGCTTTATAGTGGCTGTAGTGATGCTCGTTGCCGGAATCTTTTGGGCGAGAAGCTTTGAATTTACTGATGCAAAGAATGAAACCGACTGCGCCAAAAAGAATGTTAACCCCGGCGACTGTACCTCGATCTGGGATAAAGGATTCTGTCGTAAAGCCGATAAGAACTCACAAGGCGGCTGTATAACAAAAGGCTCGGCAGGACCAATGGTACTTTTGGTGATTGGGGTGGTATTTTTACTAGCGGCCCTGGTCTGGGCTATCCTAATTAAGGTCAAGTATCGCTCAAAGAAGTAATAAAAAACTAATAAAAAACCTCGAGAATATGTTTCCCATTTGATTTTGGCAAAAATTCAACATACCACTTTACCGTTCCTAGCACGGTACTCCGCAAAACAGTTAACGGAACACAGTCCATCGTCACTTTACTCGGCTGCTGGATCTGAAAGGATATGCAGAGCGGAATTTTTCGCATTACATTGGTAGTAGTGAGCGAGTACCGCAGCGACGAAGCAGTGCTCTCCAAATAAGATACCTGCGAATACTTGCGGTTCCACAAGTACTGGACAATTTCCACGAAGAATGCAAAATAGATTTCGTTTTGGAAAGGTTTTATGGAGCGCAGCATCTCAAGAAGCTTAGAGCCAATGCTAGGATCCCAGCACGAGTCAAAGCACTCGTTTCCGCAAGGCATTGGGCCATCGACAGTTTGTATCGGGTAGACCATAGTGGGGTTCTCGTAAGCAAGGATGCCTTTGATTCCGAAAACATTAGTATCAGTACAATTACCCGAAGCATCGACCTTGCCCCGGACACAGCTGGTGGCACAGGCATCTACTTCTTTTCGTATGTCCGGGGGACAAACATAGGCCTTGTCCTTGGAAGACCAAGCAGCATTCCCAGAGTAATTCTGAAGGTCTAATGCATTTTTCTTACAAGCGTCATTGGCGCAACCTCCCACAGTAAAAGTATTATCGCAAGGCCAGTCTACTCCGTTTTTATCGGTGGGATGGAAATCGTGGCCCCAGACCATTATGGAAGAGCTCTCTGCTGAATTCAAAAGGGTTAGCAGGGAGTTCTTGCGGATCTCCATCATCTGAAGCTGGGTGCAGTTACTGCTGTCTTGCTGGAGATTGAGATCGATGCCTCCGGGCCACGAGTACTCCGGGCCAATAGTATTTGATACCGTACTGTCATAGATGTTGTTCCTGGACATATCGCACGATGAAACGGCACAAGTTTCGCCGGCCGGTTGTCCCTGATAGTTGGAGCAGGATCCAAGAAGCGAAGCGGGTATCTTCATATCCGGAAACTGAGAGACCTGGCCCCACTGTACTCCACGCGCGGCAAGGAAATTGTTTTTAATTGCAGTGAGCGACTTTATCTTGGGATCGCCAGTCTTATGACCCTGTATATCCGAAGCGTAAATCGGATAGGCACCGTAAGGATAAGCGTATATTAATTCCTTTGACGCGTCTTTGTCGTACAGGTAGTCGCGGACGTGCTGGGCGCAGGTAGAGTCATTTGCGGCCAGTTGTTCGTCGGTGACACACGCCGACTCAGTTTTGGGGCAACAGGGTGTATCGTCGACCCAGCACTGTCTGCTCGACTGTGCTGGAGAAGAAATAAAATTATCCTCCGAATGGTTAAAGTGCCAGTCGCCGTGGACGCCGTAATCGACCAGGTAGTTCTTCTTCCAGGCCAAGTATTTTTCCTTGTCGCGGTCTAGCCACAGCGTGTTGATAAAGAAGGTAATTTTGATGGGAATATCAATTTTTGCGACATGGTCAAGCAACCAAGTCCAGGCCTTGGGCCGGTTGTCGTCAAAGTTAATGTTGAAGGCTTTTGGTTTACACTGGGGCCAGTTTTCGATCTGGACGAGCGGCGACGCTAGATTGCCAGTGTTTCCAGGAACCTGCAAAATACCCTCGATGCCGCTCTTTCCGGGCATGACGATGGAAGACAGGTCGCCGACCAAAAATAGAGTCAGAGCAATAAAAATAAAGAGAAACGAAAAGAAATAATTTTTAAAAGTCAATGAAACAATCAAGAAAATAACAATCAAAACAAAAATGTAAAAGAGGATAATACTATAGAAATTAGAGGGAAGTGACTTTTTGCGCGAGCCATTCGTGTGCACCGCTTCAATTACAATAGCGGCATTTTTCGGCGCATTCTGGACATTGTACATCGTTGTAGCATCACATGTTTGCGGGCCGACAGGCCCACAGGTTCCGTAGGTTCGTCCCACGATTAGATCGTTCATGAAAACATTGTAGTGCAAAATATTTGGCAAAGAGTTCCAGGAAATGTTGTAGTTAACCAGCTGGGTTGATGACTGCTGGAAGCTACAGACCGATGGGATGTCTGGAGCACTCCCAAAGCTCTCGCCATGGCCCTTGGTGGCAACGGTAAGCGATCCGATGTAGACGTTGTAATTGGAGCCGTCAGAAGTGCGGCCAGCGCGGAGACACACTGAATTGATAATGGCGCCGGAGATTGCGGGGATGTGAAAGTTCTGATACTTCCAATCAGTTGGGCTGCCGGCATCACATGGCTTCAACATGAAGTAGTAAATTTTTGGAAATTGAATCAGGGGCCCATCTGATTGAAGCGTATAGCCCAGGCTTATTAGTCCGGGGTCGCCACAGTACACGACTGACATTACCAGCTCGTCACGGAGACTCCACTGGGTCTTGAATAGATGGAAATCAGTATCCCCGCAATTCTGGCTCTGGATGCGGAGACAGGAGCCGCCATTTAATGCCCGGGAGTAGTCTAGGCTCAATATTTTACTTTGCAGGTACTGGCCGTTGTTGTCTTTTTGGGTCATTTGGCGAGACCACCAGCGCCAGGTCGGCAGATAGTCCTGGATATTGTCGCTCCAGTTCCCAAAGTAAAGCTGGGGCGATCCGTCGATGTAAAAATTATCGCCGTTGCCCATGCAGAAAGAAGTGTGGAATGGGAGTTTAGAGAGAACAGATTTTTCAGAGACAAAGTGGCAGACGCCCATTTGAATTGAATTGACATAAGGATCTGCTGTAAGGTTTTTGAAGCACAGTCCAGTCTGGCCGATGTACAATTGGCTGTAGTAGTCGTTATTCAGTTTAAAAGTACGGGTAGGATCATCAGTGCCAAGCGAGCTCAGCTCCAGATTAGCCGACCAGAGAAAGAAGGACGATAGCGGAGGCTCGATAGCCTGAATATTGTTGTCGCAATTGGCAAAGTCACTGCACCACAGTGGCTGGGCCCAATCCTGATTTAAATCGCCGTTATTTAAACCATTTTCTCCATCGGTTCCGACCCAAAAATCATAGGCTCTTCCGCTTGGAATATTTGAGTCGGCGATGCCAATTGGCCCGCAACCTCTGTCGTCATTAGTATTAGCGCAAATGACATCGCCGCCGCCGCCTGATTTTTGATAGCACCAGGGTTTATCGGAGGGCTGGCTATCGTCGAAACAGCAATTGGCCGAAGAACGGCATTTGTCTGGATCGCCGCAATCGTCCTGTCCGCAATCGCAGTCCTGTCCATTGTTAGTGCCACAGGTACTTGGAGGTGCGTTCTTACAAGTAATAGTATTTGATAGCGTAGTAGAACCCATTGGACCTGTATTTTTTGGCCAGCCTTGGGTTCCTTCGACGCAGGATTTCACGGCTTCGGAGGTGTGGGCGTAAGTATACTTCATGTTTGACGAGTCAATGTTGCCGCTTGGCGGTTGGGAAAGAATGCTGTCAACTACGGGTTCTCCAGTAACGGGGTCGCGCCAAAAATCTAACAAAAATTGGGTTACGCCGCTGGAATATTCGTAGTTAACTCCATTAGTGCCCAAACTGGCGTACATGCATATTTCAACGTCAATATTCTTAGACTTCCGGTACTCTCTGATGTGTTTTAGGAACTCTATAAAATATTTCTTATTGATATCCGACCCGTCAAAGCCTACATTTTGTCCGCCAACCCAGTTTCCTTCCGTTCCGCAGGTAGAGTCGCAATTATTGTAACCGCCCAATGCATATTGGCACCAGTAGCCCTGGCACTCTTCGTGGGCACAGGGATCTATTGTGCCCGACACATAGTCGCTGCAGTCTGTTCCGGCAAGGTCTTTTGTATTACCTCCGGGAAATGATGCTTCGAAATTAATATAGAACCCGTCGATTCCGTAATGACCGGCGTAGTCCACGATCTGTTCGGCGTACTGGATTCGGTTCTCCAAGAAATGAGACCACCACTTCCACTTGCCGCCAAATTGATTCAACTGGAAAAATAAAACACTGAAAAATTTGCAACCATTTTTATGTGCAGTATTGATTAAATTTTTTGGGACACCAGCCATAGTTCCGGAGCCCGATTGGCCGATAAACCCTTCGTAGATGTCGTACATGGACTTTCCGGGGGAGTCGAATGTTTTAAGGGCTTTTAATTTCATAAACTCGATCGGCGGCCAGCCCTGATTATAGCCGATGTACATAAAAATATCAAGATACTGCCAAAAATCAAAATTCTCCGAAAAGCCGTTGCTTTTTGTTTCGACGTAGCGTTCCTGTCCATTCGTCGTAAATCCACAAATAATTCGTGGCATTTGGCCTTGCTGCGGCTTTGTCTGTGAAGTCGGATCAACGAATCTTTTCTGGAGGGGTATTGTACATCGATTTAATTTATCAGAAGCGTTTTTTCCGGCTTTCCAGCACTTTAGCAGGCCAAGTCCCATTGGCTCACTTGCAGGCGCCAAACATAGACCCACATCTTCCCTAATAAGAATTGGGTACCACTCATTTTCCGAGTCATTGATCACAGACCAAAGCTGGGTACCCCAAGCTCCCTGTACAGTTTTGGGCGATTGAAAGTCTGGGCGCAGCGCATTTGACATCGTTACGACGCCATTGGCACTAGCCCGGATAAATGCACTGCCCTCAATCGGACGGTCGTACGAAATGCTCAGATCGCCGCAACTGTAGCCGCCAGTGGTGTCACAGGTAAATTTACAGGTGCTTGGCGTACACGCTTCAAATTCCTTTGCGGTCATTGCCGCGTATTTTACCAGTTGCCATTTTGATGGATCGTCACCTGCCTTCATCCGGTTGTAGTAAACCAAGTATTTCACCTCGGGACCCCTAAAATAAAGCCCTCTGTTTTGAATTACCCAGTTGTAGCGATCAGTAGTGTACTTTTCATAGGGCTCGCAGTGCGGCACTGTGCTACTGAGCGGCACGCAAAGGAAATTCCCGGAACTAATGTGCTGAATTAGCGTCACCCCCATGCCCGCATCCCACCCTACCTGAATGTAGCGCCAGAGGCACTGGGCGTCTATTTCCGAGTCGTCCGCCAGTATTTTTGTGAATACGCTGCCATTTGAATCCACCGAGAGGACCCCATATTTTCCCTGTTTGGCGTAGAGTAGACTAGTCAAGTAAAAGGGGCTGATGGCCAGGCTCTTGGCTTTCATTGGGACATTGGGTAGAATATTTGGGGGAAATTCTTGGACGGTTGATGACAGCTGGTGGTAGAAAGATTTCATTATTTTTATTAATTGATTATATTTTTATTAATCCGCCGGAACCCCCCGCGGACCATAAAACTTCGGAAAGAGTCGTCGCAACAATTTCCTCGGCCAAGCTTGGAACGTTTGAAGCAAGCCACGGTGCACCAAACGGAAAAGTCCCAGAATTTTTGATGGTGTTTGCATACTGGTACTCGGTCTCAAAATTAGCCCGCAATACCATTAGGAAATTCGGGCAATTTTCAACGTACATAGCCTCATTGACCCCGGCCCAGTCATTGACGCCGCCATTGTATGGGTGCCCGGAGCATACCAGAACACTGCGCTTCGACAAGTAGCATTTGGTGTGATTTCTCTGCCAATTGTTTCCTGCGTCAGGGTTATTCGTCGAGTCCAGCACTGTCTTTGCTGTATCACCGGCCCCAGTTAACGTCGTTTGCTTTGTCTGGGCCTGATATAATTTGTAATTAATCGAAGAGCCGCTCTTCTGGGCCTGGTTGTAGAACAGATCCAAGGCGCCGTTGGGAAGCCCAGGATTGATGTTCTTCCACTGGCCAGCAACGATGAATAGCTTGGCGTCTTTCTTCTGCAGGAAATCAAGGACATTCTGGATACTATTGGAGTCCGCAGTGGAAAACCAAGTGCCACTGTTTATCGCAGCCGCTTTACCACTGTACTGGTCCGATGTGATGAGCGATCCGGACCAGCCGGAAACTCCACCGCCCATGCCTCGATTGCAATTCAGAATGCACCCCGTCCCGGAGTCTACAATGGCCGAGTACATATTAACGTAGACATCTTCAGCATCCTTCCAGAAATTGTAGAGCGCCTCCCCGATCCATGTAGCACCGGGCGCCCAAGGCACCGTCCCGGAACACTTGTACTTTTTCGGGTCGCCGTCTAGCGTATAGCAGCCGTTCGATGGAATAAGTCCGCCGGCCATGGAGTCCTGCACCAGGCAAGCCGAGCCGACATCATTGCCGGTAACAGCACTACAAGCCAATCCAGTAATTGCCGGCACGCGCCACTTAGCAGGAAGAACTGGGTTATTTTTATAGGTTGGGGCAAATGGGTACAAAAATGTATTGGTGAAGCTGAGCTGGGACAGCACCGGCCAGATATCGGAAAAGGCAACGACGCTTCCGCCGTCGTTGAGTTGGCGGGCAAGCATTGTGGCCGGAGGCTGCGAGTTTGCTGGCGGCGGTGATATGGACATTGTAATATTGCACTGTGGGTCGCCGCAGAGATATATTGAGCCATTGTGGCGGACCACCGAGTAGACTTCGTAAGTCGTAGACTTTGCCGTGTCATATATAAATTCGTCCTTTGAAGCGTCGATGTTCTCAGGATTTATAAGTTTCAATAGATACTGGAAAAGTGCCGAGGAAACCCCCGGCGCCGTAAAAGACTCCGGAGGCTTCACCGAGTCGGATGGAATGAAAATGCTGCACACCGTTAGCCAGTAGTAGTTTGTCATGATGTCTGACTGGATAGCCGGGGAAGTGAGCTGGGCAGTTAAAACAATGCCCGATTCTTTCTGTCCTGGGAGTTGCGAAGCGCCCCAATTGTCTGGATTACCGCCGGTAAAGTTCCAAGAGCCCTTGAAAATAGAAGCAATGCCCTGTGATTTGAGGTAGAATGTTGTCATGTGCCGGTGGTTGTGGAGCGGCGTCTGTCGACTCGAGCTACCCCAGACGAGTTTTGTCGTTGCCATGTCCATCATAAATAAATTTTCCTTTTTCGTTACATTATTCTGGAATGCAATGAGAGCAGTATTAGTGTCGCGACAGTATCCGGCCTTGTTTGTCCCAGCAATTGAGCCACAGCAGATGTAGGGATATTTATCGACGTCACAGCCCGTATTGTCGCACGTCGGACAGCCGTTTGACACTGACGGATTGGGGCTCCAGGGTTTCCCTTGGGCACTGTCAAAGAGCGGCGCTCCGCTGATTTCCCAGCGATCAACCAGAATAATAAATTTCATTCCCCCGTTAATTTTGTCGGCTATTTTATCGGTCACCGACGAGTCAAACGACAGAAAGTCGCCGTGGATAATTAGACAGTCATCTGCCTGGCACTTATCGAGCGTTTGCCAGAACCAGCTAAGAATGTCTTTTGTTGTCGGGCACTCGGATTTCCCAAGCACTTGGGCCGGCCATTTGCTCTGCTCATATTCGATGGCCACATAGTGCAGCAGCGCAATGCCAGGGCCAATGGCCAAGGCAGAGTATATTTGCGCGGCGTCAAATTCCTGTCCGGGACTGATGGCTGATTTGAATGTGTCGCTCGACACGGACATCGCGGGAACTGGTACAGGGACAATGCACTTTCCACCAACACACTTGGCAGCCTTGTTACTGCATCCACAAATGCCGCCACAGCCATCGGCTGCTCCGCACTTGTCGCCTGTACCGCAGGTTTTAGTACATGGACAGTTGGCCGGTGCCGTGCACTTGCCGCCACAGCCATTGCTACCGCCACAGGCCACTCCAGTGCACTTTGGCACGCAGAGGACGGCTGGTACCGGATCGGATTGGCAATGAAAGTTCCAGTCGGTGTTGTATCCCCAGCAGAGCACCAGGATTACCAACGTTACGATTAGAGCAGCAATAAATAAATCTATTTTTTTGCGAAACATGTTTTATTAAAAAAAAAGAAATGAGGAAAAAAATTTTATTCGGTCTGCTGCTCCTAGTTGTGCTGACAGTTCTGCTTTGGGGCTTTTTGACAAACTGGAAGTTTACGTGTCGGCGCAGCGATAGCAACAGTACGAAGCCAGTTCCCTGCCCAGTGCCAGTACCAGTGCCAAAATATCCGGGAATTTCCGTTCCAGCAAATCCCAAAGACTCCCAAGAAAAGGCAGATGCGATAAAGCAGTATGTGCTCGGGAATTATCCGGCAATGGACCCAAAATCATATCACCCTGATTTCTGGAAGAGCCTAGATTTTATTTGGAACATGACGTGCTACACAAAAAAATCTGGCACCGCTTACTTTCCAAATCCACAGAAATCAGACCAAGGAAACCCCGTCTTCCGCTATATTCTACAGCAATTCCAGATGGCAATGCCTCAAACCACGGCTAATTGGCTAACGTTTACCCCGTCACTTAAATCTTTGCAGGACAATTTAAAAACGGCTGGGTTTACGTATAGTCCTAACCCTGAGTCAACCAGGGTCGGAAGCTCCAATATTCTAATGCTATACGATGCCATACTGTTTCCACTGTGCAGCTGGCACATGAATAGTGACCTTCCCTCAAAAATAAATGGGGTCATGATTAACAGGTATCCTCCGGGCCATGGCCGTACCAAAGCGTTGGCCTACGCAGCCAAGGACACTGCCAATGATATTGTAACGCACGAAGTCATCCCCGGCGTTGACCTGGTAGTGCTCAACAAGGGCTTTCGCAGCAATAGTAATGTGGAAGTGATGCACTGTGACACCCACCTCACTGCAATGGCGACGTCACTGGACTGTTTAAATTCTTGCGACCTGCTGGCCAATACGTGTGCTAGCCACGGACCTCCGGGCGTAGGGTTTGGCAAGTGGGTTTACTATGCCCGGGGCTCTGGGCTCTGGGTGAACCTTGGGAATACTCTGGTGTTTCGCAGTAAAATCGATGCAGTCATGGGCACCGTCAATCTGTGGGACGGAAAAGATTCTCGGGATTCATCGCCATTTGTGAACAATAATTACAAGGGAACTCTGCGAGGAAAGTTTTCCGATAGCACTAGCCTGGATACTTGGCAGCGGTTTGTAGCCGATGGGGATGGCACTGTTAAATTGGCGCTCCAGAGTCTGCTTACCGGGTCTTGTCTTACGCCTACCTCAAAATATCCAGCCAAACCGTCAACCGCCAAAATAGACATGACTGATTCCAAAGTGCCGCGGTGTAATGGATCATTGGATCCGCTTGGGCTTGGAGGAGACCAGTACTCGGGACCATGTTCTCCAAAGGCTGGCTACTGCGACGCCACTAAAACGAGCAATGACGTGGTTCTTTGGTGGTTTTGGAGTACCGACACAGCCCAGGGAGACTGGGGACTATTTTCGCCGCTAGTGCCCCTTAAGTATACTACCGATGCCGACAAATGTGGCTGGATTTTGTGGGCGTCTGTCAATGG
>Ga0209668_10000709_pt1 | contig 13839 bp, 15 predicted proteins | sample FrelakmetPLP11PL_FD_187150 | JGI IMG/M metagenome (GOLD analysis project Ga0209668, IMG submission 187150) | Freshwater lake sediment microbial communities from the University of Notre Dame, USA, for methane emissions studies - PLP11 PL (SPAdes)... | ecosystem: Environmental > Aquatic >... | reverse complement strand
CGGTTGCTATTCCATTGTGTATTTCTATTGAACTTACTTCCTGATTAAAATGAAAATTAACTCCCAGTTCAACTGCCAAATCGTGCATACCCTTTACAATCTGATACATTCCTTTTTCAGGAAACCAGGTTCCTCCTGCTATATCGGCATAATTCATCAAACTATATAATGCAGGCGTTTTTGAGGGGAGTGCTCCTAAAAACAAAACGGGAAATTCCATCAATTCTCTTAACCGCGGGTCGCGAAAATATTTAGCTACATGCGATTTCATCGATTTAAAAACATCCAATCGAAATAAACCTTTCATTAAGTCTTTGTCGAGAAACTCGGTTAGCGACTGGCCCGGTTTCATCACCAGTTTGTTGATGCCAACTTCATATTTGTATGCAGCTTCTGATATAAATGCGGCTAATTTTTTTCCTGCGCCCGGTTCAATAGTTTCAAAAAATTGTTGCAAGGCTTCCGTTCCTGCGGGTATTTCCCAATTACCCTCGGGCCAATAAACTGAATAAGAAGGATCTAATCTTTTTAACTGATAATAGTCGCTCACTTTTTTTCCAAAAAGCCGGAAATACCTTTCAAAAACATCGGGCATCCAATACCAACTGGGGCCCATATCAAATGTAAAACCTGCAGCTTCCATTTTACGGGCTCTTCCGCCGGGAATAGGATGTTTTTCATAAACATCTACTTGCCATCCGGCCTTAGCCATAAAACTGGCTGCCGATAATCCGGCAAATCCACTGCCGATTATAATAACTTTCTTTTGCAACAGCCTAAATTAAGAGATGGATTAATGACGATTGATTTGCGTTTTCAAAAGCTTGCGGGCAAAATGAATCCGGCTTTTGATAGTACCCAACGGCTCTTGCAACATATCAGCAATTTCGTGGTATTTATATCCGTCGAAATATAATAAAAAAGGATTCCGGAAAATTTCAGGCAGATCTTGTATTGCTTGTTGCACTTCTTTCAGATTGATGGTTGCAATTGCTTCATTGCTTACCGTACCTTGTTGAGTGTTTAATAAAAACTCGTTCGGCGTATTATCAAAAATGGTGTTTTGCTTTGCTCTTCTGCGGTAATTATTAATAAAAATATTACGCATGATTGTATATAACCAGGCCTTAATATTCGTACCTACATTATACTTGTCTTTATTAGCCAAAGCACGGAACAATGTTTCCTGATACAAATCTTTGGCAGCTTCATGATCATGCGTTAAAGTGTGCGCAAAAGGCTTCAAAAATTCAGCATTGTTTAACAAGAGTCGGTTGAATTCTACAGTACTCATAACCTGATTGTTTAATTTTTACGTTCCAAAGTTAAACAATTTTGGAATACCAATCAGATTAATATTTATTATATATATTATTTTATAATTGATTTTCAGTTATTTAAATATAACATAATAATTTTTGTTTAAATAATTACCTATCAACACTAAACAAATTAAAAACTAATGATTGTTATTTTCAGGAGCAAAAAGTCCTGAAAGCGTGAAACACCATACATTCAACAAAATGAGGATCAATCCATTATACGGGAGATATGGAAGCTATCCATTACCTCACCCAGGGATTTCTTGATGTGGATGCTGGGAGGCACTTTCTTGGTATACTGTTGTGCCAATAATCCCGAAATCATGATCGTTCTGTCGGGCATGCGGTTGTGAGCATTGATGAGAAATTTCTCAAAATTGAAACTATGTGCAACAGAAGTAAGATGGGTATAGATGGTAGCTACCTGCTTGGCGTTGGCAGTAAATTCTACATCCTTTAGTGGAACATTCGCGCCGAGATAATAAACTTTATAGCCGCGCGACTTCAACAAATAATAAACAAATAACAAACCAACTTCGTGGTATTCACCCTCAGGCAAAAACAGTAATACCTGATGCTTGGTTTCTGGAACATTGCGAATTCCCTCGATGCCCATAATCAGTTTCTGGCGGATAATGTTAGTAGCCAGGTGTTCCTGTGCCGGATTCACGTGATTGGTTACCCAAAGAATACCTACTTTTTCCAAGAAGGGAAAGATTGTCCGAAGAATCACTTTCTCAATTCCTTTTGTACGAATATGATCATCCAGCAGCATCTCAAACTGATCCATATTCATATCAATCATCGCACCAATTAAATCGTTGATTAGCTTTTCCTGAAGGGCTTCTGCCTGAGAAAGCAATGCAATTTTCTGGCTCATTTCCTCGGGAGTCATCTTATCGATGCGGGAAATTTTATAACCATATTTATTGAGGAGTGCAATATTTAAAATTGCTTTTAACTCCACATTCGTGTAACTCCGGATATTGGTTTTGGTTCTCTGCGGATTTAATAAATGATACCGTTGCTCCCATATTCTAATGGTATGAGCCTTTATACCCGACAAATTCTCCAAATCTTTAATGGTAAAGGTATTCATGCCATAAGTAACATCAATCTGGCTAAATTGTTTAACCACGGGGGCAAAATCCGGTGGGAAACCTATAACTATTTGGGTATGAACAAATTATTTTATCCCTTTCAAGTAGGCTCCGTAACCACTTTTTGCATAAAGGTCGGCTAACTTCATTAGTTGCGCAAGATTGATAAATCCCATGCGGTAAGCTACTTCTTCTATACACCCAATTTTCTGACTCTGCCGCTTTTCTATAACCCGAACAAACTCGCTGGCATCACTCAACGAATCAAAAGTTCCTGTATCTAACCAGGCAGTTCCCCTATTCATAATGCCCACTTGCAATTTTCCCTGTTGCAGGTAAACCCGGTTTACATCGGTTATTTCATACTCACCCCTGGCTGAGGGCTGAATATTTTTGGCAATTTGAACTACAGAATTATCATAAAAATAGAGGCCCGGTACAGCATAATTCGACTTAGGCATACTTGGTTTTTCCTCAATAGAAATCGCTTTTTGCTGTTGATCAAATTCAACTACCCCATACCGTTCGGGATCATTCACCTCATAAGCAAAAACCGCAGCCCCTTCCAAATCGTTGAAAGACTGTACTAACTTGCTAAACCCGGCACCATAAAAAATATTATCTCCCAAAATAAGCGCCACCTTATCGCTTCCGATAAAGGATTCCCCAATCACAAAAGCCTGGGCAAGCCCGTTCGGAACTTCCTGAACAGCATAAGTAAAACTGCAACCCAATTCGGCGCCTGTTCCCAGCAAACGCTGAAATTGACTACTATCTTCGGGTGTTGTAATGATGAGCACTTCCCGAATGCCGGCCAGCATTAATACCGATAGAGGGTAATAAATCATGGGCTTATCATAAATCGGCATCAATTGTTTGCTAATTCCCTTGGTTATAGGATACAATCTTGTTCCCGATCCGCCTGCCAAAATAATCCCTTTCATATCATGTAATTATTGTGATAAAACGTCTGATATCCATTATGTTTGCTGAATATACTCAAAATCCAACGTTTCCGAAATTGCTTGTAATAAAGGTAATTGCTGATCCTTTGCTGATAAAATTCTTTCCGATTCAACCGTTTGCCATTGAATATCTAAGCTAGGATCGAGATAATAGATGCCGCCATCTGCAGCTTTATGATAATAGTTATCACATTTATAAAAAAATACCGCCTGCTCCGATAATACCTCAAACCCATGCGCAAATCCTCTTGGTATAAAAAATTGCAGTCCATTGTCTTCCGTAAGTTCTATAGAAAATGATTTTCCATAGGTAGGTGACCCCTTTCGTAAATCAACTGCTACATCGAGCACCCTACCCTTCAAAACACGCACCAACTTTGCCTGAGCATGTTCGCCCCGTTGAAAATGTAAACCCCTAATCACACCTCGCTGAGAACTCGATTGATTATCCTGCACAAAATTTACATCCGAACCGGTTTGTTCACGAAAAGTGTTCCGGTTAAAGCTTTCGAAAAAATAGCCCCGATCATCGCCCAGGCGGTTATCGTGAATAATATAACAATCTGCTAAGGGTGATAATTCGGCTCGCATGCTTTAGGAACGATTGTACATTTTTTCATAATACTGCTGGTATTCGCCCGAAGTAACCTGTTGTAACCAGGTTTCGTTTTGTAAATACCAATCAATGGTTTCAGCTAAACCCTGCTCAAATGTAACAGATGGTTTCCATCCCAGTTCCCGGTTAATTTTACTGGCATCAATGGCATACCGCAAATCATGTCCGGGACGGTCTTTCACATACGTAATCAACTGCGCCGAGGTTCCTGCCGGTCTGTTCAGTTTTTCATCCATCAAAGAACAAAGCAACTTTACCAGATCAATATTTTTCCATTCATTGAAGCCACCAATATTATAAGTTTCTCCGCTGGTACCTTTATGAAATACTAAATCAATTGCTCGTGCATGATCTTTTACATACAACCAGTCACGGGTATTCAATCCATCCCCATATACCGGTAACGGTTTGTTGTGGATGATATTATTGATGAATAATGGAATCAATTTCTCTGGAAAATGAAAGGGCCCGTAGTTATTTGAACAATTCGAAACCACTGTTGGTAAGTGATAGGTTTCGTGATAGGCTCTTACAAAATGATCGGAGGAAGCTTTGCTGGCTGAATAGGGCGAATTGGGTGCATAGGGAGTGGTTTCTGTAAACAATCCTTCTGCACCTAAGGTACCATACACTTCGTCGGTGGATACATGGTAAAAACGATGTGCTGATAAATCTTGTTTCCAACAGGTTTTGGCAACATTTAACAAATTTACTGTGCCAATCACATTGGTATATACAAAATCAAGTGGAGAAACTATCGAACGATCTACATGCGACTCAGCAGCTAAATGAATTACATCTGTAATTCCATGCTTGTTAAAAACCGCTTCCAAAGCATGCGCATCTAATATATTTACTTTTTCAAAAAAATAGTTAGGAGCAGCAGCCACATCCTTAAGGTTGGCTAAATTGCCGGCATAGGTTAAACAATCAAGATTTACAATCGTATACTGGGGGTAACTATTTACAAATAGCCTTACCACATGTGAACCAATAAAACCGGCACCTCCGGTAATCAGAATGCGCTTACTCATAACTGCATTTATTTCGCAAAGAAACAATAAAATATGCAGTTTTCCACCAACCCGCTAACCCTGTAGGTTTTTTAATAATTAACTGTAACTTCCTACTTCAATTCTTGCTTATGCAACAGCGTTTTTATTCCCTTGACGTTTTTAGGGGTGCTACCGTAGCCCTGATGATTCTGGTGAATAACCCGGGTACCTGGTCGCATATTTATGCCCCATTGGAACATGCCGACTGGCACGGGTGTACCCCTACAGATCTGGTTTTCCCGTTTTTTTTGTTCGCAGTAGGTAATGCCCTGGCTTTTGTTATGCCGGGTATGGAATCGAAAACCACCGGATTTTTTCTACAGAAAGTAGGTAAAAGAGCAGCCCTGATTTTTGCTATCGGAATTTTTCTCAACTGGAGTCCTTTTATTAAATGGGATCATGATGAGCTGGTTCCAAAGCTCTGGCAAAATGTGCGCATCATGGGTGTATTACAGCGAATTGCTTTGGCATATTTATTAGCTGCATTATTCATCTATTTCACCAAAACCCGGGGAGCTTTTGTAGTTGCCGGTATTATTTTACTATTGTATTGGGCATTATGCATTGTATTGGGTAACCCCGCCGATCCATTTAGTTCTGAAGGCTGGTTTGGCACCAATTGGGATTTGCAAATATTGGGGGCAACTCACATGTATAAGATGAAGGGAGTACCTTTTGATCCGGAAGGACTGGCCAGTACTTTACCGGCAGTTGCACAAGTGATATTTGGATATCTTACGGGGCATTATATTCGAGAGAAAGGCACCAATCATGAAATGCTTTCGCGGGTGCTGGTGATTGGTTTTGTGCTTATGGGAACCGGATATGGTTGGGATATGGTTTTCCCTGTTAATAAAAAAATATGGACCAGCTCGTATGTGCTTTACACCAGCGGATTAGCGATGATATTGCTGGGTATTTGCATGTATCAATTGGATTGGAAAAACTACCAGCCCCGCTGGAGTAAATTTTTTACTGTATTTGGAAAAAATCCGCTTTTCATATTTGTTTTGAGTGGATTTTTACCGCGTGTATCTGCGCTATTCAGGTTTGTAGACCATATTGAGCCGGACGGGAAAAAAGTGTATACTTCATTTTTTCCCTGGTTGTATGAACATATTTTTAAACCGATTTCCGCCGATTTACGAACCGGATCTTTATGCTATGCGTTGGCAATGATTGCTTTTTACTGGCTAATTGTTTACCTGCTCGATAAAAAGAAAATTTACATCCGAGTATAACTTTACAGGAAACGCTTTACATAGGAAAGGAACGAATTTTTTTGGCAGGATTACCTGCATATATTCCAGGTTCTGTTATATCCCGGGTAACAACAGCCCCTGCCCCTATTACTACTCGGTTGGCAATCTGTACGGGTAAAATAGTAGCATTGCTGCCGATACTTACCTGACTTCCGATATGTGTAGGTTTCCAGTTAGCTGAATTTCCCGAAGGACCCCCCTGTTTGAACAAATCATTTACAAACATCACTCCATGTCCGATAAAACAATCATCGGAGATGGTTACTTTTTCGCAAATAAAACTATGCGATTGAATGCGGCACCTTTTACCAATAACAACGCCGCGTTGAATTTCTACAAACGGACCCACAAAACTATCATCACCAATCGTGCATTCATACAAATTACAGGGTTGAACACAAGTTACCCGTTCACCCACAATAACATCCCGAATACCGGCTTGTAAAAGCGTTGGTTTCATAACAACATGTATATAACCGGAAAAATTAATGGAAAAAGTCGTTGGCCATTTGCAGGCTACCTGGTTTACCAACATCTAAAAAGCGGGTACCGGTATGGTCGAAACCTACAATATTGAAGTGATTGGCTAATGATAAATACAAATCTACCATCGAAAACTTCCCCTGCAACCGAATCTTATCAAAGATGGAAGGGCTAATGATATGCACCCCACTAAACGCTTTGGGAATAAGGAATTGCGAACTTTTTACAATTTTCTCACTAAATGGCTCCAGTTGCCGCCATCCTACCAACGATTGCTCTTCATCAAATAAAAAATTTCGGTTACTCATCCGGTCGGTTACTGCCAAGGTTGCCAATGCGTTCATATCCAGATGATGTTGTATCATTTTTTCGATGCGGAGATCGGTGAGGATATCAACATTCATGGCAATAAAGTAGGGTTCTCCCGCAAAGTAGTGCGCTGCTTTTACTAAGCCGCCGCCTGTATCCAGTAATTGGTCGGTTTCATCTGAAATATGCACCACCGAACCCCAGCCCTGATTTTCATTAACTGCCTGAATAATCTGGTCGGCAAAATGGTGCACATTTATTACGAATTCCGTAACTCCGGCCGATTGCAAATACTCGATATTTCGTTGCAATAACGATTTACCATTCACCATGGCCAGTGCTTTGGGGTGCTCGTCGGTCCAGGGCTTCAACCTGGTTCCCAATCCGGCAGCGAATAACATGGCTTTCATACTTGACGAATTTATACAATACAATCAATTCCGAATATACGAATTTTTTATAAATCGCTTTTTAGCCAGTTATTTTCGTTCCGGTGCTGAACGGAAACCTTCAATTTATATTTATTTCGTAAATGACGGGCAGTTTGTTCTGCAGCATATACACTGCGGTGCTGTCCGCCAGTGCATCCAAAATTAATTTGCAGGTTTTCGAATCCTCTTTGCAGGTAAGATTCCACATTTACATCAATGATATCCCAAACGCTATTTAAGAAGGTATTCATTTTGGTCTGCTGCTCCAAAAAATCAATTACGGGCTTATCCTTACCTGTTAAGAATTTGAACTCCGGTAATCTGCCGGGATTCAAAATTCCCCTCATATCAAATACAAATCCTCCCCCATTATCACTGTTATCTGTGGGTATTCCTTTTTTATAACTGAAACTATTCACTTCTATCCGAAGCGGCGTTTCTTCCGTTGCCTGAATCGGCTCGAAACGGGATATAACTTCATCACTGATTATCAAATGCAATAATCGATCAAATTCAGGCGTAACGATACCCACACGCTTGTTTTGAATGAAAAATCGAAGGTTGCGCATTGCCAATGGAATGCTGGATAAAAAATGTGCCTTACGCTCAAATAAACCTCTGAAACCATACGCACCCAAAACCTGTAATAAACGGATGAGCACATATCCGTTGTACTGACTAATAAAAGTGGTTCTGTCAACCGGCAGCTCAAGCAATGGATCTAAACAATCCATATAATAATCGAGCAGTTTATTTTTCCACTCCTCCGATAATTCAGCCTTTGCCTGCCATAAAAGGGAGGCAACATCATACTGAGGTGCCCCTTTCATTCCTCCCTGATAATCGATAAAATATACCCCATCGTTTTTCACGAGAATATTTCTGCTTTGAAAATCGCGAAACATGAAGAATTTATACTGGGTATGGGTTAGATAATTACTAAGCGCATCAAAATCATCTAATAATGCCTGTTTATCGTAGGGTATCTGAAGCGTATCGAGAAAATAATATTTAAAATATAGCAAATCACTTATGATAGCCTGCTTTCCAAATACTTTAGCTGTAATACATTGGTTATAATCCAAATCCCGATCACCCAGCACTTGAACGCGTGCCAACTGTTGCAAACTTTTTTGAAAAAGCCGATATACGTAGTCATTATGCCCATCCCGCTCCAGGCAATTCAGCAATGAATCGGGACCAAAATCTTCCTGAAAATAGAGGTCTCCTGCAGCATTTTGTCCGTAAATTTCAGGAACGGGTAAACCCGCTTTTTTAAAATGGCGACTGAAATAGAGGAAGGTTTGATTTTCTTTCAGGTGTTGATTATAGGTAGCAATGGTAGTGCCGTTTGCATGATAAATTCTAAAGTAAACACGGTCGCTTCCGCTTTGTTGAATTTTCTCAATGCGTTCTGCGGTATTACCGGTAAGCAATTGCAGTTGCGTTCGTATTTCATTCAAAACAGCTTCCATTCCACTTTTGTTTGGCACGAAAATAAAACTTAGCAGCGAATCAACAGTTCAATTTCTTGGTTTTGACCAATAATATAGGGGTAATCCGAATAAAGTAATTGCAACCCCCAGTAAGGAATTAATTAAATGGGATTTGCCGGTAAGGTATTGCTGAATATCGGTTATAAGGGTAGCCAGCAGGAAACCGACAGTAAATAATACAAAAATTAGCGGGAGATAGGGATACAGGGGTACCTTGTAAGGGCGGGGCAATTCGGGATTTCGGAAACGTAAAATGATAACTCCCAATGCACTCATCCCATAAAAAAACCAACTAACAAATACCAGCATATCCGTTAGAATATCGAATGAACCGCTGATGATAAGAATAGTTGCCCAAAAAGCGTTTAACCATAAAGCGTTGCCTGGCGTATGAAAACGAGGATGTACTTTTCCTGCCCATGAGAATAGTGAATTGGCAGCCCCCAATGCATAGGTAACTCTTGCTGTGGCTAAAATATTTCCATTGGTAGCCCCCAGTGTTGAAATAACAACCATCGCCGTAATAAGTGCTGCACCTAAAATGCCTCCCATCATTTTGGCAGCATCCGATGCAACCCAGGAGGAGTTAGCTAATTCAGTAGGCTTTAACATGTAGATATATACTGCATTGAGTGAAACATATACGAGTATACAAATCAGTAAGCCAATAATTAAACTGAGTGGAATATTTCGCTGGGGGCGATCGATTTCTCCGGAAACAAATGTGATATTATTCCATCCTTCATAACCCCAAAACGCCCCCGACAATGCCGACATCCAGGCAGCAATCATTGCCCATCCTACGGGTTTGTTGGGAAGGGTTTCTGAAAAATGATGCAGACTTCCTGCAGCAGCATTTACTACCCCGAATACCAAAATAGCAATCGCCAATAATTTTATCCAGGTAAGCAATCGCTGCAAAGATGCTCCCCAGTTCACACTTTTGTAGTTGATCCAGGTAAATAAGATTATGATAAAAATGGTTAACCCTTTAACGCCAATATTTTCTAAAGGGAAAATATCACCAATCAGGGGTATATGCAAATGAATAGATTGTTCAGTTGCTGCTGCCAAACGCGGCAGGGGAATAAAATATCCTGCATAGGTTGAACAAACATAGGCCACAGAAGCATTTCCGCCGGTGTTAAAAACTGCCATGGAAGCCCAGCCATATAAAAATGCAAACCGATTTCCATAAATTTTACTGAAGAAAATATATTGCCCGCCCGTTTCCGGATACATTGTGGCCAACTCTGCATTCGACAAAGCACCGCAAAGCGTTATAAGCCCTGCAAGGGCCCAAACCTCTAATAACCAATACGCAGAACCCAAATGAGCCATCATTGTCGCCGGCTTCATAAAAATACCCGAACCTATTATTCCCCCCACTACCAATGCAATGGTTGTAGGAAGTTGTAGTGTTCGTCGGAAACCAGACATACAGCATATTTTTTTAAATATAATTATAACCGTGCAGGTTTTTTAATTTTTTTGACCAATTATTAACAGTTACATTTATATATGCATGCAGCATTAAATCTTTGGGTTGTGTCATAACCTATTTGAACATATGCAACTATTCATTTTAATTATTTCGATAATTCACTGGTTTAGCCCGGTTCAATGGGAAACCGATATGGAACGGGCTCAAAAAAATGCCCGCGAACAACACAAAGCTATTTTACTCAATTTTTCAGGATCTGATTGGTGCGCTCCCTGTATTAAAATGCATAAAGATATTTTCGAATCGGCCAGTTTTTCGGCATGGGCTAATCAATACCTGATTATGGTAAATGCCGATTTCCCCAGGGAAAAGAAGAAACAACTTCCTGCAGCCATACAGCAACAAAATAACCGATTGGCAGATACCTACAATGCACAAGGTATTTTCCCATTGACCGTTTTATTAAATGAAAATGGAAAAGTGATTGCCAGCTGGGAAGGGAACCCTAAAATTTCTCCTGAAGCATTTATTCACGAGATTGCAATTAAATTATCATTACCCGAAAAAATAAATGCCCCATGATGCAAGTATTTCAAAGGAAATATCTCCATGCTTCCCGTTTGCAATCTGCAAAACTCATTTTGCTATTCGTGTTGCTTTTCACATTCGGAAACGCTTGCACTACCGTGAAAGAATATCAAAAAAATAAATTGAACGATAGTGAAATGGTGCTCAGTAACAGAAAAATCGAAAAAACAGAACTCAGTTTCTTATCCTACCGAGAAGGTGCCTCCGGAGCCAATGCAGGGAAAAGTGGCGGGGGATGTGGCTGCAATTAATCCAAACACCGAATAGCTGTTACAAATGAAAAAAATTACTTTAAGCATACTGGCATTATATATTGGGGTATTGTCTGTTTTTTCGCAGACAAAAAAACCAGCAGACTCCTCCGGCTACCAACAACGCAAATTAACATTCGCTGAAGCCAATATTGTTTCCAGTTATTATAGTCAGGATGGCAACAATGCTGCCGTAACCGGTGGAATTGGTACCGAAAAGCTAACCGATTTTTCAAACAGCTTTTCTATTAAACTTACCCGAGTAGATAAGAAATGGCGCAAGCATAGTTTTGAAGGAGAACTGGGAATAGATAATTACACATCCGCATCATCCGATCGAATTGATTTAAAAGCAAATTCTTCCGCATCTTATAACGACACGCGCATTTACCCTTCTTTTAACTGGAGTATGGAGAACACGGCAACTGGCGTGAGCGTTGGTGCTGGTGCATCTGCCTCCCGAGAGTTTGACTATCTATCATTTGGAAACCAGGTGAATATTAGTAAGAAAACGAAAGATCGTTCGGGGGAAGTAGGCATCAAATTATTCACCTATCTCGATAACCTGAAACTCATTTACCCGATAGAACTGAGAACCGGTTCCTTCATTCCTCGCGGAGATGATTATCCAACAGCCGCAAGAAACACATTCGGTGCCTCTTTGAGTTATAACCAGATTATCAATACCCAATTACAAATATCCCTTCTTGCAGATTTCATTCTGCAGCAGGGATACCTCGGGTTACCCTTTCACCGGGTATATTTCAACGATAATTCGGTACATGTTGAAAAACTGCCCGATAGCCGCATGAAAATACCTGTTTCACTTCGAGCCAGTTATTTTATGGGTGATCATTTGATATTACGTGCCTATTACCGTTATTACCAAGACGACTGGGCACTCAGTGCTCACACGATTAGTCTGGAACCCGTAATTAAACCCACCGCGTTTTTTTCTATTAGTCCGTTCTATCGTTTCTATTCGCAACAGGCAACCAAATACTTTGCCCCCTATCAGCAACACACAGCTGCAAATACTTACTATACCAGTAATTATGATCTGTCTACTTTCACCAGTCATTTTTATGGTACCGGCTTGCGTATTGCTCCCCCCAATGGAGTATTAGGATTGGAACACTTGGGTTCGCTGGAAATTCGGTACGGACATTATTCCCGATCGAATAATTTATTGTCTGATATTGTTTCGCTGAATCTGACCATTAAATAATACAAGGTTTATTGGGGCTTTAACCCAAACACCTGAATTTGTTTTGCATCCCCTGCATGATAGGGTTTACGATATAGTATGAATTCCTGCAGGGAAAACTGTATGCTTGAAGATTGAACCTGCGTTGAGCTTGCATAACTATTGGATGGCAGTTTCCATTGAATAAATGAACCGAATTGTATAGCAGGGCACTCGCTACCCTGCAGATAAGGATTGAGTGCATATAGTTGTTGGCGCAATTGTTCAAAAACTGCCGGGTTTTGTACCTGCCAGCGGGCGGGCTGTTGATTATCGGGCTGCAGCAATTCGAGGATAAGTTCTACCTGCTGTTGCTGACTGAATATTTTTTGCATCCATCGAATCAGGGTGTTTTCCATTCCCTCTCTTGCCAGAAAAGCCGCCATACATCCTGCCTGTTTGGGCAACATTAGTTTTCGGCTGATTGCTTCGGGGAGGTTTACCACCAGCCAGTAATGCCACCACCCCTGAAATTGTTTTTGTGCTGCCGCATTGCTCATTTCTATCGCTGCCATCATAAAAAATCAATTAATAATTATTTTAGCATAAAAATACTAACTATTTTAGCATTTCAAAATAAAAATATGGATGCGGAAGAATGGTATGGAGCCGCCTACAAAGGCTCAAAAGATTTCACGCAACAGGAAGTGCCTACTGCGAATGCTACCGGGTTTGGAGCAGCTGCCGATGATTTTATGGAACGGGGTATCGATTTAAATGAGCAGCTGATTCACAACAAACCCGCCACGTATTTTTTTCGGATGAACAGTGAAGCCATGCAGGAAATAGGAATTTATGCCGGTGATGTGCTGATTGTTGACAGAAGTTTACCGGCAGTGCATGGTAAAGTGGTAGTAGCGGTTTGGAACGGGGAGATGCTGGTACGCAGACTATGGGTAAAGGGAGAAAAAATTATGCTAACAGCCGGCAATAAGCAATTTGCCAATATTCCAATTACACCCGATAGCGATTATGGTATATGGGGTGTGGTAGCATACACAATACATTCGGTATATCATGCGGGCAATTGTTGATTGTAATAGCTTTTACTGCTCTTGTGAGCGATTATTCAGGCCCTTACTCGATAAGCGGCCGGTGGTAGTATTAAGCAACAACGATGGTTGCATTATTTCGAGAAGCGATGAGGCCAAACAATTGGGAATTGTAATGGGAGACCCATACTTTAAAGCCAAAGAGCTAATTGAAAGGCATGGGGTAGCAACATTCTCCTCGAATTATAACCTCTATGGCGATCTTAGCTGGCGGGTAAT
>Ga0209668_10000708_pt1 | contig 13840 bp, 8 predicted proteins | sample FrelakmetPLP11PL_FD_187150 | JGI IMG/M metagenome (GOLD analysis project Ga0209668, IMG submission 187150) | Freshwater lake sediment microbial communities from the University of Notre Dame, USA, for methane emissions studies - PLP11 PL (SPAdes)... | ecosystem: Environmental > Aquatic >... | reverse complement strand
CAGGGAAACACATGCCCTGACACCTTCAATCCGCCCGCTTCCCGTAATTGAAAGGGCAATTGCACTGATGCCATAGAACAGCAATTCCCGGAGTAATTCTCCCCCGGTAAACCCGGGGTATGAAAAAGTAAAATAAAATCCATCGGCAATAGGTTTATCTTCATCTTTATCATAGACTATCTTAAAACCGTTTTCTAGGAAAAGCCTTTTCATAATTTTAGCTTTTTCCCCATATTCTTTCACATCCTCCACAAAGTTAAATTCGCCTGAATTAGCCGCCTGGAGAATGGCGGTGAGGGCAAATTGCGGGGTATGGGCCGTGCCTGAACTCAGGGAATAAAGTGTCCCGAAAACCATGGCATGCCCGACTTTGGAAAATTTATAATACCTGAGCAGGTCAGGCGCTTCTGTTTCATAGATTTTATCAGAGATCACCATCATCCCAATCCTTTGCCCGGCATAACTGAAAACCTTGGAGCTGGAAATCAAAAGGACATAATTATCAGTATAATGGGCTATTGATGGTTGATAAGGCGGGACACCAGGGTGGGAATAATCTTTACGAAAATCCATACCAAAATAGGCGAGGTCTTCAATGACTATAACATTATATCTATCTGCCAATTCTGCAATAATACTGAGCTCCCTTTCCGTAAAACAAATCCAGGATGGATTATTAGGATTTGAATAAAGAATGGTCGAAATATTCCCGTATTGAAGATAAGATTCAAGCTTATCCCTGAGTTTTTCACCCCTGTAATCATAAACATCGAAAGAAATGTTTTCAAATCCAAGGATGCGCAGTTGCTGCATATGGACAGGGAAGCCGGGATTGAGAAGCAAAGTCTGCTCTTTGTCTTTATACATCCGGTTCAGTGTCATAAAGGAGGCGAAACTGCCCTGCATCGAACCGACTGTGGGGATACATCCATCAGTTTTAACATCGATATTCAGGAATAGTTTGACGAATTTCGAGATCTCCTCTTTTAGTTCCGCCCTGCCGTATATATCAGGGTAAATAGCGGGCATACCCATATCAAGCGCTTTTTTCTCGGCTTCGATACCGATCTGGACCGGTGGCAGGCCCGGGATTCCCATTTCCATGCGGATATAACGCTGACCTGACTCCTTTTCAATCATATCAACCAGCCTTTTTATCTCACGGATGGAAGCAATTCCCAGATCACCGATCCGGGTTTCATTAAGTTTTTTTTCGACAATCTCAATGTCGATTGGAGTGCTTTTCATGGGTATGCCTGGATGTAATAAATGAACAATACAGATTGTGCCAAAAATATGAATTTATATCCGAAAAACAATGTGCAAACTAATTAATCATGGCCTATCCTGATCCTTGCATCTACTGTGACAATTTTGTCGCCTGAAGCTATAAGCGGATTCAGGTCCATCTCTATTATACCGGGTAATATTTGAACCAGTTGTGAAAGGCGCAAAAGGATTTTGGAAAACAGGTCAAGATTGATCCCTTCCTGGCCGCGTGCCCCTTTCAGTATCTTATAGCTCTTAAGCCCGCTTATCATATCCATGCATTCATCCAATGAGAGTGGGGCGAGACCTGCGCTGAAATCTTTAAGGACTTCAATGAAAATACCACCCATTCCGCAAAGCACCAGATGACCGAATTTCCTTTCATAATTAATCCCTGCAAATAGCTCAATTCCTTTAATCATTGGTTGAAGCAGAACAGACTTTGCACCCGGTATATTCATCAGTTTATCAAAGGTTTCCATGGCGGTTTCCAGATCTTTGACACCTAGTATTACTCCCCCCATATCTGATTTGTGAACCGGTCCCACCACCTTCATGACTACTGGAAAACCAAGTTGATGAAGGGCTTCAGCGGCATCGGTTTTGGTCATCACGACCTTTTCGGAGACCCTTGGTATATGTATAGAGTCAAGAACTTCAGAAACCAGTTCAGGTTCTAAATAACCATCCTGGTGCCTTGCTATCTTTTTCAGAATTTCATCAGAAAACGCAGGTAGGCCTGATTGTTCCTTTGTAGCAGGCTTAGGGGCGAAATGCGCCAGGGCGAGGGCATGGGCAAATAAAACTTCGTCCGGAAAGTTTATCCTGCCTTTTTGAAGAAATGATTTTACTTCTTCACGGGCAGTAAGTGTGGAAGGCAGGATGGGATAAATGGGTTTTAAGGATGTTTTCATCTTTTCATCCAAAACCTCATAGACATCAAATATCGGGCTGAGCCCGGGTGTTCCGAAAATCACCGCCATTCCGTCAATTTCATCAAAATGCCGGTCGGTATAGTCGATGATTTTTCCTAATTGTTCCGCCGTTCCGGTTGCAAGGAAATCGATCGGATTGTTTATGGAGGAACCCGGAAGCAATTCCCTTAATAATTCTTTTGATTTTTGGTTTTTAATCTGGGGGACATGGAATCCCTCCCTGGAGAGGGCATCGGTGAGCATGACAGCCGGTCCGCCGGCATGCGTGATTATACCGATATTTTCACCTTTCAGCTCTTTGTGAAGGAAGACTGATGCGACATTGATCAGTTCCTCACGTCCACTGCACCTGACAATGCCGGCTTTCCGGAATAGAGTCTCCACTGCCAGGTCAGAACTGGCTAAAGCACCGGTATGTGATGATGCTGCCCTGCTTCCCGCTTCCGAGGATCCTGCTTTGATTGCAGCAATCTTACATCCTTTTTGGATCAGTGAAGAAGCATGCTTGAGCAGCAGTTGAGGTTTGTTGATCGCTTCCAGGTAAAGAAGCTTGACTTTGGGGCTGATCAGGGGATCAAAGGATTCGTCCATATATTGCAGGATATCTTCAACCCCCATCTGTGCGCTATTCCCGACAGAAAACACCCGGGCAAAGCTTAATCCCTTCTGGATGCCGTTTTCCATGATAAAGCAGGCCGTGGCTCCGGAACCTGAAATAAAATCACAACCGGATAGGGTAAGCTTAGGGATAGGCAAAGTAAAAATCCCGTGATAAGCCGGTGTTAATACACCGATACAATTTGGCCCTATTAGGGAACCACCAGCCTCATTGATGATTTCAACCGTTTTTCTCTCGATTTCCCTGCCCTCCTCACTTTCCTCACTAAACCCTGCAGAAATGATGATGAAAGCTTTGGTATTCTTTTCTTTTGCAAGAAAAGCAACGGTTTCAGGCACATACCTGGCAGCTATAGCAATAATTGCAAGTTCTGCAGGTGGCAAAAACCGAAATTCACGGTATGAATCAATACCCTGAACTTTATCTTCCTTAGGGTTCAAGACCATTAAACCACCCTGAAAGCCTCCGTCTATAATGTTTTTAAGGATTTTTCCGCCTGGTTTTTGAAGATCATTTGATCCACCAATTATTACAATGCTTTTAGGATCCGTTAATTCTCTGTTGATCATCTTATAAGGCTTTGAATGTCATTAAACCCATCAGTCTGCTAAAATATAAAATTGCTCGCGTAAATGTAACTGCTCCCATAGAATTTTTCTAATTGTTATTGATTTCAAATATTTTTCAGTTTTTTGTGAGGGATTTATTGCAAATAATAAATTTTGGCAAGATTTTGGACAAGTTATACAAACTACGCTTTTATGATAAATTATGTTAAAAAAGTTTAAAATTTTACGAATTAGAGAGCGTTTTTCAAATTATTAATACCTTTGTCTTCCTAATTAAACATAAAAAAATGAAAAAGATTACATTATTTGTTGCCTTATTGCTAGTTTCGGCAACAGGAGTTTTCGCGCAGGCTACTGAACCTGTTAAAGTTGAAGATAATCCTAATGCACCAGAAATAACTTTTGATAAAATGGTTCATGATTACGGAACCGTTGCTTTTGGAGGAGATGGCGTCTGCACTTTCAAGTTTACCAATACTGGTAAAGAGCCTCTGATTCTACAGCAACCCCAGTCGTCTTGCGGATGTACTGTTCCAACCTGGCCGAAGGAACCTGTATTGCCGGGTGCTTCTGATGAAATCCAGGTGACTTACAACACAAAAAAGGTAGGCCCGATCAACAAAACTATAACAGTAAAGTCGAATGCAAAGAACAATAACGTTGTTTTGCGTATCACCGGGACAGTTGAGCCGGATCCGGCCCAGCAGTTGCCTGAAAAGACAACAGGAGAGGGAACACCTGTCAATAAATAAACCTGTGAAAATATGTTAAGAGGTTGTCCGATAGGTGTTATAAATCCTTAATAGACAACCTCTTATTTTTTTGCTTAAAGATTATTTCCATGCCAAAAATTTCTAAAAAGGGGATGATGATCTTTTTTCGCGATCTCCGCAAATTGGTCCCTTTTGCGGAGATCGCGAAAAAAGCGGGAAGAAAAGTGTATCATTTGAATATCGGACAACCTGATATTGAAACGCCGGAAGTAGCGCTTAATGCAATTCGTAATTTCAGCCAGAAAGTGGTGGAATACAGCCATTCTGCCGGTTTTTATTCATACCGTAAGCGGCTTACAGAGTATTATAAAAAATATAATATTGATATAACACCCGAAGAGATTGTCGTGGGGACCGGCGCCTCCGAAGCTTTACTGTTTGCTATCAATACCTGTCTCGACCCCGGGGATGAACTGATCATTCCGGAGCCATTCTACGCCAATTATAATGGATTCTCAATCAATTGCGGCGCTGTGGTCCATCCGATAATTTCATCTATCGACAGCGGTTTTGCACTTCCTCCGATTGCTGATTTTGAAAAAGCTATCAATGAGCGGACTAAAGCGATAATTATTTGCAATCCAAATAATCCCACGGGCTATCTTTATTCAAAAGAAGAACTGGAAACCCTCCGGGATATCGTTAAGAAATATGATCTGTACCTCATCACTGATGAGGTTTACCGTGAGTTTGTTTATGATGGGCTTTATCATTATTCAGCCATGCACCTGGAAGGTATTGATGATAATGTCATTTTAATAGATTCAGTCTCTAAACGATACAGCGCCTGTGGCTTTCGAGTGGGCTGCCTGATTACGAGGAACAAAGATGTCGCCCGAACAGCCCTGAAATTTGCCCAGGCCCGACTCAGCCCTCCAACATTCGGCCAGGTTGCAGCTGAGGCTGCGATAGATACCCCCCAGGAGTATTTTGATAAGGTTCTTAAGGAATACCATGAAAGACGGGATGTCGTGGTAGAATGTGTCAATCGCATTCCGGGCGCTTATTGTCCCAAACCTAAAGGGGCCTTCTATGCTGTTGCCCGTCTTCCTATTGATGATTCCGACCGGTTCTGTAAATGGTTGCTTGAAGACTTCCACTTTAACAACGAAACAGTAATGCTGGCTCCAGCTACAGGTTTTTACTCTAGTCCGGGCAAAGGCAAGGATGAAGTCAGAATTTCTTATGTCCTGAAAGTGGAAGACCTCAAAAAAGCTATGGTATGCCTGGAAGAGGCGCTGAAAGTATACCCCGGGAGAACATTGTAAGTTAGTCCGGGTAAAGCAGGTACTTTTCCCTTATTTTTTTAAACTCGTTAAGATCATTTTCCCAGCTTTTCCTGATTTCTGACTCAGGTAACCCATTGATGATGTCTTTTCTCAGTAGGTCGGTTCCTGCCAGTTTGTCGAAATATGGTGTAAAAAATTCCGTGGAATCCTTAAAGAATTCATGCATCCAGATTAACCAATCGAGCGAGAAGTGATGTTCGTTCTGCGAATAGTTTTCTGCAAAGCCTACAAGGTTCACGCCCAGACAGTACTGGCCCTCGAATGGGGGATGCTCGCTCACACCGTTAATACTCTCAGGTTTGAAGATAAAGCTGCCAATTACAAAATCAGGATGTCCGAACCCCAGGAAAGGGAATGCGGTCCCGCGGCCCACGCTTATTATCGTTCCCTCGAATAAACAAAGTGAAGGGTAAAGGTAAACCGATTGCCAGGTGGGTAAATTAGGGGAGGGTTTAACCTTTAATCTGACAATCATGTTGCGTGTGTAATCAACCATGGGGATCACAGTCAGATTACATTTTTTTTCTCCAAGCCAACCCTCCCCATTGACCATCAGAGCGTATTCACCTATAGTCATGCCATATACCACCGGTACAGGATGCATTCCAATAAATGACCTGAAAGAAGTGTCTAATACCGGCCCATCAACATAAAACCCATTGGGGTTGGGGCGGTCAGTGACAATAAACGGAATTCCTTGTTCTGCAGCCGCTTCCATTACAAGAGTTAAAGTTGAAATGTATGTAAAAAACCTGACTCCGACATCCTGGATATCAAATAATAAAATATCGATTCCTTTCATGTCTTCCTGTGCCGGTTTTTTCTTCCTGCCATAAAGGGAGACGATTTTTACACCGGTTTTAGTATCCAAACCATCCAGGATATCCGCCCCGGCATCCGAGTCCCCCCTGAATCCGTGCTCAGGACTGAATATAGTTTTGATAATAAAACCTGCTTTGATCAGCGTATCCACCAGGTTGACATCACCGATAAGAGAAGCCTGGTTACAAATAATGCCGATATTTTTACCTTTTAATGCAGGAAAATAAAGTTCTGTCTGATCAACTCCTGTGCGGATTTCATTAATACTGACCAGCCTCAGTTCCTCTGAAGTTTTTACCTGGGTATTGCCTTGTTTTGAATAGCATGATAATAATATCATGATTAAACAAATTGAAATGGCCTTGCAGGAGGATATCATCAATTGATCTTATTGAAATAAACTTGTAAAGAGCTATTCTCTTGTACAACGATTCACAATCGTTGTTATTTTTACCAAATAATTTAATTCATTTTATTTGAATCTGCCTGTATTCATAGCCAACCGGCTTAGCGGTAAAGATAAAGAAAATTTATCCGGGCCTGTAATCAGGATTGCAATTATCACCATTGCACTTGGCCTTGCTGTGATGATAATGGCAGTTGCCGTCCTGGTTGGCTTTCAGACAGAGATTCGGAACAAGGTTATTGGATTTGCAGCTCATATCCAGATCGATAATTTTGATGCAAATGCTTCTTATGAATCTACGCCAGTCTCCATTGACCAGCCATTTTACCCTGAATTGGAAGAAGTTGACGGGATAAAACACATCCAGGTTTTTGCTTTGAAAGCGGGCATTATTAAAACGGAAGACCAACTCCAGGGTGTTGTTCTGAAAGGGATTGGACCTGACTATGATTGGGGATTTTTGAAGGATCATCTGACTTCCGGTTCAATTTTTCGGGTAGATGATACAGTGGCTTCAGGGGAATTGCTGGTCTCAGGAATGATTTCCAGAAAACTAAAACTTCAGATTGGGGATGAGGTCCGGATGTATTTCTTATCCGGATCCGAATCTCAACCAAGAGGCAGAAAATTCACAGTATCAGGCATATATGAAACGGGACTTGAAGAATTCGATAATGTATATGTTATTGGCGATCTTCGTCATATCCAGAGGCTGAATAACTGGAATTCTGATATGGTTTCCGGTTTCGAAGTATTCATAAATGATTTTAAATCGCTGAATAAAATGGGGGAGACGGTTTACCAGATGATAGGTTATGATTTAAATGCTGAAACCGTTACTGATGCTTACCCGCAAATCTTTGACTGGCTTAGGCTTATGGATATTAATGTAGTAATCATTCTTGTTTTGATGATCCTCGTGGCAGGTATTACCATTGTTTCCACCCTGCTGATCATGATCCTTGAAAGGACCAATATGATTGGTGTTTTAAAAGCCTTGGGAATAAGAGACAATGATCTGCGGAAGCTTTTTGTATACCTTACAACCCGGATTATTGCCTGGGGACTGTTATGGGGCAATGTCAGCGGAATTGGTATTGCTTTATTACAGCAATGGACAAGAATCCTGCCTCTTGACGAAGAATCTTATTACATCTCCTTCGTGCCTATTTCCCTAAATATCACGCATATCCTGCTCATTAATACCGGGACTTTCCTTATATGCCTGCTTATGGTATTAATCCCGGGATATATTATCGGAAGGATAACTCCGGTGAAGGCGATAGGATTTCGTTAGTGGTTAATGGTCATTAGTAATCGATAATGACCATTGACAAATTACTTCTTATGCAATCCGCATTCTTTAAGCTCCAGGTGTTCCCACCACCATCGGCCGGCACGGATATCTTCACCGGGTTCAACAGCCCTTGTGCAAGGCTGGCAGCCAATACTGGGGAAACCTTGGTTGTGTAATGGATTATAAGGAATGTCATTCTGCTTGATGTAATTCCATAAATCTGCTGATGTCCAGCTTATAAGCGGATTTAGTTTAATTTTTTGGTTTAAATTGTCCCATTCCACTAGAGCCAGGTCTTCACGAGTAACTGACTGTTCACGTCGCAGGCCGCTTATCCAGACATCGACATTTTCCAGGGCCCGTTTCAAAGGTTCAATCTTTCGGGTGTGGCAGCATTGTTTCCGGTTTTCGACACTTTCATAAAAAAGGTTGATGCCTTTGCGGTTGACCATTTCTTCGACTTCCTCCTGTTGTGGAAAGAATACTTTGATATGTACCTTGTAACGTTGCCTGGTCACATCAAGCAGATCATAGGTTTCGGGGAACATCCGGCCTGTGTCGAGAGTGAAAATGTACATTCCGGGATCAATGTCAGCTATCATTTTTGTGATTGCCTGATCTTCGGCGCCAAGACTGGTGGAAAATCCGATTTTACTCTTGAAATTCTCAATAAAGAAATGTAAAACTTCATCAGCAGGCAGACCTTTAAGCCTTTCATTATATTCGCGGATAAGATGAAGAGGGGTATTCAAAGTCATGTTGAAATATTCCTGATCGTAAAGGTTGCAAAAGTAATAAATAAATTATTTTTGACTATTCAACAAATAATTGTCATGAAAGTTCACTTCATTGCAATCGGTGGAAGCGCTATGCATAATCTGGCAATAGCTTTGAAATTAAAAGGGTATGATGTCACCGGTTCAGATGATGAAATTTTTGAGCCTGCGCGGGGCAGGTTGAATAAATATGATATTTTACCGTTTAAGGAAGGGTGGGATGCAGGCAGAATAACAAATGACCTGGATGCCATAATCCTTGGGATGCACGCAAGGCAGGATAATCCAGAACTGGTAAAAGCCCGTGAATTGGGAATAAAAATATACTCCTATCCGGAATACCTTTACGAAGCGTCTAAAGATAAAACAAGGGTGGTTGTTGCGGGAAGTCATGGGAAGACAACTATTACTTCCATGGTTCTTCATGTCATGCAAAATGCGGGAATCGAGGTTGATTATATGGTTGGCGCCCAGCTGGAAGGTTTTGAAGTGATGGTCAAATTAACTGACGACTCAAAATACATGATCCTTGAAGGAGATGAATACCTGTCATCCACACTTGACACCCGGCCAAAATTTCATTTGTATAAGCCCCATATCGCACTTTTAAGCGGGATAGCCTGGGATCATATGAACGTATTTCCGACCTTCGATAACTATGTCAATCAGTTTGAGCAATTTATCCACCTTATCGAACCAGGTGGATCCCTGATATATTGCACTTCCGATCCTGTTGTCAAGCGCATTTCGCGTAAGGCCAGAAAAGATATTATCCTGATTCCTTACGGGAATTTAACATACCGCGTTCATGACCAGAAAGTTTACATTCTCATCGGTGAAGAGGAATTACCGCTCATGGTTTTTGGGAAACATAATGTCCAAAATGTCCAGGGTGCATGGAAGATTTGCCGGAAGATCGGTGTTGATGATGAAACTTTTCTTAAAGCCATCAGCACATTTACCGGAGCGTCAAAGAGGTTGCAATTGCTGAATAAAACCAATGATTCAGCAGTATATAAAGATTTTGCGCACAGCCCGTCAAAGTTAAAAGCGACCATTGAAGCCATCAAAGAACTGTATCCTGAAAGGGAACTGGTTGCATGCCTGGAACTTCACACCTTCAGCAGTCTCAACAAGGCATTTCTTCCTCAATACCGGGGATGCATGAACCTGGCGGATAATCCTATTGTTTATTTCAGCCACCATGCCCTTGCGCTTAAGCGCCTTCCTGAGTTGACAGGGGAAGAGGTAAAATCTGCCTTCGGTAATAACAGGCTAAATATTTACAATGACTCTGCCAAAATGCAGCAAGACTTACTAAGAATTGATTACCACAATAAGAACCTTTTACTGATGAGTTCAGGGAATTTTGACGGGCTGGATATGGACGAACTTGCGGAAAAGGTCATAAAAAGTATGGGGCTTAGGGCATAGAGCTTAGGGAATAGATTTTATCTGCTCTACGCTCTATGCCCTATGCTCTGTGCTTTAGCTGTTCATTGAAATCAGGAACTCCTCATTGCTCCTGGTATATTTCATTTTGTCTTTCAGGAATTCCATAGCTTCCAACGGATTCATGTCCGCCAGATGGTTCCTGAGGATCCAGATCCTTTGCAATGATTCTTTATCGACAAGGAGTTCTTCACGGCGCGTGCTTGAAGCGACTATATCAATTGCCGGGTAGATACGTTTATTTGACAGTTTCCTGTCGAGCTGCAGTTCCATATTACCGGTGCCTTTGAATTCCTCGAAGATCACCTCATCCATTTTGGAGCCCGTGTCAATCAATGCAGTGGCAATAATTGTCAGCGAACCACCATTCTCAATCTGTCTTGCAGCGCCAAAAAACCTTTTCGGTTTTTGGAGGGCATTTGACTCTACACCACCAGAAAGAACCTTGCCTGATGCAGGAGATACCGTATTATACGCCCTGGCCAGCCTTGTAATTGAATCAAGAAGGATGACCACATCATGTCCGCATTCTACAAGTCTTTTGGCTTTTTCAAGTACAATGTTTGCAATTTTCGCATGTCTTTCAGCCGGTTCATCGAAAGTCGATGAAATAACCTCAGCGTTGACATGCCTTTGCATATCGGTAACCTCTTCGGGTCTTTCATCGATAAGTAAAACGATAAGAAAGGCTTCGGGATGGTTGTAAGCAATTGCGTTGGCAATTTCCTGAAGGATCACTGTCTTCCCTGTTTTTGGCTGTGCAACAATAAGGCCTCTCTGACCTTTGCCAATAGGGGAGAACATGTCTATGACCCTGGTAGTAATGCTGGCATTGGGATAGTCTGTGATCTTGAATTTTGTCTGTGGGAAAAGCGGGGTCAGAAAATCAAACGGGATCCTGTCGCGGACTTCTTCCGGTTTACGTCCGTTGATCATCTCAACCTTAATAAGGGGGAAATATTTTTCGCCTTCTTTTGGCGGACGGATACTACCCTCAACGGTATCCCCTGTTTTCAGACCGAATAATTTGATCTGTGACTGGGATACATAGATGTCATCAGGAGAATTTAGGTAATTATAATCAGATGACCTAAGGAAGCCATAACCATCAGGCATAATTTCAAGGACACCTTCAGCATTAATAAAGCCTTCATATTCAAAAGGAAATTCATCCCTTTTCTTAGTCAATCGAGGCCTGAAGCCCGGATCGCGCATTGGTGGCTGAATATCCTCATCTTTTGATGTAGTGAATCCTTCAATTTCTGAGTCAGTCTTTTCAACCTGAGGAATAGTTTCTATCCCGGTTTCTGACTCTGATTCAGAACTGACAATGATATCATCTTCGGCATCACCGTTCACTATTTCAGGTAACAGAAGATCATTATCTTTTTCAACCTCTGCTGCGAAGGGTTTATTTTCCAAAAAATCGCTCACCGGTTTTCTCTCAAACTTTTTCACAAGTTTGGGCCTTCTTATCTCTTCCGGTTTGTCTTCCTCCACCGGTTTATCGATGGTTTCAGGCATTTTTTGCGGCGGTTGATTAAACCTTGGATTCGGCCGAAGCTCTTCCTTAGGTTTAGTTTCACCAAATTGTTTTGGCTCATCGGCGATATTTTTTTTCTTTCTGCCCCTTTTGGATTTATTCAGATCAGGGATAAAACCCGGCTTCTCATCCTTAGCAGGAATGAGCGCCTGTTGATCCAGAATTTTATATACCAGGTCCTGCTTCATCAGCTTTTCATACTTAGGGACATTTAAGGCCCTGGCTATCTCTTGTAATTCAGGCAACGACTTGCCGTTCAATTCAATAATATCGTACATTTTGTTTTTTTAATATATGAATAATGACCAAACTTTTACCAGGAAAATCAGTTTAAAAACATAAACACCCAAGCGTAAAAGCCGTAAATTTTCTAATTCCGATTAAAATTGGGTTTATGAGAATTAAATGGAATTCTAACGAATGAGGGTGCAAATATACAATAAATATTTTACAAACAAACTAACTATTGATAATCTTCTGTTGGATTGCATGTACAAATCAAATTTCTGTCGCCAAATGCATCATCTATCCTTGTAACGGGTGGAAAATACTTGTCCTGATGCATCCCTGCAAGCGGGAAAGCTGCTTTCCGCCTTGTATAAGGGAATATCCATTCTTCTGAGGTCAACATTTCAGCCGTATGGGGCGCATGCTTGATAACGTTATCGGTTTTATCAGCCAGTCCTGTTTCGATTTCTTTTATTTCTTCACGTATCTGTATCATAGCATCGCAGAAACGGTCAAGTTCAGAAAGAGGTTCACTTTCAGTTGGCTCGACCATCAGGGTGCCATGAACGGGAAAAGCCACGGTAGGTGCATGGATACCATAATCCATCATTCTTTTCGCAATATCAACCACTGTAATATCGGCTGTTTTATGGAATTCATTACAGTCGAGGATCATTTCATGTCCTGCACGCCCATTTTTACCCGTATATAATATTTTATAATGTTTTTCCAGCCTGGATTTTATATAATTGGCATTCAGGATAGCATAGGCAGTCGCTTCCTTTAACCCTTTTTGCCCGAGCATTTTGATATAACCGTATGAAATAGGCAATATAAGTGCACTGCCGTAAGGAGCGGCCGATACAGCCGTGATTGCTTTCTCGCCACCGGTCTTTGTAACAGGGTGGGAAGGAAGGAATGGCGCCAGGTGCCTGGCTACGCCTATCGGTCCCACTCCCGGTCCTCCTCCTCCATGCGGGATGGCGAATGTTTTATGAAGGTTCAGATGACAGATATCGGCACCTATTGTACCTGGATGAGTATAACCCACCTGGGCGTTCATATTGGCTCCATCCATATAGACCTGCCCTCCGTAATGATGCACCAGTTCAATAACTTCTCTGATGTTTTCCTCGAATACACCATGAGTCGAAGGATAGGTTAACATCATGGCAGCCAGGTTCTGGCTATTTAATGATGCTTTCTCCTTCAGGTCCTGCAAATCAATATTACCTTCCTGATCGGTTTTGGTGACCACCACCTGCATCCCTGCCATGACGGCACTTGCAGGATTAGTGCCATGAGCTGAAGCCGGGATCAGGCAAATATTGCGATGACTGTCCCCACGGCTGAGATGATACTGCCGGATCACCAGAAGCCCTGTATATTCTCCTGAAGCACCCGAATTAGGCTGAAGCGAAATTGCTTCAAATCCAGTGATTTCGCGCAAATCTTTCTCTAGGTTATGTATCATTTCAAAGTAACCGGCAGCCTGGTCAGCGGGGACAAACGGATGTACAGCTCCAAATTCCGGCCAACTGAGCGAAAACATCTCAGCTGCAGCATTCAGTTTCATAGTGCATGAACCCAGAGGAATCATAGTCCGGTTAAGCGCAAGGTCCCTGTTTTCCAATTTTTTTAGGTAACGCATCATTTCAGTTTCAGAATGATAGCGGGTAAAACAAGGGGCTAAGAGCACAGGGCTTTTCCTGATCAGTGCATCAGGCCAATAAAGCGTGGGATCTGAATTAATTCCCGGTAACATGTCGGCAGGCCATTCCTTTCCGTTTGCTTCTGCAAAAACCTTCAGTATATCCCATATATCAGCCTGGGTTGTAGTCTCATCCAGGCTGATTCCAATG
>Ga0209668_10000707_pt1 | contig 13844 bp, 17 predicted proteins | sample FrelakmetPLP11PL_FD_187150 | JGI IMG/M metagenome (GOLD analysis project Ga0209668, IMG submission 187150) | Freshwater lake sediment microbial communities from the University of Notre Dame, USA, for methane emissions studies - PLP11 PL (SPAdes)... | ecosystem: Environmental > Aquatic >... | reverse complement strand
ATTCGCGGTCAAGTACCCGGTCAAAAAGCTGATCGTGATATCTTTAACAAACCTTTACCAAAGGAGATTAATAATGATTTACGGAGTAAGTAATATTCGTAGGATCCTTGCCGAGAATCTCAAGAATGAGGTCTTTGTTACTGATAAAACAGGTGTAAAAACTGTTGAGATCCTTAATGCATCCTTCATTGCTAATGAACCAGCAATCTTCGGTACGGTTAACCAGGAGTACGTGGCACGCGAATTAGATTGGTATACTTCCATGTCCTTAAACGTAAACGACATCCCAGGAGGTCCCCCAGCGATCTGGAAGATGGTTGCTACACCTGAAGGTCTAATCAATTCTAACTACGGTTGGTGTATCTATTCAAAGGATAATGGTTATCAGTATCTTAATGTTGTTAACCAATTGAAAGCTAATCCAGACTCTCGTAGAGCTACCATGATCTACAATCGTCCATCTATGCATGATGACTATAATAAAGATGGTATGTCTGATTTTATGTGCACTAACACCGTACAGTATTTGGTTCGTGATGGTAAAGTCAATGCATTAGTTTATATGCGATCTAACGATGCTGTATTTGGGTACAAGAATGATTTTGCATGGCAGAAATATGTACTTGAAAACGTATGTGAAGATCTAGATTTACCTATTGGTGATATATATTGGAATGTAGCTTCACTCCATGTATATGAACGACACTTCAATTTAATTGAAAATAACTAAAATAAGTGTGTACATTAATTCTTAATTATGATATAATGATTCTATTAAATGATTAATTGAGAAGGAAATACACCATGTTAAATTTAAAAAATCTTAAAAAACGTACCTCACAGGATTATCGCTTTAGCGTTAATCTAAACAACATTGATGATGTTATCAATTTGGATCAACTTAAGTTTTTAGTTAAACAAACTAATAAGACTGCATACAAAAAGCAACGTGTAGTTCTTAAAGGTCGTTTAGGTTCTGCTTCTAATCCTGCTCGTGCTAAATATCGTGGTAATCCATGTTATACGGTTGCAGTAGCAGATGCAGAATATTTTGATGTTTATGTTTATAAAGCTTACTAGGAGATAGTCATGGATCAAATTAAAGTAACAGTATTACCGTATATTGAACCTAAGAAGTCTCAACGTACATGGAACCGTAAAGGTTATGTTGCATCTAAAGGTGCTAAGAATGTAAATTTAAAAGAACAAGGATATAAAAAATGAAAACACTTGAAGAACGTTTAATTGAAATTGAAGCAAAACTAGATGCAATTCTTGCCCGTTTAGGTAAGTAATGACAAAATACTATCCACCTGAAACACAGTCTGAATGGAAGTGGGATATTCGCTTTATTAATATAGCAAAAGAATATTCTACTTGGAGTAAGGATCCATCTACTCAAGTTGGTGCAGTAGCAGTTGATCCAAATACTAGACGAGTTTTATCTGGTGGATATAATGGTTTTCCCCGAGGTATTGAAGATACTGACGAACGTCTCAACAATAGAGACTTAAAACATTCATTGGTAGTTCATGCTGAAATGAACTTAATATATAATGCTACTCGATCAGGTATCTCCCTCGAGGGATCCCATCTCTACGTATGGGGTTTGCCCGTCTGCTCTGAATGTGCAAAAGGTATCATTCAAACTGGAATTGGTGTAGTATTCGTGGCTGAGTCTTGTGTAAACATCAAACCATTTTGGATTGAGTCATGGCAAAAAACTAAGGTCATGTTGATAGAAGCCGGTGTTAAATTTGTTGTAGTACCGGGCGTTTAATGGAAAATATTAGAATTATTAAAACTGGTATTAATGTCTCTAAGATATTAAAGCAGCTTAAACAATACCCTGAAGACTGGGGTGGACAGAATAAAATTAAAGGTGTTGACTCTATGTTGAACTATGGCTTCCCTCAAGTGGAAGCTGGAGTTCTTCAACTTGTTATGGGTGGAGTAAGGTCAAAGGATGAGTATGTTGGCGATACTGAGATCTGTATTCCTACTCCTGCTGCTAAACACCATACAGAAATTATGGGTTTCCTATCAAGAAATTTTAAGAAGTTCAGTCGATGTGGTTTCCTATCTCTACCTGTTGGTGGTAAAGTTGGTCAGCATATTGACATTGGTAGTTATTATCAAACAAGGGATCGTTACCATCTCGCGATCCAAGGTAGTTATAGATATACTGTAGGAGATGAATCCGTTATCGTTGAACCAGGAACTCTGCTATGGTTCAATAATAAATTAAAGCATGGTACAGAAAACGTTGGTGATGAAGTAAGAGTTACTTTTGTATTTGACGTACCACATTCAAAGAATAACCCGTAGGAGTAATTATGAAAGTATTAAAATTTTATGCTGATTGGTGCGCACCTTGTAAGGCTCTGACTGGCATTATTGAGGAATATTACAAAGGCGATATTCCTATTGAAAGCGTAAACATTGAAGAACAATCTGATATGGCACTTCAATATAAAATCCGTAGCGTACCCGTATGTGTTTTATTAGATGATAATGGGAATGAATTAAAGCGACAATCTGGTATGATGATGATTGATCAATTTCAAAAGTTTTTAGAAATTTAAATTGTACTTAAAAGACACAATAGTATATAATAGTTATACAAATCAAGTTAAGGATACCTATGAGCATATTAGATAAAATTAAAAAGAATTCAACCATCAAGGACTCTGCAATTCTTGCTCAGTCTAAATTTTTCCAGAAGAAAGATATGATTCCTACTTCTATTCCTGCAATCAACATTGCTTTGTCTGGTAAATTGGATGGTGGTCTAACTCCTGGTCTAACCATGTGGGCAGGTCCATCAAAACACTTTAAGACTGCTTTCTCATTGTTAATGGCAAAGTCGTATCTTGATAAGTATCCTGATGCTGCATTGTTATTCTATGATTCAGAGTTTGGTACTCCTCAATCATATTTCGATTCATTCGGTATTGATACTGAACGTGTTATCCATACTCCATTGACTAATATCGAGCAACTTAAATTTGATATTATGACTCAATTAGAAGGTGTAGAACGTGGTGATCATTTGATTATCATTATCGATTCTATTGGTAACTTGGCTTCTAAGAAAGAAGTTGATGATGCTCTTGAAGGTAAGTCAGTAGCAGATATGTCTCGTGCTAAGCAGATCAAATCTCTATTCCGTATGGTAACTCCTCATCTATCTCTAAAAGATATTCCAATGATTGTAGTTAACCATACTTACAAGACTATGGAATTGTATTCTAAAGACGTAGTTGGTGGTGGTACTGGTTCATACTACTCAGCAGATAATATCTTCATTCTTGGTCGTCAACAAGATAAAGATGGTACTGAGTTACTTGGTTACAACTTTATTATTAATGTGGAAAAATCTCGTTATGTTCGTGAAAAATCTAAAATTCCTGTGTCTGTTAAGTTTGATGGTGGGATCTCTCGGTGGTCTGGTTTACTTGATATGGCTTTGGAGTCAGGACATGTCATTAAACCCTCAAATGGGTGGTATAGTAAGGTTGATGGGGATACTGGCGAGGTAGAAGATAAGAAATATCGTATCAAGGAAACTGATACTAAAGACTTCTGGTTACCTATACTCCAACAAAAAACATTCCAAAAATGGGTACAAGATAATTATCAGATTGCACATGGTGCTATTATTAAAGACGAAGATATTGATGCTGAATTAGAATCTATTGAGGAGTTAGTAGATGATTGAGTTTGAAGAAGTCGGTACTTTACCTACTGGGCAAGTGAAATTAAAGTTTACAAATACTAACTTTGATGATATAATATTTACATTAGGTAAAGTTTCATTCACTGATACCGGTGATGGTGCAACACTTCATTATGAGTATGACGTAGTAGAGCATACAAATGAGTATCAGAAGAATGATCTAGATAAACTAATGGGTGATTTTATTATGCAACTATTAGATCGCGGTGTCAAAGAAAATAATTTAGTATATACAGGCGGAACGGATGACAATCGAGAAACAAATATTATCGAATCTGATAGCGAATGAGGATTACTGTAGAAAAGTTGCGCCATTCATAAACCCATCATACTTTGCTGATAGAACTGATAGGATCCTTTCTCAAGAGATCCTGAAGTTCTTCAGTAAGTTTAATAAACCGGTAACCAAAGACGTATTACTAATTGAAGTTAGTAACCGTACTGACATCTCTGAGACTGAATTAAAGAATCTTAAAGATGGTGTAAACTCTCTTACAACTGATGCAGTTAATGAGGAATGGTTACTAAGTAACACCGAGAAATTTTGTAAGGACAGAGCAGTATACAATGCAATTCTTGACTCAATTAAAATTATTGACGGCAAAGATGATCAGCATACACAAGAAGCAATCCCGAATATTCTATCTGATGCTTTGGCCGTTAGTTTTGATAACCACGTTGGCCATGATTACATTAACGATGCTGACAGCCGTTTTGATTTCTATCACCGAGTAGAAGAGAAATTATCCTTCGGTCTTGATCTAATGGATAAGATTACTGCTGGTGGTCTATCTAAGAAAAGTCTTAATGTTGTACTTGCAGGTACTGGTGCAGGTAAGACTTTATTCATGGGCCATCTTGCTGCGTCTACTCTACTTCAAGGTCGTAATGTATTGTATATTACGATGGAGATGGCAGAAGAAAGAATTGCAGAACGTATCGATGCAAACTTATTGAATCTATCCATGCAGGAATTAAAGGTAGTCGATAAGAAAACCTTTGATAACCGTATGTCCAAGATATCTAGTAAGACTCAAGGTAAGCTAATCATCAAAGAGTATCCAACCGCGGGTGCACATTCAGGACATTTCCGAGCTCTACTTGAAGAGCTTAAGATGAAACGGGAGTTCAAACCTGAGTTGGTGATTATCGATTACTTGAATATCTGTGCATCAGCAAGGATTAAAGCTGGATCTAATGCTAACTCATATACTCTTATTAAGTCCATCGCTGAAGAGCTTCGTGGTCTTGGTGTAGAATATAACGTACCTATTATGACCGCAACTCAGGTTACTCGTTCTGGTTTCAATAGTTCTGATGTAGAACTTACAGATACTTCTGAATCTTTCGGTTTACCAGCAACAGCAGATCTTATGTTTGCTTTGATTCGTACTGAAGAGTTGGATGAATTGAATCAAGTTATGATTAAACAACTTAAGAATCGTTATAATGATCCATCTTATTATAAACGATTTGTACTTGGTATCGATCGATCTAAGATGAAACTATATGACGTAGAAGAATCTGCCCAAACCGGTTTATCTGATTCGGGACAGGACAAGGACGATGGTCCTGCATTTGATAAGGGATCTTTCGGGCGAGGTATGAAGGCGGAAGCCTACGAAGGATTTAAGTTCTAAAACAAGGCTACTTCGGTAGCCTTTTTCTATTATAAATATCTTATAAACTCATTGGAATAATAATGGATATTACTGATTTAAATACTGATTTCTTAAGACAAGCACAAAAGATTACTTCCTTTAATATTAAGGCAGTAGATTTTCAGTCTTTAAAATACAAAAAAGAACTGCAATATCTATTTTGGTTTCATTTTTTTCCAAAGTTTGATCTGTCAAAGACAGTAAACTCCATTGATAAGAACCAATTAAACAATCTTATTAATGATCTAAAGAGAGAAGACTCCCAGATGTTTAGCAAATTACATGGGTATAATCTAAAGGGCATTGGTCCAGGTGAGACTACAATCTACTTTTTAGTTAACACTGCTCAACTTGGTGGTGGATCTTCTGCTGGTGCTGATATTTTAATTGGCTCATCTAAATTTGAGGTAAAGGCTGTTAAAGTTTCTTCTGACAGAATTGCTACTGACTTTAAACTTGGTGGTACAGTACCATTATCAACTATAATTTTAGATATAGTTGCGCTTAAAGATAAGTTAAACCTTGGTGGTACTAGAACAGAAATTGCAGGTGGTATTATACAATCAATGAGAGATAAAGCACCAAAGGAATTTGCTGAAATTGAAGAGAAATTTTCTAATATTGCGTATAATAGTTACTTTAAAAACCATAAAGTGATATTCATTAATAATGGTACCGGTGCTAAGTTTGGTATGATTGAAGAGATTAAGCAAGTACAGAAGAAAGATATTATGATCGAACGGGTAACTAGTGGAACTATCAAACCAAAGGTAAAACTATAACACATTGTTACAATATAGTTGTGTACATTTAATAGGAATTGTAGTATAATAACAATATGAAGAAATTTTCAGAATACCTAAAAGAAGAACAAGAATATCAAGATGGTGGTTTAACTATATTCGATATTGATGATACTCTATTCCATACCACTGCTCAGATCGGTGTAATCAAAAACGGCAAGAAAGTTAAAAGTCTAAGCAATCAAGAATTCAATACCTACAAACTAGGTGCTGGTGAATCATTTGATTATGACCAATTCAGAGACGCTGCTAAGTTTAATGCAGAAAGTAAACCAATCGGTAAGATGCTTGACAAAGCTAAGATCATTCTTAAGAATGCAGAAAAGAATCCAAATAGTCGAGTGATTATTGTTACTGCTCGTAATGACTTTGACAATAAAGAAATATTCCTAAATACATTCCGTAAACATGGTTTCGATATCGATAAAGTTCGTGTAGAACGGGCTGGTAAGATTAATGATGTACATGATGTAGCATTTAAGAAAGTTATCATTATCCGTAACTATATAAATACTAAGAGATTTAAGCGGGTTAGATTGTTTGATGACAGTATGGCTAACTTAAAAGCATTCCTAAAATTAAAAACAGAATTCCCAATGGTTAAGTTTGAAGCTTACTTCGCTAACCATGATGGCAGTGTAAGGACAGTCAAATGAAAACATTTAACGAATTCATTGTAGAAGCTAAAGAGTCAGCCCCACACGACGTTCCTCAACATATTTGGGATCTACATATCAAACATAAGAATGTAGAAAAAGATAATGCCACTTCAGGACATGACAGCGGTTCTCAAAAGAGAAGACAAACAATGTCATTTCGCAGATTAAACAACGCGGTTAAAGATCATGTTGGCGATAACGATAGAAAGCAATTAGAGTATCATTGGAAACTAAATGATCACTATAACGAAAGGCATCCAGAATGAAAACATTTAACGAATACATAACAGAATCTAAAGATACTTTTGAGTATCATCTTGGTAAGTTACACAAGACTGCTAAGACAATCTATACGCATAAATCATATGGTGGACATGCAAACACTAATCGTGGGTATGAACTAGCAACTAGATATGATAGTATTCTAGATAAAATTAAACAAAACCACCGTAAAGAATGGTGGGCGTATTGTGAAAAAATGGGTTGGGCACACAACCACGACGGTAGAGATATGTATGCTTAAACTAAAAGAATATCTTAGAGAAGAAAAGAACACCCACATGGAGCATGTTGAAGATTTGCTTCTAGATGGTGGGGTGAATGGTGCTCGTAAGGCCATTAACTTCCTAAGAGATCTTCGTGATATGCTTGCTGGTCATAGCAAATCAAAAGTGACTGCAACCGTAAAATGGGATGGTGCTCCAGCTATTTTCTGTGGTATAGATCCTAGAGATGGCAAGTTTTTTGTTGCTAAGAAGGGTGTATTCAATAAAGAACCTAAGGTATATAAGACTGCATCTGAAATTGATTCTGATACTTCAGGTGATCTTGCTGCAAAACTAAAAGTAGCTTTAACTGAATTAGGTAAGTTGGGTATTAAATCCGGCGTCTACCAAGGCGACCTAATGTTTACTGATGATTTAAAAAAGGAAACCATTGATGATGAACAATATATTACATTCCATCCAAACACAATCGTTTATGCCGTACCTGCTTCTTCGGAATTGGGTAAAACAATTATTAAGGCTAAAATAGGAGTTGTTTGGCATACCACTTATACTGGTGAATCTTTTGAAACAATGAAGGCTTCCTTTGGTAAGTCTATAGTACAAAACTTAAAACATAATCCAAACGTATGGATGGATGATGCTAATTATAAAGACTATTCAGGTACTGCTACATTCACTGAAGCAGAGACTAAAGAAGTTACTGCAATCTTGTCAAAAGCAGGTTCATTGTTTAGTTCTATTAAAGCAGAAACTTTAAATGGCATCTCTAGTGATGCTGATTTACTTATGGCAGTTAAAACTTTTGGTAATGCTAAGATAAGAAAAGGTGAAACAATTGATAATCCGACTCAGCACGTTAAAGACCTCTTCAACTGGATCTATGATAGGTATCAAAAAGAAATCGATACTAAAAAGACAGAGAAAGGAAAGTCTGTACAAGAAGAGAAGCGTAAAAAAATACTTGCGTTTTTCGCAAATCACCAGCAAAATGAGATCGCGAAGATTTTTGAACTCGCGAATCTCATCTCAGCTGCGAAACATAAGATAATCGATAAGATGAACCAGGCTGGTCATATAAGTACATTCATTAAAACCGCAAATGGATTTAAAGTGACCGGGGTAGAAGGATTCGTGGCTATTGACCATCTAACTGGTGGTGCTGTTAAGATTATTAATAGAATGGAATTTAGTAAATCAAACTTCTCTGCTGATGTAATTAAAGGTTGGCAACGATGAGTGATTTAAATGATCTATTTAAGGTTGTTGCTGAAGGCAAAAAGCACTTTGAAGATACAACATTAGTTGGTCAAAAGGTTAAACAAACTAAAGTCCACGTCAAAGAGGACCTTGGTTCTTTGTTTGCGCAACTTGCTGCACTTAAAGAAGATCTAGTTGTAATACAAGAAGCAAAACAGGAAGACATGATTGTTGAGGATATGCTTGCTGAAGTGTCTCCTATTCCTGCATTACCAGTAATCAGAACTCCAGAACAACGTATCAAAGATACTCAAGCAGATGTTGATAAGTACCTAACTGGTAAAACATTCCAACAACCAAATCCAGATTTAGTTGATAAAAATATGGAGGCCATCCAAGCTAAGATGAAATTCTTAGAACAGGCGATTGGTCGTATTGCAGCTGCTGGTCCTGGTGGCGGTGAAGTTAACTTAAGATGGTTAGATGACATTGATCGTCCTACCATTTATGATATGCGTTTCTTGCGTTATAACAACACGACTAAGAAATTCGAATTTGCTGAAGTAAACCCGCATGATATTGTATACACTACAACTCTAGTAACTAATAATACATATACAGTTAGTAGTGATGATTATTATATTGGTGTAAATTATGCAGGTCCAGTAACGATAACATTACCAACTGAATTACTTAGTTCAGGTAGAATGATTATTATAAAAGACGAATCTGGTAATGCAGAGACAAATCCTATTACAGTTGAAGGCACTGTTGATAATGACACCGGTGGTTTCATAATTCAAATTAATAACGGCGCCATTCAATTAATTTACAGAAGTGGCTGGAGAATCGTATGACGTACTTATTTACAAATAACCAAGAGATTAAAAATGATGTTGGTAATCCAATTCCAGTATCTAAAGATACATCAACTAATTCTGCAGAGAATCCTATCTATGTAGATACTGGTCTTACTATCCCTGCAGCATTTGATGGCGAGATTAAAAACGATTCTGGCAATCCAATTCCAGTATCAAAGAACACATCAACTAATTCTGATACAAATCCTATATTTGTTAAGGGTACATCTGACTCTAGCTTCTTTGCTCCAACGCAATCAGATGCATTTGGTAGACTGCGTGTAAGTAATCCATATACTCTATTTGATGGAGGAGTGCGTTTTTCGGACAATGCATTTAAGTGGGATCAAGTTGATACTGGTGCAGCTGCTTCAACTTTCTTACCAAACGAAAGTTCTATACTAATGGCAACCACTGGCGCAGGATCAGCAATTCGTCAGAGCAAACAAGTATTTTCCTATCAGCCTGGAAAAAGTTTATTAAGTATGTTGACGTTTGTTATGAATACTCCTACTGCTGGAGTTACTCAACGTGCTGGATATTTTGGAGCACAGAATGGTATTTACTTTGAGGTGGCTGGTACCACAAAAAATCTTGTTATTAGAAAATATACTTCAGGTTCAGTAGATGATACTACAGAAAAGTTTGCTCAAGGTTTTTGGAATGGTGATAAATTAGATGGGACTGGAGCCAGTGGAATAACTTTAGATGTTTCTAAAGCACAAATTTTTTGGTGCGATATTGAATGGTTAGGTGTAGGATCGGTTCGTTGTGGGTTTGTTATTGACGGACAGTTTATTGTTTGCCATACTTTCCATCATGCTAATTTATTAAGCAAAGTCTATATGACCAGTGCCACATTGCCTCTGCGTTATGAACTATCCAGCACTGGACCATCAGCTTCAATGAGAGCAATCTGTTCCACAGTTATATCAGAGGGTGGCTACATGAATCGTAGCGAAACTCGTGCTATAGGAACATCACTGACTGGTAAAAACCTTAGCAACCTTGTATATACACCTTTAGTATGTTTAAGATTGGCATCATCAGCTATAGACTCTATTGTAGTTCCAACAGCATTTGATGTGTATGGTTTACAACAAGCAGCTTTTGCATATGCTGTTATTCTTAATCCTACACTAACTGGAGACAGCTGGACTTCTGCGGGCACCGATAGTACAGTTGAATATGATACTTCTGCCACTGCACTTTCGGGTGGGAAGATTATAACAAAAGGTATATTTGTTGGATCTGTTGCAGGTGGATCTGCTCAAATTACTGCCAATGACATAGATTTTAGTCAACAAATAGGTAGAACAATAGCAGGTGTATCAGACATATGGTGCTTAGCAGCAATAGCCACTACTAACAATGATGATGCAGTTGGTATAGTAAACTGGCAAGAACATAATTAAAATATTGATTAATAAACTTGTATAAATAATAGATACAGTTTAATTATATAGATGGATTTAAATGAAGAATTACAAGCAACTTATCAAAGAATTGCCTTCCAAAAGTGTAGTGTTTGCTTTTGGCAGATTCAATCCGCCTACCACTGGCCACGAACTCCTATTTAAAGCAATCAAAAAGATCGCCCAGTCTCATGGTGCAGATCATGTTGTTTACGCTTCTAGATCCCAAGACAAGAAAAAGAATCCATTACCAGTTGCACGTAAGATCCATTATTTGAATCTAATGTTTCCTGGTGTAAATTTTGTTGCAGCCAATGAAGAGATTAGAACCTTCATGGAAGCAGCAAAGCTATTGAATAAAAAATATAAGAATATCATCATGGTTGCTGGGTCAGACCGTGTTCAAGAATATACAAAACTATTAAATAACTATAATGGTAAAGAATACAAGTTTGATACCATTCAAGTAATCTCTGCAGGTGAACGTGATCCTGATTCAGATGACGCATCTGGAATGTCTGCATCTAAAATGAGAGTAGCTGCTGCAAAGGGTGATTACAAATCATTCAAACAAGGTTTACCTAACTCTATTAGAGAGATTGATGGTAAACTATTAATGAATGAACTTCGTCAAGGCATGGGTCTTGAGGGGATCAAAGAGCAAGTTAAATTTAGTGTCGATGAGTTAAGAGAAAAGTACTTCAAAGGCGAGATCTATCATATAGGTGAAGTTGTTGAATCAAACGGAATCCAATATGAGATCATGGATAGAGGTAGTAATTATCTAACGCTTATCGATGAATCTGGCAACCTATGTAAAAAATGGATAAAAGACGTGGCTATCGTAGAAGAGAAAAAAGGCCTTTGGGCAAACATTCATGCTAAACGTGAAAGAATCAAAAGAGGTTCTAAAGAGCGCATGCGTAAACCTGGATCTGAAGGTGCTCCTACTGACCAGGCTCTAAAAGATTCACAAGTTAAAGAAGACATACAACCTGGATATGCTCCTAAAGAGATATCGTTTAAAGGTTATACAACTAAGAATCTACACCACTCAGGCGATGCAACAAAAGCATTCCAAGAAACTATTACTCGCTTTGGTCAACATGATCCAGTAGCGGTATTGAATGCTTTAAAAGCGACAGATACATATATGAAATTAAATGATATGCATCTAGAACAAGGTAAAGCACCAGATGATTCTGAATTAAAAACTTGGCGTGATGCACATAGTAAAGCAAGAGAGTCATTACAACGCATTGGTGAATTCCAACATCATATGGATTATTGGCACAATCATGACCATGAAATCCAAGACATGGAAGCAGACTACACACCGGCAACGGCGGGAGCAGATATGGCAGAAGAAACAAACCCGACTTTATCTAATAAGACTATTAAATCTGGTGATAAACTAAAAGTTGCTAGAATCATTGGTTCATTCTTAAGTGTGGACAAAGTTGAAAGCATGTCTAGTCCAGAACAAATAATTAATATGGGTTTACGTAAAGTAAGAACTAAACCATTAAATGCAGAATCTATTTCTATACTAACAAAAATGCTTAATTTGGCTACTGAAGTTGGTATTGATTATGACAATAAACTTACTCCACAAAAAATTAAAGAATCTATTGATTCACGAGTTACTGTGGATAAAAAATCAGGCTATAATGCCGCTAAGGACGTTATGCGTTACACCGACTTTAAAAAATTACTTAAGATGAATAAAGGCGAGATTGCCGAAGCCAAAAAAGTAAAAGATGGAATCGTTACAGATGATGACGATACAGATCCATTTGACTATGATGATAAAGTAGCAGGTGATCCTGATTCTAGAGAACCAGATGAAGGTCAAACTCCTACTGCTGCATCTATTGCCGTTAAAGACCTAGAGAATAAAGGACCAATATCTACAGAAGTTGGTCATTCATTTGGACATGGTACAAATTCTCAGTTACGTCGCCGTAATGTAAACTACCAAAGAGAAGATGTAGCTACTTCAGAGTATACAATAAAAAAGTATATCGGGTCTGATGGAGAAACGCATGAGCGTAAAGTCAGACCACATCGAGTAACATTTGCTGCGAGTAAAGGTAATGCTGAACCAGTTCAACCTAAACAGCAAGATGAAGAGAAAGACGATAAAAAGAAATTAAAGAAAAATTATCCTATCAAAGCCGATCCTATTGGTGGTGGAGATCAAGTAAAAGGGTTTGACGCATTCTTTGAAGAAGTAGAAGATGAAGAGTTAACAGATCAAGAATTAGATGCAATGGTTAATGATGTTAAAGATATAGAAGATATTATAGATGCATATGATGACCATGAATTAGCTATTGTAGATGACGAAGATGGTGAAGAAGTTGAATCAGATCTTAAAGAAGATGTATTAATGGAAGTTCTATCTAGAATGGAACGCATTAAAGCTAGAGTTAGATTCGCTAGAACTAAATCTAAACGTGAACGCAAAGTAGTTCTTGCACTTAAACGCCATTCAGATACAGGTACTATAAACAAACGCGCTAGGCGTCTTGCCATTAGTCTTATGAAGAAACGTATTGCTAAGAAACCATTAAACAAGTTATCAGTTGCAGAAAAAGAACGCCTTGAAAAGATGGTAGCTAAACGCAAAACAGTTATTAATCGTTTAGCTATGAGATTGACATCAAGAGTTCGTAAGATAGAGAATGACCGTCTTGCACATCATAAATATACAAAGAAGTAAAGGAATAAATATAACATGAACGAATTATCCACAGCACTTAAAATAGCACTTGCAAACGTATATGTGATGTACTTCAAGGCGCATGCTTATCATTGGAATGTAGAAGGTCCTAACTTCTCAGATTATCATGCATACTTTGCCACCGTATATGCTGATGTATATGGTTCAGTAGATCCACTTGCTGAAAATATTAGAAAACTAGATGTGTATGCACCATTTAGTTTAGATAACTTATTTGGATTTAAAACTGCTAATGAAGATGGTATGATGCCAACT
>Ga0209668_10000706_pt1 | contig 13847 bp, 9 predicted proteins | sample FrelakmetPLP11PL_FD_187150 | JGI IMG/M metagenome (GOLD analysis project Ga0209668, IMG submission 187150) | Freshwater lake sediment microbial communities from the University of Notre Dame, USA, for methane emissions studies - PLP11 PL (SPAdes)... | ecosystem: Environmental > Aquatic >... | reverse complement strand
ACGCCGTGCCGCCCTGGGCGGCCTCCTCTTCCCGGCCGTAGGTCTCCTCTTGGGAGGCTGCACCCGCGGGCTCACCACCGCCGCCGCACCCAAGGTCACGATTCCAGAAGGCCGAGGCGCGTTCGCCCTTCGCGCCGATGGAACACGCGCGTTCCGTAATCACGAACTCGTCGACCAGAACGGCGTCAAAGTGCGTTTCCAGGATGATCTCGTCGAAGGCAAGGTCTTCGGCGCGACATTCCAGTACGCCAAATGCAAGGGCATCTGCAGCGACATGACCGAGCAAATGAAGAAGTCCTACCAGCTGATGAAGCCCATCATGGGCAAGCCGGTCAACTTCTACATGTTCTCGCTTGCTGGCGACTCGCCCGCTGAAATGAAGGCCTTCATGCAGGCCCATGGCATCGACAACCTCCCTGGCTGGCGATTCTTCACTGGATCGAGCGAGGCGATCGCGGACATTCGCTGGGCCTTCGGCTTCGGCGATCCCAACGAAGAAACTGATAAGAATCTTGCGGGACACACTGGCATGGTGCGCTTCTGCAATCACAAACTCGACAAGTGGGCCGCATGCCCAGCACAAGGAAGCCCGGAATCTACCGCGCGTCTCGTCGTTCGACTCTTTCCATCGAACGAGCGACCGCAACTGGCAGGCATTGCATCCAAGATCGCAACGCCTTCTTACCCGATGAAGAACTGGACACCGGCGAAGCCGTTGACCGCGACCCTCGCGTCGCAACTCTAAACAAGTACTGATCAGCCACGCCGTGGATGACCAAGTCCAGTCCGTTCAACGGACACGGAGGTCATCCACGGCGTTGGCATTTCAAAAAACAACGCGCAGCGCACACCGATGCAAGTGGTCCGAAAATACAGTAATCAAAGCGTATTTCAGCAAGTTGCGTGATAGACTTGGAGCTTGATCCAAACGCGATCACAGTCATACGACTGAGCCACACGCTGCGCAACGGAAACTCGTTCCCCGATTGCGCGCAGTCAAAACATCCCGTGTATCTCATGACCGTGTATCTCATGACCGTGTATCTCATGACCGTGTATCTCATGACCGTGTTTCTCATTGTCCTGTGTCGATCAACGCGAGCCTGAAACGATGTCATTGTCTAACGACGCTGGAAATCACGCCAACAACTCCGACGGCGATCCCGAAATCACCGCGAGCCGAGCGATGGATCGCCGCCGCGCGATCGCCTCGCTGCTGCTTCCTGGAGCGGCGCTGCTCGGAGGTTGTGCGTCCGCCGTCACTGCGAAGCCGAGTGCCATCGCCGTGGATAGCGTCGATCCCCGCTTCGACGACCGACCTGGCGCCTTCATCATGCAGCCCGACGGAACGCGCGCATTTCGCAACCACATCCTGCGGGATCAGGACGGAAATGTCGTGCGCTACCAAGACGACCTCATCGAAGGTCAGATCTTCGCCGCCACCTTTATGTATGTGAATTGCAAGGGAATCTGCGCGGACATGACCAGCAAGATGGCGCAGGCCTACGACATCCTGACTCCGGTCATGGGTAAGCCGGTGCGCTTCTACTCCTTCTCGCTGGCCGAAGATTCGCCGGCGCAAATGAAGGAATACATGGAAGCGCGCGGGCTGTACGGGCGGCCGGGCTGGACCTTTCTGACTGCATCCGAAAGCGTGATGAAGGACATCCGCTGGGGCTTCGGCTTCATGGATGTGAATGAAGAGATCGACAACAACCGCGTCGGCCACACTGGCATGGTGCGCTTCGGCAACCACAAGCTCGATAAGTGGAGCTCGTGCCCCGCGCTCTCGAACCCCGTGGTCACGGCGCGCAGCGTGATCTCGCTCTATCCGCCAGGACAGCGACCGCACATCGCCGCACTCGAACGAGTCGAGCCCCATCCTGCGCGCGCGATTCCCGGCTATCAGCCAGTGGGACCATCTTCGCAAGCCCCATCGCAAGCCTCTTCGCAAGCCCCGCTCTGAACAACTCGCGCCTTATCGACAATCTGCGCGGCGCCTGTGTCGATTGTCGGGGTTGTATCGACAAAGTAGGCGATGCCTGCTTGACTCGCGCCCATCACAGGCCAAGTTTGTCGTGGCCTCTGCAGTACTTGCAGCAGCCGCTCCGCGGGGAGTCGTCCCTTTCTGCAGAGCGATCGTCGCCATATTGACGCCGGAGGTGCCTTATGTTTCGTCCCATTTGCGCTGTGGCTAGCGCTTGTCTCACGACCGTGTTGAGCGTTTTCACTTGTGCCGATTGCAGCGCACAGGCTGATGGATTGAGCGTCTTTGAGCCATCGCTCAAGACGCTCCCCGTTCCCACTCCCACCACAATCAACGACTACATCGCCGACCGCGATGCTGCTGCTCGGCTCGGCAAGGCGCTCTTCTGGGATGTCCGTCTCGGAAGCGATGGCCAGTCCGCATGCGCTACCTGCCATCATCAAGCTGGCGCCGATCCGCGCGTGGTCAACACCATGCATCCTGGCTTCAATGCCGCGTTTTCGGGCAGCGTGATTCCGGGCGCAAAGGTCCCCTCGTCGATCTTTCCCACCATGCGCTTCGCCAATCCCGCCAACCGATTCAGTTCGGTTCTGCGCAACATCGATGATGTCGCTGGTTCGCAAGGCGTCATGCGCGAGGCATTCCTCGGCCTGAACGGCGACTTGACCGAGGGTTGTGAAGAGCAGCACGAACCGACCTTCACCGCCAACGGCCAGGCGTTTCGTCAAGTGACCGCCCGAAACGCGCCATCGATCATCAATGCGATCTTCTATGTGCGCCAGTTCTGGGATGGCCGCGCCAACGCGTGGTTCAACGGAGCGAACCCGTTCGGTCCCGTCGATACTGGCGCGCGGGTCTGGAAGTTGAACCCGAAGACAGGTGTGCCGAGCCAAGTGCAGATCAACATTGATCATGCATCGCTCGCGTCGCAGGCGGTCGGACCAGTGAACAACGATGTCGAGATGGCCGCGCACGGACGCGGCTGGGTTGATGTGGCGCGCAAGCTGCTCTCAACCAAGGCGCTCTCAACCCAGAAGGTCAGTCCGAGCGACAGCATCCTCGGCACATATGCCGCGCCCGACTTTGGGCTCACACTGCGCTACGACGAGATGATCAACGCCGCGTTCCAGCCCCAGTGGCGCTCGAATGTCCAGGTTTCTCCAGGCGTATCGATGACTGAGGCAAACATGTCGCTCTTCTTCGGCATGGCGATTCAGGAGTACGAAGCGACCCTCGTGTCCAACGACTCGCGCTACGACCAGTGGATCGAGCGCGACGGACCCAACGGCGGTGGCGAAGGTCTCATGTCGAATCAGGAACTCCGCGGAATGCGGCTCTTCTTTAATCTCGATCCAACGCTGCCCGAGACCAACTGCCGCGCCTGCCACATCAGCTCGCTCTTCTCGGTAGCCACCTATGCGGGCAAGGTCGGCGGCGGCGGCGGACAGAACGGCGCGGGCGCATTTCCCGGCGCGGTTGATTCCGACGGCGACGGTTACCCCGACATCATCGACGACTTTCCCACCGACCCGACTGAATGGCTCGACACCGATCACGACCACATCGGCAACAACGCTGATCCTGACGATGACAACGACGGCCTGCTCGACGCAGTCGACCCGTTCCCGCTCGATCCGCTGAATGTGCCCGAAGGAGCGCCGGTGAATCCGAACGCGGAATTCGCGCCGCCGCCGATCGCGTTCATGACTGACCTCTCGGGAATGCTCAAGCGCACGATGATGTTCCAAGAACCGCCGCTCGGCTTCGAGCCATCGGTGCGTCCGCTGAACTTCACCCTGACTGGCGAGGGAATTCGCGTCTACGACCCATCTGGCAAACTCGCGGTCAGCGCACCCATGCTGCCGCGCTCCGTCTTCCCCTGCAACTTCATCTTCGCCCCCGCGGTGCCAGCTCCCTCACTTGGCCCGACCGCTGCGCTGCTGATCGACGCACGCACTGTCAACTGCAAGCTGTCGCTCTCGATCTCGCTCTTCAACTTCCCGCTCGGAAACTACCGCGTCACCATCGACGGCGTCGATCGAGGCACGCTCAGCTCCATGCCGCTGACTATGTACGACGAAGGTTTCTACAACATTGGCGTGCGACCAACCACCGAAGACATCGGTGTTGGCGGGACACATCCCAATGGCACGCCGCTCGCCGTCTCGCGCCGGCTCTACACAAGCAGTTTCCTGCCTGAATTCGGGCAACTATGGAACGGCGGCTCGCTGACGCCCCATGTCAACGGCTCCTTCAAGACACCGTCGCTTCGCAATGTTGAGTTGACTGGGCCGTACTTCCACAACGGTGGCGCGGCAACGCTCGAGGATGTCATCCGCCTTTACAACCGCGGCGGCGACTTCCACTCGCAGAACAAGATCGACCTTGCGCCCGCGATGCTGGCCATGGATCTCAATGAAGGACACATCAGTGACCTCGCGGCGTTCCTGCGTACGCTGACCGACGAGCGAGTGCGCGACGAACGCGCGCCGTTCGATCATCCCGCGCTGACATTGCCCGAGGGCGGACAGGTTCCCGCAATCGGCACGGAAGGTCGCGCTGCTGGATGTGCACCTGCCGTGCGCACCTTCGCGCAGAATCTACTGATCGCCGATCCGTGGGTGGGCGACTGCGATCGCAACGGACTGATCGACACCTGCGAACTCGAGCGCAACAGCGCGAATGTCGACCGCAATCACAACGGTCTGATCGATGCGTGCGAGCCGCGCGCCTGTCCCGCCGACATCACGCACGACGCGTTGGTGGGCGGCGACGATCTGACGCTCGTGCTCGCGGCGTGGGGATCTCCTGCGGCAAGCGCCAACGGCGCGGACATCGACGGCTCAGGCTTTGTCGACGGCGGCGATCTTGCGCTGATGCTCGGCAGCTGGGGCGCGTGCCCTTAAGCGGACACACTTAAGCGAAGCGCGCAACAATCATTTCGATCACAACGCCCCGACGACCGCATGGTCGCCGGGGCGTTTGCCTTTCAGCACGCTGACGAACGCGTTGCGTTGAAGACGATGAACCTGATGAATCTCCGCTGTTGCCTTGCACTTCACGATTTTCGACGCACGATTATCTCGGCTCGCGTCGTCTCGCGGGCCGTCGCGGCAATCCGCTCGTCCCGGGGGCCTGCACATCCATTCTTTCATCGACGCCAGAGGTGGCAATGATGTTTCATTTTGATACGCGCGTACGCGCAGGCTTGGCAGCTGCGGTTGGCCTTGCTCTTTCCGGTTCAGCGTTCGCGCAGAACCATCTCGAACCGTCACTCAAAACAATTCAAATCCCAGAGCCATCGACGATCAGCGAGTATGTCGCCGATCACGCGGCCGCGGTTCGCCTCGGCAAGGCGCTCTTCTGGGATGTCCGCCTCGGTAGCGATGGCGAGACCGCGTGTGCGACCTGCCATCACCAGGCTGGCGTCGATTCGCGCACCAAGAATATCTTTCATCCTGGAGCCGACGGCGCGTTCGCCGCGGGCATCGAGCCTGGCAAGCGCGCGGATGCGTCGCTGTTCCCACTCACGAAGTTCGCCGACACGCAGAACCGCTTCAGCAAGCGCTTGCAGAGCATCAACGATGTTGCGGGATCCGCAGGCGTGATGCGCGAGGTCTTCAACGGCCTCGATGGGCTCGGCGGAGAGAATTGCACCCATGTTCAGGAGCCTGTGTTCATCGACAGCGCGGGCGTCGCACACCGACAGCTGACTGGCCGCAATGCGCCGTCGGTCATCAACGCGGTGTTCAATGTCCGTCAGTTTTGGGATGGCCGCGCCAACGCGTGGTTTAACGGCGCGAATCCGTTCGGCCCGGTCGATCAGACGGCGCGGGTGTGGCGGCGCGATCTCAAGTCGGGCGGGCTCACGCAAACGCAGATCGCCATCGACCACGCGTCGCTGGCATCGCAAGCGGTCGGTCCGGTGAACAATGATGTTGAAATGGCTGCGCACGGGCGCGGTTGGGTCGATGTTGCCCGCAAGCTCATCCCGACGCACGCGCTCGCCTCGCAAAAGGTGAGCTCGTCGGACAGCATCCTCGGCGCCGACGCGCGGCCCGACCTCGGACTCAATTCGACCTACGCGCAGTTGATCGACGCGGCATTCCTTCCCGAATGGCGCGGCGCCACCGAGGTCGCTCCTGGAACGACCTTGACTGACGCGAACATGCCGCTCTTCTTCGGTCTGGCCGTGCAGCTCTACGAGGCATCGCTCGTGTCGGACAATTCGCGCTACGACCAGTTCATCGAGCAGGACGGCGTCATGGGCGGAGCGCCCGGACTCCTCACCGAGCAGGAGCTCATGGGCGCGCGTCTCTTCTTCAACATGGATCCGCGGCTGCCGCGCACCAATTGCCAGCTCTGCCACATGAGCGCCGTGTTCACTGGCGCGACCTACGCAGGCGAAGGTGGCGAAGGCCCGGATATGCCGGCCATCGGCCTCTTCCCGGGCGCGTCCGACAGCGACGGCGATCTGGTCCCTGATCTGGTCGATGCGTTCCCGAGCGACTCGGGCGATTGGCTCGACAGCGATCACGACGGCATCGGCAACAACGCCGACACCGACGACGACAACGACGGGATTCTCGATAGCAAGGATCCGTGTCCGCTCGATCCACTCAATGTCCCGAAGGAAGGCGGCTACGCGGGCGGCATCTACCCGCCATCGCCGATCCTCACCGAGCACAACCTCGCGCAAGTCTTCCAATCGGAGATCACTTTCCGCGAGCCGCCGACCGGCTTCGAGCCGAGCGTTCACGCGATGAACTTCGGTCTGCGCGGTAAGGGCATTGACCTCTGCAACGCCAAGGGCACCGTGGTTGCGCACATGAACATGCGGGCGCGGCGCAACTATCCATCGACGCTTGAAGAGAACACGGTCATTCCCGCGCCGACGGTCGGCGAGTTCTCCGCGCTCATCGTCGACATCAAGATCGTCGACTCGAAGATGACGCTGCAGATCGATCTCGAGGACTTCCCCCAGGATGAGATCTACACGCTTCAGATCGACGGCGTCGTCCGAGCAACTCTCGGCGCTACCCTTTCGGTGCTCTTCGAAGCTGGCTTCGACAACATCGGCGTCCGTCCGCAGACCGAGGACGCGGGCCTCGGTGGTTCGCACCCCAACGGCGTTGCGCTTTCACCGGCGGTTCGCGCGCAGACCGATCCGAATCTCGCTGAATACGGCGATCACTCGGCAGTCGTCGGCGTCGAGCCGCACATCGTGGGCGCGTTCAAGGTTCCCTCGCTGCGCAACATCGAGTTGACCGGCCCGTACTTCCACAACGGTGGCGTGGCCACGCTCGAGGATGTCATCCGCTTCTACAACCGCGGCGGCGACTTCCACGAGGCCAACGCAGACAATCTCGCTCCGGACATGCAGGCGATGGGCCTGTCGGAATCGCACATCTCGGCGCTGGCGGCCTTCCTGCGCACGCTGACCGACGAGCGCGTTCGCGACGAACAGGCCCCCTTCGATCATCCCGCGCTCCCGCTTGCTGACGGCAAGCCTCTGGCGGCGGTCGGTGCGGGCGGTCGTCCGGAAAGTTGCGCCAAGCCCATCATGACCTTTGTGGAGGCTTTGGCCGAGAGCGACCCGTTTGCGGGCGACTGCGACCAGAACGGCCAACTCGATACTTGCGAGATCGCGCTCGACTCTCGGCTCGACAGCAATCACAACGGCATCCTCGATACCTGCGAGGGCCACTGTGCGGCCGACATCAACCTCGACGGATCTGTGAACGGCGATGACCTCGCGACCCTGCTCGCGGCATGGGGAATGCCCACCGCCAACGCCAACGGCGCGGACATCGACCGCTCGGGATCAGTCGACGGCGCCGACCTCACCCTCCTGCTCAGCAGCTGGGGAACCTGCCCGTGATCGAAGGCTGAGTGACGAAACTCACATCGATAGCACAGCCCCGAGAACCGAAGGGTTCTCGGGGCTGTTTCTTTCGCGCTCAGCGACCCGCACGAAGTACGGGACAGGCATGACACGGGAGCCGGCGAAGTACGGGACAGGCATGACACGGGAGCCAGCGAAGTACGGGACAGGCATGACACGGGAGCCAGCGAAGTACGGGACAGGCATGACACGGGAGCCGGCGAAGTACGGGACAGGCATGACACGGGAGCCGGCGAAGTACAGGACAGGCATGACACGCGAGCCAGCGAAGTACGGGACAGGCATGACACGCGAGCCAGCGAAGTACAGGACAGGCATGACACGGCCCAACGCACAACAAACCCCCACGCCGAACTTCCGACGCACCACCAACGCACTCGCGCGCCAACACCGCCTTTCGCCCCAACAACGCCCGTAGACTGCATCCATGCTCCGTTTCGTCATCGCCCTACCGCTCGCGCTCGTCATCACCACGATCGCCATCGCACTCGCGCAAGCGTCGGGTCAACGACTGTTCCCCGTCGGCGCCGAAATGGAAGCCGCCGTCGCGTCGTTCATCAGGCAAGACGCTGCTGGCGGGCAGGCGATCATCGATGCGCAACCAACCGTGCCGCTCGGCGCCTACCTCAGCGTGATCGCCGCGTGGTGCATCGGCGCCATCGTCGGCGCATGGACCGCCGCGCGCATCGCAGGAAGATCCGCGCTCGTGTTCGGCGTCACGATTGGGTTGTTGGTCACGCTCGCGGCTACGGCGCAAATGGCGACGATCCCCCATCCCGCATGGATGTGGCCTCTCGGAATCGTGTTTCCGTTGTTCTGCGGCGCGCTCACCGGCGCACTCACCGGCCGCGCACCGCGTCGAAGCGCATGAACGCTGGCAAAGCGCGCAGCTCAACCTGGCGCAACGACATCGAACCGCACCATCATCGCGTGATCTTCATGGGACGAGTTGTGGCAGTGCATCGGATACTTGCCGATCCAATCGCGGAACTTCACGAAGACTTCCATCTCATCGCCGCCGTGAAGGGGGAACACATCCTTGCGGCCGAGGAGCGCAGTATCGCCCTCCTCTCCGCCGTTCACGCTCAGAATGCGCCCTTCCTCGACATGGAAATGGATCGGGTGCCACCAGCCGCCAGAAGTTGAAATGGTCCAGATCTCGGGACGCCCCTGCACAACGCGCGCATCCACGCGGGTCGGGTCAAACAAATTGCCGTTCACCGTCCACGCGCCACCGTTTCGGTCAAATCGCCAAGTGCGTCGCACGGCGTCGCGTATGTCGGCTGCGGAAATCGGATCCTGTGGACGAAGCACGCTCGGCACGCGACTCGGATCCTCCACTGCGCCGGGAAGAATCTTGAACATGATGAGCTTCGGCGAAAGACTCAGCGGTAGCCGAGTGTCGCGCGGCCCACGCCCGTCGGTCTGATCGGCGCGGTTCACCATGTAGATCGCAGTGACCGACGCGGGAAGCTTGGAGAAGTCGACCACAACATCGACGCGCTCGCCCGGCCCCATCAAATGGCGCACCGCCGTCGTCGGCACGGGGAGGAGGTTGCCATCGTTGGCGATGACGACAAACTCCATGCTGTTCGAAAACTGAAGGTCTAAGAAACGCGCGGGAGACGCACACAGAATGCGAAATCGGTACTTGCGGCGGCGGACCTCGAAGTACGGCTGAACGGTGCCGTTCACGAGATACTTGTCGCCGATCAAACCCTCCATGTTCATCACATCCATGCTGAGGATGCCATTCGAATCGAACGATCGGTCAGTCAACGCAAGCGGAATGTCGTAACAGCCCGCGACCGCGTCGCCATTGGGCACGCCGCTGGGAAGCCGCAACGCGTCCGGATTCGGGTCGTGCTCGTTACCACTATCGATGTCATCGAACAGCAGGTAGAACCCCGAGAGTCCGCGATAGGTGTTCTGCGCTGTGAAATCCATCGTGTGATCGTGGTACCACAGCGTGCCCTTGCGCTCGTTGGGATTGCCGCCGGCGGGAGTGTTCGCATAGTGATGGTCTTTGAAGTAACCAGGCGAGTAGAAGTCCGTCGGAAACCCGTCCGACTCCGACGCGGTGTTGCCGTTGTGGAGATGAGTGATGATCTCACTGACGCCAAAGCCCTGGATAAGGGCGGGCAATTCGTTCTTAAATCGCACAAGTGCGGGCTCGCCGTAGCGCTGAACGAAAGTCGGCCCTGGCAACGAGCCTCCGTAACTCGACCATGTGCTCAGCCCGAGCTGCGGATGCGGCCGCGCCTGCACCTCGTGCACCGCGATCTCGTAGTACCGCTGCGGAAGGAACTCGGCGAAGCGCTGATGCTCCTCAGGACGAACAGGCGGCGCCGATGGCGATGGCGCGCTCGCGACCGCCCACGGCGCGAATTTCAATCGTGAGATAAACGGCGTGGTCGGCGGACTTCCCGGCGGCAATGACAAGTTGCCCGTCGCGAACTTCGTGTTGATGAAGAACGCGCCCGAGGTGAGCGCCGAGGTGAGCGCCGAGGCCTTCAGGAAATCGCGTCGACCTATTTGGTTGATTTTTGTACGCATGAGTGGTGCCACCGCCGAGCAAAACCGCTCGCCCCGAGCGCAGGACACCTCAATTTGACGCAATCCAACCAGACCGACCGCGTGAACCGGATGAATCAATTGGCATTCATCGCAGACGATCACGAAGGCGCAACGACATCAAACTTAATCATCATCGCGTGATCCTCGTGGACCCCGTTATGACAATGCATGACATAGGTTCCGATCCAATCGCGATAGCGCAGCGCGACCGTCATCTCATCGCCTCCGTAGAGCGAGAAGACATCCTTGCGCCCACCGAGAATGCTGTTGGGCTGAACATTCACGCCGTTGTAGCGCAGCAACCGGCCTTCCTCGACATGGAAGTGAATTGGGTGCGCCCATCCACCTGGCGTGCTAAATGTCCAGATTTGCGTCTGGCCCTGCACGACGGTGGCGTCGGAGCGATGCTCGTCAAAGAGCTGACCGTTCACCGACCACATGCCGTTGTTGCGAGTCCACTTCCATTCCTTGCGGACGGCGTTCTCCAACGGAATGTCGTCCACTACTCGCAAGTTCTGCGGCACGCGGCTCGGATCAGGAACCGCGCCGGGAAGAATGTTGATCTTCATGATGCGCGGCGAGTCGATCATCGGCAGCGTTCCGACCTTCGGTCCGCGGCCAGTCGCGTGAGCGATGCGGTTGACTATGTAGATCTCCCTCGTCGACTCAGGCAACAACGAGAAGTCGACCACGATGTCATGTCGCTCACCAGGACCAGTGCTCAGGTGGTTCACCGTAATCGGGTGGGCGAGCAGGTTTCCGTCGCTGGCGATGTACTGAAACTCCATCTGGTTGGAGAACCAGAAATCGTAGAAGCGGGACGGACCAGCGTCGAGCATGCGGAAGCGGTACTTGCGGCGAGTGACATTGAAATACGGCTGCACGAGGCCGTTCACCAGGTACTTGTCGCCCAGGTATCCATCGAGGTCCATGGGGTCAAAGGTCAGCACGCCGTTCTGGTCGAATCTTCGATCGGAGAACGCGAGCGGAATGTCATACACACCTAGGCCGCTCGGCAGACGCAGCGCAGCAGGATTCGGATCCGTCTCGTTGCCGCTGTCGACCTGGTCAAAGCAAATGTAGAACCCGGCTAGGCCGCGATAGGTGTTCTGCGCGGTGAAATCGAGGCAGTGATCGTGATACCAGAGGGTCCCCTTGCACTCGTTGGGATTGCCATTCGAGGGCCAGTTCGGGTAGTGATGATCTTTGAAATAGCCCGGCCCATAGAGCTCCCACGGCACGCCGTCCGACTCTGGAGCGTCGTTGCCGTTGTGAAGATGGGTGATGATCTCGGGCGAGCCATAGCCTTGCATTTCGTGCGGCAGTTCGTTCTTGATGCGAACCATGATCGGGTCGTAACACCGCTGAACGAACAGCGGTCCAGGCGACAACCCGTCGTAGGTCGACATGCGGCTGAGACCAAGCTGCGGATGTGGGCGCTTGAGCACCTCGCGAGCGGTGAGTTCGTAGTACTTGGTGGGAAGGAATTCCTCGAAGCGCTGATGCGCCTCGGGAATCGGCAGCGGATCGAACATAATGCCTGCGGGCAGCGGCTGCTTGACCGGCGGGAAAGTGAGAGCCTGGATGAACGGCGTCGTCGCGGGACTCGCAGGTGCATCCGCCAGTAGAAGCTTGGTGTACTTCGTGTTGATGAAGAACGCGCCGGTCGAGAGCGCAGATAGTTGAACGAAAGAGCGACGAGAGACATCGAACTTACTTGAGGACGACATAGCTGTTTCCTGGAGTCCACTCTCGATCACGAGAATGAATGGGGCAACGCGGAGAGGGCGGGGACGAAATCACCTCTGGCCGACGATTGCGCGCATGGAGACGAAGCCGTGGCCAATACGTTAAATTAGCACGAGGTCAAGCTCTGTCGTCGCAAACCCACGAAAACGCGCCAAATTGCGCCGTTGCGCAGAATGATTTTCGTGCGCGTCGTGTTTTTGGCGAATACAAAAAGAACATCAAGACGACTTTGGAGGAACGCCGGTGATGGCAAGCGCCCGACCATGACCGTCCGACATCCCGCTGGCGTGGTCCCCATCTCGAGGTCGGCGCAACCAACTAAAAAACCACTAACGCAACCGTGCACGACCTTTATGCGCACTCGGTTCATCGTCCCGCACTCTGCGGTAGGTGCCGTCTCGTCGACGGAGTCTTCTCCAAACCTACCCGCGCCGATGTAGGATCAACGACCCGACATGAAGATCTCGATCCTCATCCTCACGCTCAACGAAGAAACGAATATCGGCGCCTGCCTCGATTCGGTCAGCGGTTTCGACGACATCGTCGTGCTCGACAGCCTCAGCAAGGACGCCACCAAGCAGATCGCCGTCGCCAAGGGCGCCCGCGTTATCGAGCGTCCCTTCGACAACTGGGCCGCACACCAGAATTGGGCGATGGCAAACATCGAATTCCGCAACCCGTGGGTCTTCTACCTCGACGCCGACGAGCGCATGACGCCAGAGCTGCGCGCGGAGATCCAGGCGATCGCCGCCGACTCCAAGCGCGCCGAGGTCGCGTTCTACTGCGGCCGCAAGAACTTCTTCATGGGCAAATGGATTCGCCACGCCATGCCGCCCGGCATGATCATGCGATTCTTCAAACCAACGAAGATCAAGTTCGAACGCCTCGTCAACCCCGTGCCCGTCATCGACGGCCCGCATGGATACCTCAGCAACTACTTCGAGCACTACAACTTTTCCAAGGGCCTGACCGAGTGGTTTGACAAGCACAACAAGTACAGCTTGCTTGAGGCGATGGAAGGCATGAAGTTGCGCGCGAAGCCTGTGGGGTTCAGCGCGATTTTCTCCGGCGACCGCTTCGACCGCCGACGCGCGCTCAAGGAACTCAGTTTCAAGCTGCCGATGCGAACAGCGATCAAGTTCTGCTACCTGTACTTTCTGCAGCGCGGATTTCTCGACGGCCGCGCCGGATTCACCTACTGCAAGCTGCAGTCGATCTACGAATACATGATCGTGGTGAAGATGCGCGAACTTGCGCGAAACGAGCGCGGGCTGCCGAGCTAATCGCGGGGCGGGATCTCGAAGTTCAGGATGCATGTGCGCGAACTCGCGCGACTCGTCCTCGACCGTTGGCGATTGTGCGGGAGATGTCGACGAAACCGGCGTGTTTGCGGGGACCCAACGACCATCAGACCGAGCGAGCATCCGCATGCGCTATTCTGCGCGCCATGAATTTCCTCCGCCGCGCACTGGCTGCGTCGTTCGCCTTTCTTGCCTGTAGTTCCGTTCTCGCCGGAGACGGCGACGGGGTCATTCCAAAGATCGATCCGGCCCTGCTCAAGGCGAATGTTGTCGAGCTTTCGTCGGACGCGATGAACGGGCGATCGTTCCGCTCCGAAGATGGCAAGCG
>Ga0209668_10000705_pt1 | contig 13853 bp, 11 predicted proteins | sample FrelakmetPLP11PL_FD_187150 | JGI IMG/M metagenome (GOLD analysis project Ga0209668, IMG submission 187150) | Freshwater lake sediment microbial communities from the University of Notre Dame, USA, for methane emissions studies - PLP11 PL (SPAdes)... | ecosystem: Environmental > Aquatic >... | reverse complement strand
AAGCTTGTCCCGCCACATCGGTTACTACAATTTCATCTTTTTCCTCAACATTGTCAGTTTGGCTAGGTGAAGCCAGATCCTGAGTTGTTTTGTCTATTTTAACCTTTTGCATTCCAAGATCAATCTTGGACGGTTCGGTGCCCGAAATGAAATACTCAAATCTGGTTTCGCAGCGGTTGGGAGCTCCGTCCGGAGGAGGAATTAAGCCCGACAACGCGCAAACCTTTTTTTGAATTACTCCGGGAGGGCGGGAAATAGGATGAGAAACATTATCTTTTAACAAGTAAACCATGATATCATTCCAAATTGGCGCAGCTCCAGTAATCCCTGAGGCAATATTGCTCATCGGCGTATTGTCATTGTTTCCAACCCAGGTTACAACAACAAAATCCGGAGTATATCCGATTGTCCAGTTGTCGCGTAAGTCATTGGTGGTTCCTGTTTTAACCGAGACAGTTTGGTCAGGTATCCGTAGTGAAGAATTCGGTCCGAATTCTAAGAGCCTGGCGTTATTATCAGCAAGAATATCGGAAATGATAAAAGAAACTCCTTCAGGCAAGATTTTCTTACCAAAAATAGGAGAAGGCGGCGGATTGTAGCTGTCAATAATTTTGCCGCGGTTATCTACAATTTTAAGAATCGGATGAAGGTTGATCCTGTATCCGTTGTTGGCAAAAACTCCATATGCCTGTGCCATTTCAAGCATAGTAACTTCCCCTCCACCCAAAGTAAGTGATAGTCCGTATTTTTCAGGTTCGTTAAAAGTTGTTATTCCCATTGCGGAGGCAGTGGCAATCATTGCGGGGATTCCGTTGACCTTGAGCATCTTTACGGCAGGAATATTTATAGAATTGCCTAACGCGTAACGCATTTGCATTATTCCGTGCCATTTTCCGTCGTAGTTAACCGGGCAATATTGTTTATCATCACCTGCGGGAAGACAGAGAGGCGCATCCGCAAAAATTGAAGCGCCCGTATACCCCTTTATCAATCCTACAGCATAATTAATGGGTTTGATTGAAGATCCGGGTTGCCGTAAAGCCAGCGTAATATTTACATTTCCATCAATTTCTTCGTCAAAATAATCTTTGCTTCCCACCATGGCTAAAATCTCTCCTGTAGCAGGATTTGTAATTAGGGCAGATCCGTTGGTTGCATGGTATCCTTGGAGTCCATCAACGTTTTCCGAGACAACGTTTTGGGCAAAGTTCTGGATTTCAGAATCTAAGCTTGTTGTGACTTTCAATCCTCCTTCTTCTACCATTTTCTCTCCGTATTTTTTGATCAGAAGATCTTTTATGTATAAAACGAAATGGGGTGCAGAAATATCATCAGAAACTTTCTGAAATCTCAGAACTTCTTTTATTGCATCGTCTCTTTGTTTTTGGCTTATGTATTTCTGTTCAAACATTTTGTTAAGTATTAATTTCTGCCTTTGTTTTGCCAATTCAGGATGGGATCCGAATGGAGAATTGGTAGTTGGGGATTCAGGAAGCCCGGCCAGTAAAGCCGCTTGAGCCAGAGTTAAATCTTTGGCATACTTCCCGAAAAAAGTTTGGGATGCAGCCTCAACTCCATAGGTTGTTCCTCCATATGGGATCTGATTAAGATACATTTCCAAAATTTTGTTTTTAGGATAAATTATTTCTGTCGCAGTTGCCAGAATTGCTTCTCTTATTTTTCTTAAAATTGTCCTTTCGGGAGTTAAAAGACTGTTTTTTACCAATTGTTGGGTCAGGGTTGATCCCCCCTGAAGCTCTTTATGTATAACAATCGAGATCAAAGATCTGAAAATTGCACGGAAATCTAAGGCCCCGTGTTTGTAAAAATCCTTGTCTTCAATTGCGATTGTCGCTTCCTGCATATATTTGGGAATAGAGGAGAGGGGCAAGAAGTTTTGGTTTTTTACATTGTAGACAGCGTAAAGTAGTTTTTGATTGCGGTCAAAAATTTGAGTAGATTGAGGAGCATTTGAGCTGTTCAGTTTTGTGGGCAAAGGAAGATCTCTAAGTATAAAGAAATAAAAAGCTCCCACAAGAACTGCAACGAAAAGAAAGGCCAATAAGGGCCACGAATATTTCTTTTTAAATTTTCTTTGCCGTTTAAGCATTAGCAGAAAGCGTTTATGCTTCAAAATGCTTGAAACTTTCATCCTAGTATAATAACATGATGGGGACGATATGTTAAGCCTTAACTGGATAGATTATTTGATTTTAGCTATACTTGCCATTCATGCTTTTGAAGGGTATTCCGGTGGATTCTTGCGGTCTCTTCTTGATCTGATAGATCTTGTTGTCTCCTTTTTGCTCGGACTTAAATTCTACGGATTTATTGCAGGAATTCTAGTCTCAAAACTTTCTTTGTCCGCAGGTTTTTCTAATGCAATAGGGTTCTTCATCATTACTTTTATTGCAGAAATTACAATAGCGTTATTTATCAGGAATTTTCTTTATTTTAACTATCCGTCGGTTCCCAGAACAATATCTAGGATATTTGGAATTTTGCCCGGAATTTTATCAGGGGCAATTTTAGTTTGTTTCGTGTTGATTTTGATTGTAGCAATGCCCCTATCGGGCCCTGTTAGGCGTGCAATTTCGTCTTCAAGGGTTGGGAATTTTTTATTATTTAACGCTCAGGGTTGGGAAAAGGGCATAAACAACGTATTCGGAGGAGCAATTAGCGAAACAATTAATTTCCTGACTGTTGAGCCGAAGGGAAATGAGACCCTTTCATTAAATTTTAAAACGAAAAATGTTTCTTTTGATCCGACCGGTGAGCAGGATATGTTTAAGTTGGTTAACGGGGAAAGGTCAAAAAGAGGAATAAGAGAGTTGATTTTTGATTCAAAACTTCAGGATGTCGGAAGAAGGCATTGTAAGGATATGTTTGAAAGGGGATATTTTTCCCATTATACCCCTGAGGGGCTATCTCCTTTTGGCCGAATCACCAAGGCAGGCATTTTATTTGATGCTGCGGGAGAAAATTTAGCCTTATCCCCGGATGTGAACATTGCCATGCAGGGATTAATGAATAGCTTGGGGCATAAAGCCAATATTTTATCTACCGATTTTGGAAAAATTGGGATTGGGGTAATAGACGGGGGAATATACGGAGAAATGTTCTGTCAGGAATTTACGGATTAAGATATAATATCATTAAATAATGAATTTATGCATTTACTGAAAAATGCCGATGTAAAAAATAAGGTTATTTTTTTGAGAGCGGATTTGGACATTCCTCTTATTGACGGAAAAATAGAGGATGATACGCGTTTGATTTCTGCAATTTCGACAATTGAATATCTTCTGAAACAGAGGGCGAAAATTATAATCGGGGGGCATCTCGGCCGGCCCGCCTGCGACGCTAGCGCTAGCATTGCGGGCAGGCCGGAAGGAGCTGACAAGAGCTTAAGTCTTGAGCCAATAGCTAAATGGTTTAATTTGAGATTTAAGATTAATAATTTAAGATTCGGAAAGCGGGGAGAATTTGATGGATGGGAGATTGGTCCGAATATTTTTCTCTTGGAAAATCTGCGTTTTTATTCAGGCGAAGAAAAAAATGATTCTGAATTTGCCAGGAAATTAGCGGGACTTGCGGAAGTTTATGTTAATGAGGCATTCGCGGATTCCCACAGAAGTCATGCATCTATTGTCGGTGTGCCGAAATACCTTCCGCATTTTGCAGGACTGCATTTGCAGCAGGAGGTAGAAGTTTTGTCAAAAGTTTTGGAAAATCCAATGCGTCCGTTGGTTGTAGTTATCGGAGGCGCGAAGCTGGAAACGAAACTTCCTTTAGTTGAATCAATGCATCATATTGCAGATTACGTTCTGGTAGGAGGAAAACTTGTGGAGGATACAAAAACACTGCTCAAAATGCAGCATGAGAAGCTCGGAGGGAGAAAATCAGCGCTTTTAATTGCAGAGTTAAATGAAGATCAGACAGACGTAACGCCAAAAAGTATTGAAAATTTTCTGCAAATTATCGGTCTTGCGAAAACAGTTATTTGGAATGGTCCCCTCGGAAAGATTTCGGATGACAAAACAAAAATTGCAGTGAGCGAAGACGGAAGCAGGAGGTTAGCACAAGGGTTGGTTAAGAGCAATGCTTTTGTAGTCGTTGGTGGGGGGGATACAGTCGGATTTCTGGAAAAAACCTGTCTTTTGGACAGCTTTACCTGTTTACCCAAGAGCAGGTGTTTTCTCTCAACCGGTGGGGGGGCAATGCTTAGCCTTTTGTCCGGCGAAAAACTTCCCGGAATAGAGGTTTTGAATTAAGGTGATATCAACGACATCCAATTTGATGCCAGAGGAAGAGTTAGGTGTAAAAGCAGACAGAAAGCTTGTTGAGGAAATTTCCAAAGAGATCATCGCATCCTGGGGCTTAAAAAATGGTTTTCCGAAAAGACCGGTAGCTTTATTGATCGGAGGATTTCAGGGATCAGGAAAAACCACAGTGTTGAGCATTCTTAAAAAGAGGCTTGATTTAATAGTTATTTCTCCCGATGAGGCAAGAGACAGATTATTTACAAGAAAGATTTTATTTAATGAAATTTTTGTTCATACCGTAAATGCAATAAGAAATAATTTGCTAAAAACTGCGTTGTCTTTAAAGCATAATGTGGCAATAGACCAGAAAGCAACTCTTGCCAGAATTAATATTGAAAAAGCAATAATAAGGAAAGAAGGAAAAGGAGAGTATAAATTTTTTGCGGTTTTCCTTAAGGCTTCGGAAAAAACTTTAGAGCAAAGATTAAGAACACGTAAAAAATTACAAGGAGTGTACAGGGGAACGGTGAGTGAGCTAAAAGCTTCCGTTAAAAAGTACGGAATGCAAGATCTATCGTTTTACGATTTGGTTTTAGATAGTGAAAAAATGCAACCGGAAGAAATAGTTGACAAAATAGGCAGGAAATTTAATTTATTTACCAATTAATCTTTTAAGTTTTAGAGCTAGAGGGTTTTTCTTTGTTTCAGTATCTCTCTCTTTATGTATTTGTACTGGTTTTCCCTCTGTTAAAAATTTGTTAATCAAATTAAGGTCCAATATTCCATGAGAGACTTCTTTTGGGCTCCAACGTTTTCCCATAATCCTTATCATTTCCTCAGAAGGATTATTAAAAGGTAAACCAACAAACGAATCTCCTCCTTGAGTATCTAAAATATCAGCAGAGAAAGCCACTACGCGATCCTGAGAAAATGTTGCTTGCGTATTCAGCATTACTCCTTTTGTATAATATTGGTTATAGTGTATGGTTATTAGTCCTTTTTCTGGTTTTTGCCAAATTAAAATACGAGTTGCTTTTCTTAAATCTTCCTTATCGGGAAAATCTAAACAGGCAATTTTTCTTGAAGGCTGCCCCGCTAAGGGGGATTCGTACTCTTCTGCGTATTTTTCGACTAAAGCTGTAGCTTGGTTAAAAATTTGACACACAAGCTTTTCTTGTTGATTTTGTTGCTCTGGTTGCCCAATATGCTGTTCCATAAATTTGAATTCTACTCTAGATTATAGCAAATTCTGCTTCCAATGTCAAACTATAGGTTGTTTATTCATGGAATCCTCTTGATGGAACATTTTAAAACCTTTATACTAATTGCATGATTCGTGTTGCGATAAATGGATACGGAAAAATTGGAAGAGTAGCTCACCGCGTAATTTTGCAAAAACACAAATCCGAAGTTGAAGTAGTTGCGATTAATGCCGGTTCCTCAACAGACATTAAAGGCTGGATGTATCTTCTGGAGTATGATACTTCGTATCATGCTTTAGATTCAAAATTCAAAATTCAAAATTCAAAATTAAATGAAGGGGAAAACGTTGGCATACTAAAAGACTGTATTGGATATTTAATCATTGATGATAAAAAAATTCCGGTTTTTTCCCAGAAAGACCCCTTGCTTTTGCCTTGGAAAGATTTGAATGTTGATGTTGTTATTGAATCAACAGGCAAATTTTTAACTCAAGAAAAATTACAGGCACACTTAACAGCCGGAGCCAAAAAAGTTATTTTATCGGCTCCCGCGAAGGGGACAGGTGTGGCAACTTATGTTTTGGGAGTTAATAGTGAAAATTACAAGGGCGAAAACATAATCAATAATGCATCCTGTACAACCAATTGCGTTGCCCCTGTTGCCAGAGTTATGGTTGATAATTTTGGTGTAGAAAAAGCCATGATGACTACGATCCACGGCTATACATCCGACCAGAGACTTCAGGATGGCGGACACAAAGACTACAGAAGAGCAAGGACTGCTGCGCAGAATATTATCCCGACTTCAACCGGAGCAACTATTGCAGCTGCAGAAGCGATTCCTGAACTTTCGGGACTATTTAACGGATTGGCAATCAGAGTTCCTATAGCTGTGGGTTCATTGTCTGATTTCACTTTCTTATTAAAAAAATCAACGACAAAAGAGGAGGTCGTTGAAGTCTTCAAGAGAGAAGCTCAAAACCCCAGATATAACGGAATAATGGAGGTGACAGAAGATCCGATTGTTTCAAGTGATATTATCGGTAACTCTCACTCCTCAATTGTAGATTTATCATTGACTCAGGTGGTCGGTGGAAATATGGTCAAAATAATTGCCTGGTATGACAATGAATTCGGTTATGCAAATAGGTTAGTTGAAGAAGTGATCTTGGTTGGGGGACAAGCTTCATGAGGAAAGAGTCGGTTCCCATCCCCAATGTCAGAATGATTACTGTTTCAGGCAGAATTGCTTCGGGATCTACAACTTTAGGACACAAGCTCGCCGAAACATTGGGCTGGAGACACGTAGAGGGAGGAGAAGTTTTTTGGGAAGCAGTCCGCACAAAAATGGATTTAGAGGAAAAAGATACAAATCTCAGGCCCGACAAGGAGGATGAAGATTTTGATGCTTCTTTAAAGAAAATTTTGCAAAATAGCAAAAATTTAATTCTTGAAACCAAACTTGCAGGGTTTAACGCGCAGGGAATTGAGGGCGTTTATAAAATAGTCGTTATCTGCGAGGACGAATTGGGTAATGATAAAGCAGATATCAGAATAGATAGATTAATAAACCGGGAAAAAATTTCAATTGAAGAGGCAAAAGGAGAAGTAATTGAGCGGGAGAAAAATGATTTGGAAAAGTGGAGAAGGCTATATGCTAAAGATGACCCGAATTGGAATTATTGGGATAAAAAATATTATGATTTGGTTGTGAATACTTATTCCTACAACAAAGACGAAACACTGCAATTTGTTTTGAAGAAAATAGGATATAAAACTAATTTGTAGGAGGTAAAGGTATTGGCATTCCTCCGAGGATTTGTGCCGGTCTATTTCTTATTTCGCTTTTAGCCTCCATATAATATTTGATTACTTCGTCTCTTACCTCCGGTGTTGCTGCGGCGACGAGTAAGGGAATTGAACCCTCGGAATAAAGTTTATGGTTTTCTTTTAAAGCATCGGGATTGAACTTAAAATTCTCAAATGATCCGTCTTCGTTAACGCTTACTACACTACATCCCGTAGCAAGAGCTAAAGGAACTCCCGGAATAATTTCAGACATTGGTTCATCAAACATTACGTAAGCGTCAACCGCACCCGAGGCTAAAAGTCCGTATATATATGCGCCTCCACCACCATACAATATTCCTTTCGGATGCATATCATCTCTCAATTTTCCGAAATATTTGAAAAACTTTTCAGAATATTCTTTTTCTCCCGTGAAAGATGCAAGAGTTGAGTTTCGGTTTTTTAAAGTAGTCCTCTCCGATTTAGAGATAATTGTTCTTTTATGCTCTGCTCTTTGCTGTTTTTCCATAAAGTCTTTTTCAAATTGATCAAGTCTTTTCCTGTATTCAGCAAGAGTAATATTCGTACCGATATGCTTTTCTGCAAAAGTTATTCTGTCTCTTGTATGTTTTTCCACTTCGGAAATTCTGTCCTTAATATCAATAATAAACGTTTCATTTCCCAGACTCATATAAGCTTTTCTATCTTTTATGTCTCCGACAACAGCTCCGATGGGATTTCCCTCCTTATCGAAAATGCCGACTACGGTATAAGGTGGAGTATCCAATCCCCTTTTATATTGGCTGGTGTTGTCAAATGGATCCGCAAATACATATAGTTTTTCAGAATCTCCGTTTCCGAAGAACATTTGAGGTTCTGGCGAATTTTCCGATATTAAGATCGCTGGTAGTCTAGTTTCTCTTATTACGGCTTTCAAAACATTCTCACCTGTTTGGTCAATATCTAATAATTCTTCACCGGGTCTTCCTTCTTCGTTACGAGATAATACTTGTTTGCCTTCACCTCTTCTTACTTTGTCATAAAGGGGATAAATAGCTCCTTCTGCATAAAACAACAGAACCTTGTGGGCTCTATTTATGAGCTCTTCCTTAGATAAAACTTCCGTCTTTCTGACATCATCCTTGCCCAAAATGGGAAAAAAGTCTCCTTGGCGGGATTCTCCTTCTGGCTTAGTTACCATAGTAATAAAAAATAAGGTTATTTATTCTATAGGCTTTTGGGAAAAAAGTCAATATTTGAGATTACATTAATTGGAATTAGATTATTGATATTCTTGTCAATTGGTGATAGAGTGAAAAAAGTAATTTATGAAAGTAGCCGATGTAATGTCAAAACACGTTGACTTTGTTTCGGAGGCAACAAAGGTTGAAAAACTTTGTATCCTCATTTTTGGCCGTGGAATAAACGGAGTGCCTGTCCTTCGAAAAAGAAAAGTTGTCGGATTTGTTACCGAGCGGGATATTTTGGCCAGGTTTTTCCCATCAGTGCAGGAGTATGTGGAGGATCCTTTCAAATCATCCGATTTTGAGGAGATGGAGAAAAAAATCAAGGAAATTTTTGAATTAAATGCGGACCAGATAATGAGCAAAAACCCCACGACTGTTACGCCTGACACCCCCTTGCTTAGAGCTCAATCACTAATGTTTATTGAAAAAATAGGCAGGCTTCCCGTTATAGACAATAAGGGAGATTTGGTAGGGATTATCGCAAAAGGAGATATCTTCAGGGCTTTGGTTGGATATAAGCTTTTGTTTTCTGAGGAACAAGACTATACGGATTGGTTATCCAAAAGTTATTATGCTTCCGTTGACGTTGAGAACAGGCTCAAGCATGAAATCCCGGATCTTCTGAAAGTATTCTCTGAGAACAAAACCAAGAGAATTCTTGATGTCGGAAGCGGAACGGGAGATCACGTAATTGATCTTGCAAAACGGGGATTTGACGTTATGGGAATTGACAGAAGTAAAGCGATGATAACAGAGTCCAACAAGAGAAAAAAAGGCATATTGGAGTCTGCAAAAAATAACGGTAGGTTTATCGAAGCAGATTTGGAGAAAATATATCCAAAATTTAAAAAAGAGCCTTTTGATGCAGTACTTTTTATGGGCAATACTATTTCTCATAATCCACATAAATTTAAAGATGCCATTAAGGAAGCAGCAGGACTTTTAACAGATAACGGAGTAATGATATTCCAAGTTACCAATTTTAAAAAAGTATTGAAAACACAAAGAAGGCTTTTGAGTTTTAACTTTGCAAAAATAAAAGAAGAGCCGGACCGTGAATATGCATTTTTGGAATTTTATGATGAGCCAAATATCAGAGAAGAAACAATATTAAAGACTTTTTCCGTTTTAGTTTCAATCGGTGGAAGATGGAGATCTTCCGGTGTAAGAAACAGTCAATTGGCTTATGTTACAAAAGAAAGCTTGAAAGAGGCATTACGTAAAAATGGATTTACCAAAAATGAATTTTACGGATCTTCGTTTGACGGGAGGAGTTGGGACTACCTTTTCAGAAAGCCTTTTGACGAATTACAAAGTGATTGGCTAACCGTTATTGCAAGAAAATAAATGAAAAAGATTAGTCTTAGCATATTTGCCCTTTTAATTTTTTTATTAAGTTTTTGTTCATTTTCATCCAAAGCCCATGCAATTACGGAAAATTTGTCAGCCACATCAAGCTCTACGCCTGAAGTAAATTACGAACTTCCTTATCCCGGGCTTTTGCCGGATAGCCCCTTGTATTTTCTTCGGGCCATAAGAGATAGGATCGTTGGCCTTTTAATTTCAGATCCTTTAAAAAAGGCAGAGTTTGATCTTCTTCAAGCGGATAAGAGACTCAACGCGGGCATATATCTTTTTAATAAAGGAAAAATTTCTTTGGCTTTCTCAACAGTTTCAAAAGCAGAAAATTATTTTTCGCAAGCTTTGGATAAAGTGGAGGAGGCAAAAAAACAGGGTGAAAATATTAACGACTTGGAAGGAAAACTAAAAAATGCTGTAAAAAAACATGAACGGGAAATAACAATTCTTTCTGAAAAATCGGGCGCAGACTTTAAGGCAGGTTTTGAGAGAGAGTTAAAAAGAGTCATAGATTTTGAGGATAGGCTGAGCAAATAAGCTTAAAAGAACGAAGCATAAATCTTTTATTGAAAACATTTCTTCTTCAAATATCTGCCCCAACTCTTTCCTGAAAAAAGCTGAAGCTAAAAAATAGCCTGAGCTACTTTGATATAGAAATTTCTAGTTGACACAATAGATATAGCGTTCTATATTGGGTAATGACACTAGTTGTAGTGTTTGAACGTTAAAATTTCGCTTTTTTATGAAATGTCCATATTGCGGATCAACGGAATCGGAAGTAGTTGAAACAAGAACTTCGGAAGACGTAGATACGATAAGAAGAAGAAGAGAGTGTCTGAAATGCAAGAAGAGATTTACCACTTACGAAAGAATCGAGAACATTAATTTAGTTGTCATAAAAAAGGACGGCAAAAGAGAACAGTTTAGCCGTGATAAATTGAAAAGCGGAATAGTCCGTTCCTCCGAGAAGACGGCGGTTTCGATGGAGGACATTGAAAAAATAGTAACAGAAATTGAGCGCGAATTAAGAGGAGGGGACAGTGTTGAGGTTGAAAGTAAAAAAATAGGCCAGATGGTTGCGGTGAAATTGAAAAAAATAGATAAGGTGGCATATATTCGGTTCTCAAGCGTTTTTAAAAGATTTGTAGACATAGAAGATTTTCAGGAAGAAGTGAAAAGACTCATTAAATAATTCTGCAAAGCAGAATAAAAATATGAATCAACTGAAAACAGAAATAATTGCCCTTTGTGACTATGCCAATGTTTCCCGGGAAGGGAAGCTTAACATCAACGGCATTTTTGATGAATTAAGGATTCAGAAATTTCCGGGTGGAATCGCCCGCGCATTTTTGGTTGCTACGGTCAATGGGGCGTCAAATACTCGGTACACTTTGACTCTTAAAGTCGAAAGGGAAAATGGCGGCAAAACTCCCTTGAAGGATTTAAATTTGAATGCTATGACGTCCCCGAACGGAAAAAGCAATCTTTTGATAGAGCTGGTCAATCTTGGATTTGAAAAAGAAGGAGATTACCGTTTCAAAATTTATAATGAAAGCCGGGAAATAGGTTCAACTTTGTTGAAAGTATTCCAACAGCCGGGAAAATACAATATTAAAGATATTAAATTACCAAATTAATCTATGAAATTTGATGGAATAAGGGAAAGAGTATTTCTGGACAGGTATGCACTCAAAGATAAAAATGGTGAGCTTCTGGAGCATAAGCCTGAGGATATGTGGAAGAGAGTTGCGGTAGGGATTGCAAAGAACGAAAAGCCAAGCAGAAGAAAGTACTGGGCCAAGAAATTTTATGATGTCATGACTGATTTTAAATTTGTTCCGGGAGGAAGAATTTTATCGGGGGCCGGAACAGATTATCAGGTCACTTACTTTAACTGTTTTGTTATTCCATCTCCGAAAGATTCCCGTGAAGGAATCGTAGATTCGCTAAAACAATTAATTGAAATTCAGTCCCGCTCGGGTGGCGTAGGGCTTAATCTTTCGTCCCTAAGACCCCGTGGGGCGCGTGTCAAAAAGGTTAATGGCACCTCATCGGGTCCCGTTACTTGGGCCGGACTTTTTTCCTACGCTACGCATGATGTGGTCCAGCAGGGCGGAACCAGGCGTGGAGCAACCATGCTTATGCTTTGGGATTGGCATCCGGATATTGAAGAATTTATAACTGTCAAGCAAGATTTATCCAAGATTAACGGAGCAAATCTGTCCGTTTGTATTTCGGATGCATTCATGGAAGCAGTCAAAAAAGACAAGGATTGGGATTTGGTTTACCCTGACCTGGACGATCCCCGTTATGATGCAAAATGGACAGGAGATATAGCCGCCTGGAAAAAGATCGGGGGCAAAGTAAAGATTCATAAAACCATAAAAGCAAAATTTCTTTGGGATTTAATTTGTGCTGCTGCATGGAAATCTGCCGAACCGGGACTCCATTTTCTGGAGAGATCCAACAAGAGGTCAAATACCCATTATTTTGAAACTTTAATTGCCACAAATCCCTGCGGTGAACAGCCTTTGGGACCGTGGGCTGTTTGTAATTTGGGAGCAATGAATTTGGCCTCTTATGTCAAAAACGGCAAGTTCGATTATAAAAATTTTGGCCTCGATTCGAAGATAGCTCTGCGGTTTTTGGACAATGTTATTGATCAGACATATTATTTCTTTAAGGAGAATGAAAAATGCGCAAAAGAGATCCGCCGGACGGGACTTGGAATAATGGGAATCGGGGATGCCTTAATCAAAATGAAAATCCGTTATGGATCAAAGGAATCGATGCCCGTAATCAAGAAAATTTTTGAGACGCTACGAAACAATGCATATGAGGAATCTTGCGATCTGGCAAAAGAAAAGGGAGCGTTTCCGAAATTCAATAAAACAAAATATCTTAACGGGCATTTTATTAAAAATTTACCGGAAGCACTTAGAAACAAAATTGCAAAATCCGGAATTAGAAATGCGGTTTTGTTAACCATCGCTCCGACCGGAACAACGAGTCTGGTTTCAGGTGTCAGTTCAGGAATTGAACCGGTTTATGAATTTGTTTTCAAAAGAAAAGACAGGACAGGCGAGCACATGATGTATCACCCCCTATACGAAGAGTGGAAAAAGCAAAATCCAAGGGCGCAAAAACCCGATTATTTTGCTTCGGCAAATGACTTAACTCCGATGGAGCATACAAATGTGCAAGCGATTGCTCAGGAATTTATTGATTCTTCAATCTCAAAAACAGTTAATGCCCCCAATTCCCATACGGTTGAAGATGTCAAAAATCTTTATATGTCTGCATATGACTTGGGTCTTAAGGGCGTGACGTACATGAGGGATGGTTCCCGTGAGGGGGTATTGGAGAGGGTAAACGATAAGAAAAAAGAAGAATCAAAAGTAGAAAATGCGCCCATCCTGAAACCAAAGCCGGTTGCTCCCAGGCCAATGTCTCTTTCGGGCGTAACCTACAAAATGGAGACTCCTGTTGGGCATACCTATATAACCATCAACCACAATGAGCAGGAGGAGCCTTTTGAAATATTCATGACAATTGGGAAGGTGGGATCGGATGTTGCAGCCATGGCTGATGCTTTGGGAAGAATGATTTCCCTAAATCTAAGGCTGACTGATGGCTTGTCACCGCGGGAAAGGATCAAGCAGGTTGTGGCGCAGTTGATCGGAATTGGAGGAGCGAGGTCGGTTGGATTTGGGAAAGACAGGGTCAGATCCTTACCTGATGCAATCGCCAAGGTATTATCAACACATTACGGATTCGCTCTGAACGGGAAAGTTGAAGATAAAGTTGCAAACAGAAACGGAGTTGTCGGAAACGGTTTATCAAACGGACATTCTAACGGGCATACGCAAAAAGAAGAAGGACAGTCGGAGGAGATTGTCAAAATGCAGCAGCTGGCAATAGACGGAGGCTCAGCTGCTATGACAGATACATCCACCAGCCTTTACGATCTTTGTCCTGAATGCGGCGGGGGG
>Ga0209668_10000704_pt1 | contig 13858 bp, 6 predicted proteins | sample FrelakmetPLP11PL_FD_187150 | JGI IMG/M metagenome (GOLD analysis project Ga0209668, IMG submission 187150) | Freshwater lake sediment microbial communities from the University of Notre Dame, USA, for methane emissions studies - PLP11 PL (SPAdes)... | ecosystem: Environmental > Aquatic >... | reverse complement strand
GTTTCATCGACGGTCTTACGCTAATAAGGTAGACGCTCATAAACTCCAAAACCAAACTTTACACTCCCCTACAACTGTGACTTTTTGATCGGTCAATAGTCTAAGTGAATTCCGGAATGGGTGTAAAACTTCTTTTATCATAACTATTTGTTCTATTTTCCTAGCTTTATCATATTCAACTATATCTTTCATTTCATCATTTATAATATGAGCATTTAACTTTTTATTTCCTATTAAGCATCTCAAATTATTCAATATATAGGTTTTACCATAATATTTATCCAGGAATTCTTCGTTTAATTCAACTATACCCCATTCTTTCATGAATAAATATCTTTCTATTTGTATTTTATCTTCTCTAGTTGCTATATTATTCCTTTGATTACTTAAGAGATGATTGTATTCATCATTATCAATATTATTTGCTTTTAATATTTCATCTTTCATTATTGTTTCTTTTTCATATGGTTGACTATTTTTTGTATATCGTTTATCATCTAAATATTCATACGTATGACCTTTATCTTTCATCAGATTAAGTAAATAAGGTACAAATAGATTTTTTGTTTTATTTGCATTTTCTTTTTCATTATGAACAAGAATCTGAGAATAAAGATCAAAAACATATCCCACACATCTTTTATTATTTTCATTTGTATAAACAGTATATGGTAAATATTTATTATAAATATCCATTATGTAAAGCAAGATTTCATCATAAGTAAAAAAGTTAGCATTCTCTTTGAATGGTAATCCATTAAGATAAACAACAACATTCATATCGGTGAATCTTCTAATTCTGGAAGTCATTTGCATTAAACCCCTTTGACATGTACTATCGGATGACAATATAATATACATTGTATCAAAATGATTGGTATCAAATGATACACCAGCTTCAATTGTTGGTGAATATATAACCATTTCATATAATTTCCAAAATTCTTCTACTTTCATAAGTTCTTTTTTATATTCATCATCAGATTTTGAACAATGTAACATACATTTACGTTTGTCTTTATACTTATCATAAAAATATGTTGCTAGATTACTTGACATACTGACTAAGTTAATATTCTTTTTATTTTTAACACTCTGAGAATAATGATCTTCAAAATATTCTCTATTACTTGTAAATATGAAATGTTTTTTATTTTTCTTTCTTACATTTTTCAGAATGGTTGATTCTCCAAAATACTTAATGAAATCATATGATCTATTATGAAAGTCGCCATCTAGTACAAATAATTTTTTGGAATTATAAATAATGTCTTTTAGTAAATTAAATATTCTTTCTTTTTCATGAAGAGTTGTTGATCTAAAATGTGCTAAAATACCTTCAATTTCATCTAGAATAACCATATCATAAGAAGGTATTTCCATATTATCATCAATAAAAGATTCACTCTTTAATAGTTTATCTAAACTTTCAACTTGACAAATCAACTTATCACACGAAAAGTTTCCTTCTAAATAACTTTGAACACCATCATCTTTAAAATTACCATATAATTCGTGTGTTAATGTTTGTCGATAAGAACCAAATAATATTGATTGAATGTTAAATTCTTTGATTATTTTCTTGATTAATTTTGTTTTTCCTGTATTATATGGTGATTTAATAGCTAATGTCTTTTTATTTGGATCGTTTATCCAATCACAAATATATTTAGAAATAAAACTTTTCAAATCTTTAATATTTTCTTCTTTGTCATTCAACAGGTAATCTTCATCAAAACTAATAGACTCAAATGATTCATTTTCAACAGCAAATTCTATTTTAGCATATTTTTCTGGATTGTCTTCTCTAGCCAAATGTTTAAGAGTTCCGATCGATTTATGACCGAATTTAAATTTATTCCAGAAATAAACATTAGCTCCTTTAGACATATATGAATCACTTTGTTTACTCCATTCATCGAACATATCAAAACAATCTTGATCTGGATTACAATTATGTAAACACATAGCCATACTTATCCATGTATTATAAGAATCTGCTCTTGATGAATTAAGAATATCAAGATATTTTTTCAATGTACTCACTGGAACTTTGACAAGATCATTTGAACATGTCACTATTCCAGAATTAGTGTTATCTATGATATTTCTTATTTTTTGAGGAATAATTTTCTTATTTACTTTTTCTATTATCGGTATTACAATATCAACATGATGATATTTTACAGGAAGATTTGTAACTAATGAATCCATAAATAATTGTTTATCATTTGTATAATCATAGTTAATACCTTTTAAAAATTCTAATGTTTTACTTTTTCCGCATTTAGAATTGAACAAGAGTCTAAAACTTCCTGACCCTTTGTAAACATTTGTGTCCAATATTTGATCTTTAATCCAATGTGAATCAATGCATAATATAAAAAATTTAACAGCATCGCAATTTGGGAAAACAACATTGTTAAATATTAAATGATGAGAATATTTATTTTCAGTTGTTGAATCTAATATTATAATGCTTGGATCAATTATTTTATATTCATCTTTTAATTTTTTAATGACAAGAGACAAACACTCATTGACTATTCTATTAAATTCCTCTTGAGATGATTTTACACCATTTGGATACTTCTTTTCATCTAAATCAATATCCAAAAATAACTTAACTGGTTGATTTTTTGCATATTCTTCGTATAAATGAAATTTTCTTGTTTGAGAAAGAGTATAGATTGAATTTCTGTCAATAGCATAATGTCTTTTAATCATGTCTGAATTAATGTCTTCAGAAAATTGGTATAAATTTGATTGGGTTATAAGATATTCAATACATCTATCTTTGCAACCAGTTTTATTAAATACTCTAAAGCGCGTATTTTCTTGGAAAATTTTTTCTGTTGTGATAGTAGGTATGGGGCCTCGTGTATTGGATTGATGTGCTGGTAACACATCGCCAACTATTTTTTCATTTTGTTTCTTCACTGTATTCATATATAGTGAAAAAAGAAATTAAAATTTCTAATTCTTCCGCATAAATTCAAGAAAATCTATATATTTTTTTAAAATAGATAAATTAATGTGCATTTATTTGATTGAATATAAAAGGAATGTTTTGCGATATTTTTTATCATTAATTGTCTCATATTTATCTTTCTGTTCATAATTGAATTCGAATCCAGCTTCTTTCATTATACCTCTTAGACAATTTAGAACGATTGCATCAGTCTTTCTATAATAACCGCATTTCTTTTTATTATATAATGCAAATATTTCTTTTTCCATTTCATCAAGAGTTTTCCTATTTACTTCTTTAATAATATCTTCTCTATCAATATCAACAAATTTAGTCAGATCATCAATCTCATCATTTCCAATATTTGTTAATATTTTATTCACAAATTTCAATGCAACTTTATATTTATCTGATGTCTTGTCAATTTTAATAACTTGATCATCAGTATTATTCATACTTATATATTAAGTTCATACTATTTTTTTATATATTTTAATTACTATAAAAAATTGATAATAAATGTCATTATAAATCAATATTTTAATAGATGATAAATATTAAAATATGAGTCTTATCGATCTTCTTAATCAAATCAAAAATGCTAGAATGTTGGATGATGTTCTAAATCAATACAAAACAAAATCAGAAAAAGGTTTTGTTTATGAAAGACTATGGGATCTTGTGATTAAATTTGGTTTCTGTAGATTATTTCCACTGTCTAATATAGTGCATTTAGTTGGTAATTCAAATACAGGAAATTTGAAAGAATTAACAAGTTTGAAAAAGTATATAGAGAATGGCAAGATAATTAGTGGAAAATCAAGTGGCGTATCGGATATTACTATGTTTGACAAAGTAAATAAAAAATATATATTTATCAGTTCAAAATATTATACTGAAGATAAAAAAAACAAAAAATCTGTTAAAAGTTATGATATTGCTGATATAATTAGTATGGCATCTCACAAAGATCACAAATATCAAAATGAATATGAAATTTACTTAATGGTTTTTGATAAAAATAAGGTTTTAAAGAAAGAAAAACTAGCGAGCAATTCAAGTGAATATATCACAAAACATATAGATGAAAAACATGTGTTAGATAAAAATGATTTAGAGATGTGTTTTTTAATTTTTAAGGCAAGTATTAGTAAATATAGCATTGATCAATATGATGAAATATATTTGTCAAAGAAAGATAGTTTAATTATGAGATTCCATCAAGAGTTTATTACTGAGAAAACATCACAACTTATTAGAAAAGGACAAAAACAATTCCTTTGGGGGTGTAAATGTCGCAGTGGAAAAACATACATGATTGGTGGAATAATTATTAAAGAGAAAGAAATAAAAAAAAAATTAAATGTACTGATAATTACACCTGCACCAACAGAGACAATTCCTCAATTCACAGATGATCTTTTTATTAAGTTCAATGATTTCAGAGATTTCAAAATTCATGATATCAATTCATCAAAAAAAATTTCAAACATAAAAGTAGCAGATAATAATATTTTTGTAATGTCAAAACAATTGTTACAAGAATATATTAATGATACGACCATTGATGCTATTAAAAATACAAAATTAGATATTATTGCATTTGATGAGAATCATTTAACAGGAACCACTAATCTCTCAAAAAGTATTCTTCAATCATATGCATCAGCACATACAATTAATATTTATTTGACAGCTACATATAATAAACCATTGAGAGAATGGAATATTCCTAATGAATGCCAAATGTATTGGGATCTAGAAGATGAACAGTTTTGTAAAAATATTTTAAAAAATAATGATAACATTCAGAAATTAACTGAAAAACATGGTAGTATTATTTTAGAAACAGTAAACAAATATAAAAAATCAAATTATGAAGAAATATTTAGATCATATCAAAAAATGCCTGATTTGTACTTAATGACCAATCTATTTGATCAAGAAAGATATATGGAAATTAAAGAAAAGATAATGGATAGTAAATATGGATTTAGTTTTGATGTACTATTTGGGTTGAACTCTAAAAAAACAACGTTTGCATATGAAAATGAAGTATGTTCATTTTTAAGATATATATCGGGATCAGAAAAAGAAGTCGATTTCAAGAAAGGAGACAAGTCAATTTTTGGAAGAATTAACAAAATAATTTCAGAAGAAAAATCAAGAAAACCATTAACGCAAATTTGGTTCCTTCCACCAAATAATATTAATGAAATATCTAATTGTCTTAATGATGTGATGACAAAAGATAACATTCTGAAAGATTATGAGATATTAAATATTAATTCAAAAAATAATGAATTGGCAAAAGATATTAAACATGAAATTAATATGGCTGAACTCAAAGTCAAATATAATAAAAAAAAAGGATTGATAATTTTAGCAGGTAATATGTTGTCACTTGGAATTACATTAAGTAATTGTGATATAGTAATGTTATTTAATAACACATTATCATCTGATAAAGTAATGCAACAAATGTATAGATGTATGAGTGAAGGTGATAATAAGGCAATGGGATTTGTTATTGATTTGAATATTAGTCGAGTATTACACACATGCATTAATTATGGTATTTATAAAAAGGATTTGAATCTAATGGATAAATTAAAGTATCTTGTAGAAAATCACTTGATTAATATTGATGCAGATATGTTTTATAATAAAAAAATAGATAGTGATAAATTAGTTAATAAATTGTTAGAGTCATGGAAAACAGACCCAATTAACAATTTTACATCTTTATTGAAAAATCTTGAAAATGAATTAATTGAATTTGACAATGAAACACAAAAAAGAATTGATGAAAAGTTCATTAGTTTCTCAAAGAAGAACATTGAGATGACTATTAAAATGAATGAAGAAAGTAATCAAGAAATGCCAACTGGTAAAGAGATAATCGAAGATTCTGATGATAACTCTGATAATGATTCTGATGATAAAAATACAGAGAAAGAAGATATTGAAACAATCTATCATGTCTCATTTACTAAGGATGTATTGCCATATGTCATACCATTAGCATGTATTTTAACTATAAGGGATAATAATAAAGATTTTGTGCAAATGTTAGCTGATATTAAAAATAATGAAGAATTAATAGATATTTTTGATGATCAAAGTAAGATTTGGTGGAACAATAAAGGTTTAATAGATTTAATCAAAGATACTGTAAAAGATTTCTTTGATAAAAATTCTAATATATATAATATAACAATTAATTTTAAATTGTCATTGAAAAGTTTAATTGACAATCCCAAAGAATTATTAGAATTAATAAATGAATGCCTTAAGCCGAAAGAAGTTGAGAAAAAACAATTTGGTGAGGTTTTCACACCAATGGACTTTATTAATAATCAAATGTTAAAAGATTTGGAGAATTATTACCAAACTAAATATAAAAAAAATATTTGGAATGAAAAAGATTTAACCTGGTTTGATCCTGCTGCTGGAATGGGTAACTTTCCAATTGCCATTTATTACAAATTAATGAATGGATTAAAAGGAAGTATACCAAATGAAAAACAACGAAAGAAGCATATCATAGAAAATATGTTATATATGAGCGAATTGAATAAAAAGAATTGTTATGTCATCAAACAAATATTCAATATTAACAATGAATATAAATTAAATTTGTATGAAGGTGACTCATTGAAATTAGATATTAAGAAAGCCTTTAAAAAAGATACGTTTGATATTATTATAGGAAATCCACCATATAATGAAGAATTTAATAATGCAGGCGCTGGTGCAAAACCATTATATAACAGATTTATTGAAAATTATATAGATATATGTCATCTATTAACATTTATTGTACCTAGTAGATGGTTTTCAGGTGGAAAAGGATTGGATAAATTTCGAAGTATGATGTTAAATAGGAAAGATTTAGTCTACATTAATCATTTTGATGATGCATGTTATATCTTTGGAAATAAAGTCGATATTAAGGGTGGTGTCAATTATTTTTTGAAAGATAATAAACATAATGGAAAATGTAATTATAATGGAAATGAGATAATATTGAATAAATATGATATATTTACAGATGGAAAATATCATCATATAATTGATAAACTCGTAAAATCAACATCAATCGACACAATTTATATTGGAAGATATTTTGGAATTGAATCAAATGATAAAAGATTAACAGATAATAATAAATTATTAAAATGTTATGTATCGCAACAAAAAGGGTTTATTAAATATGTTGATAAAGAACACATTAAAAAAGAATATAATTTTTGGAAGGTAGTCACTCCAGAAGCTGCTTATAAGCATAAAAGTGGTTTTGGAAATATTTTTGTTGGTTCTGTCAATGAAATCCACACTGGAAGTTATATTTCGTTTAGAGTAAAATCCGAAGATGAAGCAAAATCATTATTAAGCTATTTGAAATGTAAATTGCCAAATTTTATGTTATCTTTACGAAAAATATCTCAACATATCAATGAAAATGTATGCAAATGGATTCCTCTACCACCACTAGACAGAACATGGACAGATAATGATGTTTACAAATATTTTAAATTAACGAAAGATGAAATCGATCTAATTAAAAATACTAAGATTATTGGTTATAAAGATAAAGAAGAGAAAATTAAATCCACTTCTGTAAAGAAATAATTTGTTTATTTTTAATATATAATATCTTTATAATTTCAATATGTTAAAGATAAGTCTAATTGATAATCCCAAAGAATTATTAGAATTAATAAATGAATGCCTTAAGCCGAAAGAAGTTGAGAAAAAGCAATTTGGGGAGGTTTTCACACCAATGGACTTTATTAATAATCAAATGTTAAAAGATTTGGAGAATCATTACCAAACTAAATATAAAAAAAATATTTGGAATGAAAAAGATTTAACCTGGTTTGATCCTGCTGCTGGAATGGGTAACTTTCCAATTGCTATTTATTACAAATTAATGAATAGATTATTGTTATAATCTATTCAATCATAATAAATTGACTTATTTTTATATCATTTTATAAATTCCTTAAATGGTCTAAATCAATACCGGAATAGGTGTAAAAAAATCCGCGAATACTACGTCATTAATTGTAATGATAAGTATATGAATGGACAATTAAATATGGGAATTTATGATATAACTAATGGAATAGTCATTGATATTAAATCCTATGGATGCGAAAATAAAAATAAAGAAATAAAATGTGCATCAGAATACGTTAAGAATAATTTACATTTATTTAAAGATCGTATACTAATTGCTGATAGAGGGTATCACTCATAAAAATTTTATAACCACTTCAGTAACTGGTTGTTGTAATTTTTTTTTTTCGAAAAGTTTATCATCATAGATCCAATAAATTCTGATAATTAAATAAATACCATCTTTCCCTTTAGAATCTAAGACGGGGTTTAAAATTTGTAAAACATTATTCATATCAATTTTTATCATATTTTCGGTCATTTTTGTTTCATAACATTCGGATCTAATGGGGGTGTTTTTACCTCGTAGACATATTAACTTATAACAAAGATTTTGATCATTTAATGCGTCGACACTTATAATTATATCTTTTGGTATAATTTTGAAATCAAGAATTCGATATGCCGGAATTTTTCTATATGCCGTTTTATCTTCCGGAATTTCTGCATCAATAAGAATATATGTTCGAAATAATTCAAATAATTTCGCTAACCACACTTCCATTTCACCAGAAGTAACAAAATCAATAGGACTGATATCTTGATTTTCACCCCCCTTAGTAAATTTAAAATCCCTTAACATTTTGTGTCTCATTGATTTAATTTTTTTATAATATTGGTGTAACGCCATATCATTATCTGGTCCTGATAAAATAAGTTTCATTTGTTGTTGGTGTATCATTAAACCGGCATGTCTCTGAAAATTATTGGAAAATTCTGGATCAATTTGATTCATTAGTTTGATTAAACCGTCATTAAATGTCCGTTCCCGCCCAGCGGCGACAAAAGATGATTTAACATCCTGGATTTTTTCAAAAAAATCATTGTGACTTGCGTAGACAATTTCTTTATTAAAAATCTCTTTAATTAATTTTTTTAAAAATTCATTATCAACACTATTAAATTTTATAAGATGTGCTATACGATTTTGTATATAATAATTCATTTCACTAAAATTAAAATCATAATATTTTGTCAGCAATCTCATTTTCTCCCATAGTTTTGAATATCTAAATAAATCGTATGAGTTTTCTTTATCATATCTTCTAGCGCTATATTTCGGTAATCTTGCATAAGGTAAAGGCTTATCTTCACTTATTTGAGTAACCATTTGTCTATTTTGTGGGGTATCTAAAATTATATATGACATAACACCATAATGGTCAGATATATCATCAATCATTTTGTAGGGATTGGCTTCATTTTGTCCGGGTATTGTTCCAAACATTAATTTAGCAGTAGAATATTGAGTATTTACAAATGTACAAGTATCAATGTTATAATCACCCAAAGATCTAAATGGTTCATTATTTTTTTTATTATTTAATATTTGTAGATTTTTCTTAACAAGTTCAGGTAATTTTTTAAGTATGGTATGTATATTTCTATAATGACTATCTGCAGTTAATTTTAATAGTACATTTGCGGCTGTTAATGCACACTGGGCAGCAGTATTGACAACAAATTGACCAAATGTCGGTGGTGGTTGACATTTTTGTTGTTGTTGTCGTTTTCTTTCATTTTCTTCTTCAATCTTTTTTATAGAATCATCAATATTAATTACAACTTCAGAAAATTTTTGACCATCAAATATATTGTTTAACTCTCTAATTATTACATTATCATCATCATCTGTCCATTGGCTTTCAGGATTTAAATATATTTCTAATGTTGGCATTTTTCTTAAAATATAATCCTTAGTAAATTTTTCTCTGTCTTTTGCTTTATCTTGGCTTAAATATTGAATATACAGGTTTGTGATATATTGTATAGAGTTGATAATTTCCTTAATGCGACCTACGGAACGCCAAATTACACAATCTGTATAATATTTTGATATTTCTGGTATTTTCTTCGCAAGTTTAAATCGAATTGCCCTGTTGTCCATATACAAAGGCACTGGATCATAATTGTGGAACATGACATCAAATTTTCCAAACCCATGATAATAAAAGATAAAATCTATCCAAGAAAAAGATTTAGGCCATAATGGATCTTGAGTAATGGCATTTAACTCTCCATCCCATGTGAACATTCCTCCCCGGCCTGGCGGCATTTTTGTTTCGTTAGCATAAGTTACCCATCGTATTTCATTTGTATCTGGTACAATTGGTGGTTGATCTGCAGATAATCTATGTAACATTTGATAGAATTCATTACTACAACATTGCGCACCCGTTTCCCAATCCTTCTCCAAAGGTCCTTCTGCAATTCCAGCATATCTATTTATATTCATATCTCCAGCAATAAAAATTCCTAGAAGATTAATATTTTTAAAATCCATATTATTATTCGGGTCAGCTACCCATTTTTTGGTATAAGAACATTTACCAACAGCAAGTTTTACAACTGTTCCCCAAAATGTCCATCCTGGTTTTTCTTGATCGCATTTTATATTCGAATATATTTTTTCAAAATCTTTATTATTTATATATTGATTTAAAACTGTAGCTTCCGAATAATATCCTTTTCTAACTCCTAAATAACTTAAAAATGCATCAATATAGGTTTTAATTAAATTCATTTGATTTTTATGAACATTATATACACTTTTAAAATCGGATGCATGTTTTAAAAAATATGACATAGCTCCTTTTATTTCTACATATGGTGATGGATGTGCATTTATAACTAAAATACAATTCATCTTTCCTCCACCTAATTCCCCAACTTTGTTATTTGGAACTTGCAATAAAGTCATAACAGCTCCTTTATGACCAATAATGTCTGCTCCTGCAATACCAGCTTCTTTTGATGATGGTGCAAAAAATCCTCCTTCAAAAAGAAGTTGATCTTGATAAATAAGTTTATATTCTGGTTTAAATGAAATAGAAAGTCCTGGGGGATTTGTTAGTGCAGCACAAGCACCACCAGCCACACTACATTCGTTCTTAAAAATATCTATTTGTTTAACATGTGTATAACTTTTTGATAATCTATTGAATATTGTTTCATTCGATAGATCATCAGTTGCTTCTTGAATACATATAATATCTGGTTTTTCGTCTGGATCCATTCGTTCAATAGAACTGGCAAATTCACATGCGCGCCTAGATTGTATGTTTTGAAAATTTGATTCACCAGTACAAACTTTTTCATCTACGCTTGTTAATTTTCCTGTTTCAGGCCTAAAATGGAGATTTTGTGTTAAAATTTTAATTCCAATATTTTTGACATCTTTATCAAATTTTCGTTGTGATTTGAGAGATGTGATAAATAAATCATAATTTTCAGAAGTAACATTTTTTTCGATTAGATCTTTCCAGGGCAATTCAACTCTTCTAAATTGATCATTAATTGTTTTTTCATTAATTGCTTCTTCCGCCATATATATTATATTATATCAATTTGAAAAAAAAATTACCGATTTTTCTATAATTTTATTTTAAGGTTTGTATAATATACTATATTCAAAATACAACTGCTAAAAAAATAATAATTATATCACACGGTGACTTTATAAGAAGGTTTAATTATTTAAGCTCTCATAATTAGACCCATATATACTTGTTAATATTATTCATTTATTTATCATCATGTCTTTTTTATTCTTGAAATAATTATTAAAAATTCATAAATATTAAAATAATTATTTCAAGAATAAAAAAGACATGATGATAAATAAATGAATAATATTAATAAGTATATATGGGTCTAATTATGAGAGCTTATAAATGTAATAAAATGACTATTTAAATAAATATACTAGGAGTATATGCTGATTTTAAATTTTTAATTTTTATAGATATAATATAGAACATGTATAAACAGAAATATTTAAAATATAAAAAGAAATATTTAAGTTTGAAAAAACAAACTGGCGGTTCAATTGTTGAAAATATGTTAAGCGAAAAATTAGATAAAAGTATTATTGTAAATAGACCTACACCAAATCCAATTTATCCAAATGATAAATCATTAAAATGTACTCTTATTAGCACTCAGAAAAAAAATTATTATAAATTTACTTATGATGGTCAAAAAATAGTTAATAGATACAAAGAATATAATATTGAAGGTTTACTAGATAATGTAAATACCAATACATATAATAATTGTTGTAATTGTATTTCTCTCACTTTATATACTAAAGATTGCCGAGACAAAAGATTAAAAACTTTTATGACTTCGTTGTTAGCATCTGTTATAAATATTAAAAAACATTTACCAGGCTGGTTGGTAAGAATATATTTTGATGAAACAGTATATAATTGTATAAAAAATTATAAATTACCTAAACAACTTATATTTAATAAAGACTATTATAAAAATATCTTGCATGATATGTGGTTGGGAATTAGCGAAGATCGCCAATCAAAATGTATAGTTAAACAAGGAATAACCTCATATACAAAAGGAATATTTAAAGACATTTTGAATGTCTCTGATGACGATGATGATGATACTACGTGGGATGATGATTATGTTAATAACCCAATTATTGACATTTTTCGAAAAAGCATAAATGAAGAAATTATAAATGCAAAAAAACGTATGAAACAAATATTGCATCTAAAAAAAGAAAATTTATCATATGAAAATCTAAATAAATTTAAATTAGATGACAAATATAATATGATACCTAATGTTTTTAATTTTTTAGAAAATAATGAATGTATTAATATTGATACTATCCCTTATAAAGATGAAATTGAAAAGTTTATAAATTTAATAGATGAGTGTGTAAATTTTAATTATAATTTAAATAATAATATACCATATTTATTTGACAAAATAATATCTTCTGACAATGTTGAAGTATATACATATTTGTGTGATGATTGGCAATTGGTAAAAACACGGTCTTTACGGTTTTTACCTTTAATTCAAGAAGATGTAAATATATGTATAATTAGAGATGCAGATGGTATTGTTTCAAAAAGAGATTGCATCAATATTAATCTTTTTTCACATGATGAAAGGAAAATGTTTTATCTTATTAATTACGGTAATTTTTCACCTTTTTATGGACACTATTCCTCATGGTTACAAAACTATGCACCACAATTTATGAATAAATATAAAAATGCATACCAATTATTGGCTGGATGTTTTGGTACAAAAATAAAAATAAAAGAAGATTATTATAATAATTCAATAATTACTTTAAGCAATATAATCCATCCTGATAATGTAGGTTTCGATGAATTAATTTTATTGTATATTTATAAAAATTTTATATCGGTACTACCTAAAGATATTGAAGTACCTAAATATGTTCCTGAATTTATATCATCAACATGGAAAGTTGTCGGAGTCTCAGAAAAATCAATAAGAATAGATAATAATGAATTTATTAAAACGTTATTGAACAGTATAATCAATATTAAAAATAAAGATACGTCAGATGAAATGGATATCTTATCATTATTTATATTATATCATATAAATGGTAATATTTATGATGTGTTTAGTGAAGATCAAACTAGTGAATCCACAGATTATTTATATTTGAATAAAAGATTAGTAAATAATAATTAAAAATTTAACTACAATATATATTTTAGTTAGATGTGGTATATATTGTTGTATCTTTTTGTGGTGTGAATGCGTTGTTATATGTACAATTTGATGAGACAATTAAATGAAGACTATTATTAAAAGTATAGATTAAAAAGATAAAAATTTATAAAAATAATCAATACAAAAATTTTGTTAATCAATTATATAATGTATAGAAAGAAATACCTCAAATATAAGAAA
>Ga0209668_10000703_pt1 | contig 13878 bp, 10 predicted proteins | sample FrelakmetPLP11PL_FD_187150 | JGI IMG/M metagenome (GOLD analysis project Ga0209668, IMG submission 187150) | Freshwater lake sediment microbial communities from the University of Notre Dame, USA, for methane emissions studies - PLP11 PL (SPAdes)... | ecosystem: Environmental > Aquatic >... | reverse complement strand
TCCGAGCATCTTGAAAATTATCACATTCGACAATTTTGCCCAAAATCAGTTCTGGAGGGTTAGAAGCCCCATCAGCGGCGACAATCAGAGCGATTTGTCCTTGGGGGACAACAATTACCGACTCTTTTTTCACTGCATATTGCCAAGGCCAATAACCCCAGTGCCAACCAGGTGCGAGAGTATCTGCTTGCAAACCCGCTTCACCATTGAGGGCAATTAATCTACCAGGAGGTAATCCTTTACCTGACAGGGTGAACTTTTTCACCACAATTCCTACTTCCCGTTCACCGATAACCACCAGTCCACCAAAGAAGAAACAACCACCAATAATAATCACGGGAATAATGATCAACGGCTCAATTCCCATTGATTGATAGGGGATTGGACGAGTTACAGACTGAGTAACTCCGGGTTGAGTTTGGGTAGAGGGAATAGAAACAGAAGTAAATTCTTTTGCTGTCAGTGTTTTTATGGGAGTGGCATTAGCAGCATTAACACCACCTGCTAAAGCTAAGGCTGCAATTGCAGATGTAGCCAAGCAGACAAATTTATTTTGCTTACTTTTACCAAGAGAAAATGGAAAGCTTTTCATATATCTGCCTCTTTGGGCAATTAATCATTCAAGGTATCACTACATCAGGATGGAATGATTTTTCTTAAACTTAATGTAATTTTTTAACCCAATGTTAGTACCCCTGCTGGAAAATCTGCTACTAGCCGCTTACTTTGTAGCCAACGTACACCTAAAAGAATATCTTGCAGTTCATTTCCACCCAACACTGGAATTATTAACTCTTCTTCATCTAAAAATACATTTCCTTGATAAAGATTAAACTGAGCTTCCCCGTATGCATCCATAATCTACTCTAATTAATATTCACTAGGCATCCAGATGAGATTTTATCTCTTGTAGGGTGCGTCAGATCTGATAATTTGGCAAAAAACAGATTTCCTCTATCTGACGCACTAAACTCCATAAATGATTCCCAAAGCCAAAAACAACGCAATTTCATTCATCTCATGATAAGTTTGTACAGTGCGTAAGTCCTATTATATTAAAACTTGCTCTAAATCTCTATATATTTGTAACATATACATAGCAATCCTATTTGATGTGTGTACATTGTAAGAGTCAGATCCCCTATTTCTTTAAGAAGTCTGATATTTTTTGGTTTAGATTTTATTAAAAGATATTACAATATATTTCTTGATTTTAATTCAATGCTATAATTTAAGGCTGAAATATTAACAATAAAATTATAGTTTCTGGTAATTCAATATGATTAACAACAAAATTAAACCTAGACAAGCATTAAGCAAAGTATTTGTGAGAATTAAACCAATTAGAAATGAGTTTGAGATATTTAAAAGCAATCTGATTACACTACTTAATCAAATTGATGAAAACGAAAGAGAGGAATTTCATAAAAATATTCTGACTGATTTTTTGAAGAATACCTATTACGGTGCTGATTACTTAATAAATATTAAAGCGAGTAATGATCTAGTAATTTATAATGGCAAAGATACTAAAAGCAATGTTGGAGTGATTTTAGAAGCGAAAAAGGTAAATAACAATGAAATGCTCAAGGTTGATAATTTAAATACCAAAGCATTACAACAATTAGTTTTATACTTTTTACGAGAACGGATTACAAATAAAAATCCAGAAATTAAATATTTAATTGCTACTAATATTTATGAATGGTTCATTTTTGATGCAACACTTTTTGACAATTTGTTTGCTCAGAATAAACAATTAGTCAAGCAATTTACTGATTTTGAAGAAAAACGTTTATCTAATTCTCGCACGGATTTCTTTTATAAAGAAATTGCTCAAACTGCAATAGATAAAATTCAAAATGAACTAATTTTCACACATTTTGATATTAGAGATTATGAACAGTATTTAATTAATCAAAATCCTGAAAATGATCAAAAACTTATTCCTTTATTTAAGCTGTTTTCACCACAACATTTATTAAAATTACCTGTTATTAATGATAGCAACAGTTTAAATGAAAAGTTTTATAGTGAATTACTACACATCATTGGTTTAACGGAAATTAAAGAAGGTAGTAAAAAATTAATTCAGCGTAAACCAATTAATGAAAGAGAACAGGGTTCATTAATTGAAAACACTATTACTCGCTTGCAAGAATTACGCAAAATTGATAGATTAGAAAATTCCGAACAATTTGGAGAAAATACCGAAGAGAGACTTTTTAATGTTAGTTTAGAATTAGCTATTACTTGGATTAATCGCATTCTCTTTTTGAAACTTTTAGAGTCCCAATTAATTAACTATCATCAAGGTAATAAATCTTTTGGATTTCTCAATATAGCAAAGATTCAAGATTTTGGTAATCTCAACCGTTTATTTTTTGGTGTTTTATCTCGTAAACCAGATGAAAGAGACGAACATATAAAAAATATTGTTGCTAATATTCCTTATTTGAATAGTTCTTTATTTGAGGTATCAGCAATTGAACATCAAACAATAGTTATTAGTAATTTAATCAATGATGAAAAACTTTCTATTTTTAACAAAACAGTTCTGAAAGATAATGGTAATACACGGACAGGGAAATTAAAAGCACTAGAATATATTTTTGCATTTCTTGATGCTTACGATTTTAGCAGTGAAGGTGGAGAAGAAATTCAAGAAGAAAATAAAACTTTAATTAATGCTTCTGTTTTAGGTTTAATTTTTGAGAAAATTAACGGTTATAAAGATGGTTCTTTCTTCACTCCTGGCTTTATTACTATGTATATGTGTCGGGAAACTATTCGCAGAGCAGTTTTACAAAAATTTAGGGAAATTAAAGGTTGGAACTGTGCAAATATTGACGAATTATATGATAAAATTACAGATAAAAAAGAAGCTAATCAGATTATTAATAGTTTAAAAATTTGTGATCCAGCAGTAGGTTCTGGACATTTTTTGGTTTCCGCTTTAAATGAAGTTATTACTATTAAAAGTGACTTGAAAGTTTTACTCGATAGACAGGGAAAAACTTTAAGAGATTATGATATAAAAATTGAGAATGATGAGTTAATTATTACAGATGATGACGGAAAATTTTTCACATATAATCCTAAAAATTCAGAAAGTAGACGCATACAAGAAACACTTTTTCATGAAAAACAGACAATTATTGAAAACTGTTTATTTGGTGTAGATATAAATCCTAATTCAGTTAATATTTGTCAGTTACGTTTATGGATTGAGCTTTTAAAGAATGCTTATTATACATCTGTGAGTAATTATCAAGAATTGGAAACTTTACCAAATATTGATATTAATATTAAAACTGGTAATTCTTTAATCAGTCGCTTTCCTTTAAATTGGGATTTACGGATGATTTTGAAAAAAAGCAATTGGAATATTGAAAGTTATAGAAATGCTATAACAACCTATCATAATACTGATAATAAGGATAAAAAACAGGAAATAGAGAGGTTAATTAATGATATTAAAAGTAAAATACGTACAGAAATTAGTAGCAATGATCCGAATATAGAAAAGCGAAATCAAAAAATTGCAGAACTTCGTCATTTACGAGATCAGAAGTCATTATTTGCAGAAAGTAAAGCAGAAGCAAAAAGTCGTCAACAAAAGCAAGAAAAATTAGAACAGGAAATTAATGAACTCAATGCTGAAATTGAAGACAAAAAAAGTGGTAAATTGTATCAAAATGCTTTTGAATGGCGGTTTGAATTTCCTGAAGTTTTGAATGATGAAGGTGATTTTATCGGTTTTGATGTAATTATTGGTAATCCTCCTTATATTTCACTCTCTAAAATTAAAGAAAAATCTCAAACTGCTTATTTTGAAAATAATTATCAAACTTATACAAGGGGTGCAGATATTTATTGCTTGTTTTACGAAAAAGGAAGTTGTTTGTTAAGAAAAGCAGGATTTTTAACTTACATTACTTCTAATTCTTGGTTAAAAACTATTTATGGTGATTTACTGAAAAAATATTTAATTGAAAATCTCCAACCTCAGACTTTATTAAATATTGAAGATATGCAAATTTTTGAGGAAGCAACTGTAGAATCAAATATCATCATCTTGAAAAAAGATAAAGTTAATGAATTTTTTGATGTTGCTAGTTTAAAGAATAATTATCTGATTGGTTCTTCATTAGAAGAGTATTTTGATAAAAACTATTTTCAATTTACAATACCTAATACATCAGAATGGATTATAGGTAATGAAGAAACCGTAAGTTTGAAACAAAAAATAGAGCAATCCTCTAAACTTTTAAAAGAATTTGATATTAATATTAATAGAGGTTTGCTTACTGGACTAAATGCAGCTTTTATTATCAATGAGGAAACTAAACATCAATTAATTGCTGAAAGTTCTAATTCTGCTGAAATAATTCAGCCAATTTTAAGAGGTAGAGACTTAAAAAAATATAGTTATGAATTCTCAAATCAATGGGTTATATGTACTTTTCCTAGTCTAGGTTTAGATATTAAAAATTATCCATCCATTATGGCTTATTTTGAAAAAATTGGAAGAAAAAGATTAGCACAATCTGGTATTGAAGGGGGTAGAAAAAAGACAAATAATCAATGGTTTGAAACCCAAGACTCTATTGCTTACTGGCAAGATTTTAATAAACCTAAAATTGTTTGGGGTGAAATTTCTGATAAACCTAAATTTGCTTTTGATGATTCTAAATATTATGCTGAAGCTACTGCTTTTTTAATGACTGGTGAAAAACTTAAATATTTGTTAGCAATTTTAAATTCAAAACTATCAGAATGGTATTTTAACCAGATTTCAACTACTACGGGAATGGGTACAAATAGATGGAAAAAGTATAAAATTGAAATGTTACCCATTAAAGAACCTACGGAAACTGAAGAATTGTTATTAGAAAAAATAGTTAATCAGATTCTCACCGCTAAAAAATCAGATCCAAAAGCAGATACAACCACATTAGAAACAGAAATAGATCAGTTAGTTTATCAACTTTACGAACTAACAACAGAAGAGATAAAAATTATAGAAGGATAAAATAAGGGTGGACAAAATAGCCCACCCTCATTAGTCTTTGATACTCTACACAATTTAAACCGAACCACCAGCAGCTTGAAAACGAGCGCGAGCGCGTTTAAAGGCTTGATTTGCCTGGAATTGTGCTTTCCGGTCATCTGCGCTAACTTGATTTAAGCCAGATTGTGCTGCGTTAAAAGCATTTCGGGCTTCTTCTAGGTTAATTTTGTCACCACGTTCAGCACTATTGACTAGAATTGTGACTTCATCTTGATCAACTTCAGCAAAACCACCTAAAAGAGCGATCGCTTGCCAACTAGCACTTTTGTTAGCCCGAACACGCATTACGCCTGTATCCAAGGCTGTCAGCATGGGAGCGTGTCCACTGAGAACACCTAACTGACCAGTAGTGCTAGGTAAAATTACTTCATCAGCTTCAGCATCCCAAACAGTTTTGTCTGGGGAAATTACACGAACAGTTAATGTCATTTGTTAGTTGTCCTTTGTCAGTTGCCTTTTGTCAGTTGTCAGTTGTCAGTTGTCAGTTGCATAAAAAACCACTGACTACTGACTAATGACTAATGACTAACCTTTGAGCTTTTCAGCTTTAGCCTTAGCTTCGGTGATATCGCCTACTAAGTAGAAAGCTTGCTCAGGTAAGGCATCCAACTCACCAGAAAGAATTTGTTGGAATCCCTTAATGGTGTCTTCCAACTTCACATACTTACCAGGAGAACCGGTAAATACTTCAGCTACAAAGAAAGGTTGAGACAAGAACCGTTCAACTTTCCGCGCCCGGGCCACAATTAAACGATCTTCTTCAGACAATTCATCTAAACCTAAAATGGCGATGATGTCTTGGAGTTCTTTGTAACGTTGCAGGGTGGATTGTACAGCCCGTGCAGTGTTGTAGTGTTCATCACCAACAATATTGGGTTGCAACATGGTGGAAGTAGAACCCAAAGGATCAACCGCAGGATAGATACCTTTAGCCGCCAAACTACGAGACAATACTGTTGTCCCGTCCAAGTGAGCAAAGGTGGTTGCTGGTGCGGGGTCGGTTAAGTCATCGGCAGGTACATATACAGCTTGAATAGAAGTAATAGAACCTTCGGTGGTGGAGGTAATCCGTTCTTGTAAAGCACCCACGTCAGTACCCAAAGTAGGTTGATATCCTACCGCAGAAGGCATCCGACCCAAGAGCGCGGACACTTCAGAACCAGCTTGCACAAACCGGAAAATGTTATCAACAAATAGTAATACGTCTTGCTTGTTGACATCACGGAAATACTCAGCCATTGTCAAACCAGACAAACCAACCCGCATTCTGGCTCCGGGTGGCTCGTTCATTTGACCATAAACTAGAGCAATTTTGGATTCATTGAGGTTATCTTTGTTGATAACTCCAGATTCCATCATTTCGTTGTAGAGGTCATTTCCTTCGCGTGTGCGTTCACCCACACCCGCAAATACAGACACACCACCATGTTGGGTAGCGATGTTGTTGATCAATTCCATCATGATCACGGTTTTACCAACACCAGCACCACCGAACAGACCGATTTTACCACCGCGTTTGTAAGGAGTTAATAAGTCAACAACTTTAATCCCAGTTTCAAACACAGAAGGTTTGGTTTCCAAATCTGTGAATTTAGGAGCGTCACGGTGAATAGGTAGAGATGCTTCCGCGTTTACGGGACCTTGCTGATCTACAGGTTCGCCTAAAACGTTGAAAATCCGTCCCAAGGTAGCCTTACCAACGGGAACGCTGATAGGAGCGCCAGTATCAACTACTTCTAAACCACGAACTAAACCGTCGGTGGTACTCATAGCAACTGCGCGAACTTGGTTGTCGCCTAGTAGTTGCTGTACTTCAACAGTCAAGCTGATGTGTTGTCCAGCTTCATTTGTACCTGTGATGGTTAAAGCGTTGTAGATTTGGGGTAATTTACCGCCGGGGAACTTAACGTCTACAACCGGACCAATTACTTGGGTAATGTAACCAATGTTTGTTTTTTCTGCGGTGGTGACCATGCTGCGCCTAAATGAATGAAGCTATTTTTCACAAGTGGGTTCGTTTAAGACCCCAGATCAAGCGATATCATCTTTTAGGTTAGCACTTAACGACTCCACCTTTGCCTTAAATTCATTATTAAGAACAGATCCCTAATTTTGGGAAAGTAGTTGGAGATTTCTGGTATCAACTACAAAAATGCTATCTAGTACAGCACGGCGGAAATAAACCAACCATTTTCAATCGCCAAAAGGCTTGCTCAATATTACTTTTGACTTTTGACTTCCGCTTTGCGGTACTAGTAGTCTGTCAACCCGAAAATGACGGGTGAAGGCAAGTAGGGGGAGAAGAGAGGCAACAAGGGTTGCAGCTATAGGTGTTAAAGGGCTGTCGCTGCTTGGAGTCACAGGTAATGGTTGCATTTGCGATCGCTAACAGTCCATCTTCAACCTTAGCAGGTTCAATTTGATACCTCATGATGCGATCGCCCAAAATATGACTCTCACAGATTTAGGCGATGCCTTCGGCGAGCGCAGCTATCGCTTTCCCACAAAATGACAGATAACTTTAATTATCATCGTTGACTCATCTTGTTTGCCAGTTCAGAAGGACTAATAGATTCGTAATGTTCAAAAGGTTGATGAATCCAAGGATTATCAGCTAGATAATCAACGTGGTAATCAGGAACAACAACTGAACAAGCTTTATACCAAATTACAGCGGTGCGAATTTCTTGAATAGGAAAATCATCATGTTTCTGTAACCAAGGAACTGTTTGTTGAATAGTGATACCAGAGTCTACTAAATCATCTACTAGCAAAATCCGTGAACCTAAATTTTCGCTAGTCATGGTTAATTGCCGAGAAATAATTAAATTACTTCTTTTATATGTACCTGCGCCGCTGTAAGATGAGGTAGATAAAATTGCTAATGGTTGATTGTATATGCGGGAGAGAATATCTCCTACTCGCAGTCCCCCTCTGGCTAAACAGACGATTTGGTTAAATTCCCAACCCGATTGATAAATCTTTACAGCCAATTGTTCAATTTTGTGGTGATAATCTGACCAAGAAATGTAAAGGTCTGACATAAGAGTAAAATAAGTGTGTTAGAGGTTGTTTAAACAAGTCTAATTTATTACTTGCATTGGCGAATAGAAGTCGCGGAACTACACAGACAAAACCCATCTGTTCCTGCGGTCCCGTAAGGGATACATGGGTTTCAATCCCTTAATTTTTTGTTAGTCCACGCAGGTGGACTTTGTTTGTGTAGTAGCCTATCCCTAACGGGAGCCGGAGGCATCTTTCTCATCGCCGGCAACTTTTCAAACACTTAATAATTGTTAATTATCTATTGTCTATTGTCAATTCATAAGGGTGTCATTTATGGTTAAAGATAATTCTCATAATAATGATTTTCATCAATCTCTGTCCAGTGAAAAATTAGATTTTAAAACTAAATTAGCTTATGGGGCTGGAGATTTCGGTCCGGCTATTACTGCAAATATTGCTGTATTTTATCTGCTGGTTTTCTTTACCAATGTGGCAGGAATTCCGGCGGGTCTGGCAGGTAGTATTTTGATGATTGGCAAAATCTGGGATGGTATCAATGACCCTATGGTGGGAATGTTGACTGATAAAACCCAATCCCGGCACTGGGGTCGTCGTTTACCTTGGCTATTATATGGGGCAATTCCTTTTGGTTTTTTCTTTTTCCTGCAATGGATTGTTCCCCAATTTACTGCTGACCAAAGTACTAATGTCTGGTATTTATTTTGGTATTATGTGGTAATTGGGATTGTCTCTCAGGTATTTTACACTGTTGTGAATTTGCCCTATACAGCCATGACTCCTGAATTAACTCAGGATTACGATGAACGGACTAGTTTAAATAGTTTTCGCTTCACCTTTTCCATTGGTGGTAGTATTTTATCGTTGATTTTATCAAAAATTATTTTCTCACAAATTAGCGATCGCCAACAACAATATTTAGTTCTAGCGGCTGTGTGTACCGTAATTTCGGTATTATCGCTGTATTGGTGCGTTTATGGGGTGCGCGATCGCATTTTGGCTTTTGAAGCAAAACGGATTTCTTTACCACAAGAAGCCGAAATTCCCTTTCTGGAACAGCTAAAAATTGTCTTTAGCAATAGACCTTTTTTGTTTGTAATTGCCATTTATCTTTTTTCTTGGTTAGGTGTGCAAATCACAGCCAGCATTATTCCCTATTTTGTCGTTAACTGTATGAAGCTGAAAGAGGGAGATGTTCCCACAGTGATGATTGCAGTTCAGGGAACGGCTTTATCTATGCTATTTATTTGGAGTTATTTAAGTAAAAAGATTGGCAAAAAACTGGTTTATTTCTTAGGAATGAGTTCCTGGATTATTGCTGCTGCTGGATTATTTTTCCTACAGCCAAATCAAGTTGGTTTAATGTATGTTATGGCTGTAATGGCAGGTGTGGGAGTTTCCACCGCATATCTAATTCCTTGGTCAATGATACCTGATGTGATTGAATTAGATGAATTGCAAACCGGACAACGACGGGAAGGAATTTTCTATGGTTTCATGGTTTTATTACAAAAATTTGGTTTAGCTTTTGGGTTGTTTTTAGTCGGTAATACTTTACAAGCCTATGGTTTTAAAGAAGCCATTGCTGGGCAAAGTTCTTTACCCATACAACCAGAATCAGCGCTTTTAGCCATTCGTATCGCCGTTGGACCTATACCAACCATTTGTTTAATTGCCGGGTTGGTTTTAGTTTACTTCTATCCCATTACCCGCGAAATGCACGCAGAAATCATGCTAAAACTGCAAGCACAACGAGAGAAAATATAAAGATTTAAAAGTTCTATACCAGCGGGTAAAGAATAGTGAACAGAGGAGAAAATTTTTTGGTGGGCAACACCCACCTTACATAATATTGCAAAAATCAAATATTATTTCCATCTAAATTATCTCTTCGATGTTATAATTAATTTTAAGTTAGATGATCAATAAGTAAATCTCTCCAAACAAATACTAGAGAAAAAACCATGACATCATCTCTTTATGAAACAGATCACAACCAATGGATACAAGATACTATCCAATACATCCAAGACCGTAATTTTGACAGCATAGATTGGGATAGCTTAATCGAAGAACTAGAAATTATGGGAAAAAACGACAAACGCGCCATAATTAGTCTGTTGACCCGTGTTCTAGAACATCTCCTAAAATTGTCTTACTGGGAATCGGAAAAACCAAGATCCGGTAATCACTGGGCTGCGGAAATTGTCAACTTTCGCGCCCAAATTCAAGGACGTTTGGAAGATAGTCCTAGTCTTTATTCTCAATTACCAACGTTCTACGAAAAAGCTCATCCCGTCGCTATCAAATCCGTTTCTAAGTTATGTTCACTTCCTCCAGATCCTCAGATTAGCCTATTGGAAGCCCTAGATGACAACTGGTTTCCGAATGACATCTCCAATGATTAAATATCACAGTATTCAACAGCAGACGCAGATACAATTTACATAATGAACGCTACACAAGAACAACTAAAACTCAAATTAACACAAGCTTTAGTGGCTGCTTTTGGTACAGATTACACCAATACAGATCCAATTTTAGTGGCTGCGAGTAATCCTAAATTTGGTGATTATCAAGCCAATGTGGCTTTATCCTTGAGTAAAAAGTTAGGAAAGCAACCGAGAATAATTGCTGGAGAAATTGTCAGTAAATTAGATGTATCTGATATTTGTGAACCTCCAGAAATCGCAGGTCCCGGTTTTATTAACCTCAAATTACAAACATCCTATCTAGAAGCACAACTTAACGCCATTCAAGTAGATACTAGATTGGGAATACCCACAGCAACAAATCCCCAAAAGCAAATTGTTGATTTCTCCAGTCCGAATATTGCTAAAGAAATGCACGTTGGACATTTACGTTCTACCATTATTGGTGATTCTATTGCCCGGATTTTAGAATTTTGTGGTCATGATGTTTTGCGGTTAAATCATGTTGGTGATTGGGGTACGCAATTTGGGATGTTAATTACCTATTTGCGGGAAGTTTATCCAGAAGCACTGACTACCGCAAACGCTTTAGATATTGGGGATTTAGTTAATTTTTATCGCAAAGCCAAACAGCGATTTGATGAAGATCCGATTTTTCAAGAAACTTCCCGTCAAGAAGTTGTGAGATTACAAGCTGGTGCGGAAGATACACTTCATGCTTGGAAATTGCTATGTGAACAATCTCGACAAGAATTTCAAATCATTTATGATTTACTGAATATCGAATTAACAGAAAGAGGTGAATCTTTTTATAATCCTTTATTACCAAAAGTTGTTAAAGATTTAGCAACAACGGGATTACTAGAAGAAAGTCAAGGGGCAAAATGTGTTTTCTTGGATGGTTTTACAAATAGGGAAGGTAGTCCTTTACCCTTAATTGTCCAAAAAACTGACGGTGGTTATAACTACGCAACCACAGATTTAGCAGCATTAGGTTATCGGATTCAAACAGATAAAGCCCAGCGAATTGTTTATGTGACAGACGAAGGACAATCTAACCACTTTGCCCAATTTTTCCAAGTCGCAAGAAAGGCAAATTGGATTCCTGATGATGTGGAATTAGTTCATGTTCCTTTTGGTTTAGTATTAGGTGAAGATGGGAAAAAATTTAAAACTCGTTCTGGGGATACTGTGCGCTTACGAGATTTATTAGATGAAGCTATTAACCGCGCCCGTGCAGACATAGAAAAGAGATTACAAGAAGATGGCCGCACAGAAACGGAAGAATTTATGCAAAATGTCGCTGAAGTAGTGGGGATTAGTGCGGTTAAATATGCTGATTTAAGCCAAAATCGCACCAGTAGTTATGTCTTTAGTTATGACAAAATGTTATCTCTCAAAGGCAATACAGCCCCTTATCTTCTCTATGCTTATGTGAGAATTCAAGGTATTAGTCGTCAGGGGAATATTGACTTTACCAACTTGGGAATAAATCGCCAAATCTTGCTAAAAGAAGATGCAGAATTAACTTTAGCTAAACATCTGCTGCAACTTGATGAGGTAATTAAGGAAGTAGAACAGGATTTATTACCAAATCGTTTGTGTGATTACTTGTATCAACTCAGCGATAAGTTTAACAAGTTCTATGAAAATTGCCCTGTTCTCAAATCTGAAGAACCTGCCAGAACTTCGCGGTTAATGTTGTGTGATTTAACTGCAAAAACTCTCAAGTTGGGATTATCTTTGTTGGGAATTAAGGTTTTAGAAAGGATGTAATATAGAAGCAGTAGGGGTTTAGCATTCTTCAACAATTAGAACCCAAACCCAACAAAGCAGAAAATGGACAAGGTATTGCATATTGCACCAAATTTATTATCTCAAATTTTGAAGGAGGAGACAAATAAATGAGTTATAAATACACATTTCCAGCAGCACTAATAGGGGTATCAATCGCACTGGTACAGCCGCAAATAGCAAGGGCAATATGTAGTAATGATCAAGTAGATACAATTGGCGAGGAAATCACTGTTTTAATTGATAGTGAGTCCCCTGGTTCTGGTGTGATTATTAAACAAATAGGCAATACTTATACTGTAGTTTTAGCTTTTCATCCTGTTAATATCAGAAAACATACAGAATATGCTGTAGGAGTTTAGGGAATATTATCATATTTACGGTCAGAATCAGGATACCCAGGATTAAAGGATTAACAGGATGTTTGATTGTAATTGAATGATAAAATTTTCATAATTTTCTATTATTCTCACAGTTACTTTCTTCTTTGCATCTTTGCCCCTTTGCCACTTTGCGCGAAACATAGCACACCGAAACCCACGAAAAGAATGTTAATTTCATCCTGAAAATCCTTAAATCCTGGATATCCTGATTCAGACAATTAACATACACGGATACACCAAGAGAATATTATTTTTAAGACTCACCCTTTAGTCAAAAAGTCATTCCCCCCCATTTAGGGTTGATTGTGACACAAATTTGAGATTAAAAGTCTATTAGTTTCCGCAACTGCTGTAGATGTAACCTTTCTCTGCCTTTCTCTGGTTTTGGGGATTAGTCATTGGCAAGATTAACCTTCATAATTCATAGCGCCTAAATATTTAGTTAAAAACGGCGAAAAAACTTCATAAATCAAAGTTAGCGGTTGTCCATGATGCCAAAACAAATAATGACGACCCCAAAAAGGTCCTTTTTCCTGAAAACCTGACTCTAACGCCTCTGAGTTACCATAATAAATACCTTGGACATCTCTATACAATTCAGTCCGTAACCGTGCTAGACTTGCCCAAATTGGTAAAGACTTGTTTTGTAAATACTCATCTACGTGACTTGCTTCCCACCAAGAAGCAGCATAATATAATCGCTGTCCAGAGGCAGTTCTTACCCACACCTGTCGGCGTACTCTTGGGCCCGGTAACATTTGAATTATATCTGGTGCATGATCTGAATTCATACCAATGGATGACATATCAATCACATCAACTTCCGTCGGCTCACCAGTCAGCAATTGAACGTGCCGAGTCGGAGAACCATCACCCAAAAGCAATAATTGCCAGGTTGGAGCTAACTGAGTGTGAGGTAAACCCTTTTTAACAACTTCTTCCCCACCTTGCCATAAGGGAGTTAGGCAATGCCAAGCAGTTGGCAAGATTACGTTATGTGTCGGATTAAAAATAGTAGTCAATTTTCTTTACAAAAGTTCATCTATCTATATACTATAGCGATCGCATTTGATTTAGAGTTCTCCAATTAAAAAAATATCCCAAAATTTATGGTGGTGCGGGCCGAAAAGCCCGCTAATAATACAAGAACGGGCAAGATGCCCATCCCACG
>Ga0209668_10000702_pt1 | contig 13880 bp, 14 predicted proteins | sample FrelakmetPLP11PL_FD_187150 | JGI IMG/M metagenome (GOLD analysis project Ga0209668, IMG submission 187150) | Freshwater lake sediment microbial communities from the University of Notre Dame, USA, for methane emissions studies - PLP11 PL (SPAdes)... | ecosystem: Environmental > Aquatic >... | reverse complement strand
CTTACCCATGCGCGTGTACCTAATCAGCAGCGTTAAGAGAACCATGATCACTGCCGTAGATACGATTATAATAAATTCTGTGGAGCCTATGAGACCGGTATACGGTTCCAGGATTGTAAGTTCCGGCAAAAGGTTGGGGAAGGGGAGAAAGTCAGGGGTCTGGGCAAGGAGGACGTAATTCTGGAGAAAGATGGACATGCCGATCGCGCTGATAAGCGGGGAAAGCCGGGATGCCTGACGAAGGGGCTTGTAGGCGACCTTCTCAACCGTGAATCCGTATGCAGCGGAGTAGATAACAGCCACTACCGACGCGAGCACGAGAACGGAAAGGCCACTCATTCCCGACATGGTAAGAACGCTCGCCACAATCAGGGCGGTGAAGGCGCCGATCATGTAAATTTCGCCGTGGGCAAAATTGATAAGCTCAATGATGCCGTAGACCATGGTATAACCCAGGGCGATGAGGGCATAGATGCTGCCGCGAGTAAGGCCGCCGACAAAGAGTTCGGAAAAGTAGTCCATGCTAAATGTTATGTAAAAGTTAGTTAAAAAAAGGATTTCTCCTCAAGGTGTCGTCATGCACAGAAATAGTCCCCTCCCTGTATCCCTCCCCCTCGACGGGGGAGGGAGGGGTGGGTGAGTTTTGGCTTTTAAAGAGTTTGTTATTATTTTACTTCCACATATACCCCGTTCCTCACCTGGTACATGGAAAATCCAACGCCTATGGCATCTCCCTTGTTGTCAAATTTGATCTTCCCGAGGGGGGTTTCCACGTGGTGCGTGCGGAGGGTTTTGCTTACTTTTGCATAGTCTGTTGAACCGGCTGTCTTTATGGAATGGAGAAGGGCCTGTGCGCCCGCATAGCCATTCAGGAAGAAGGCGCCGGGTTCGGAACCATAGATCTTCTTATGCGCCTCTATGGCAGCAATGGCCATGGGATTTGTTGACGTATCTCTATGGCTCGTTGCATACACGCCCTCGGCGTATCTGCCTGCCACTTTAATGAAAGTGTTGTCTTTTACCCCGTCGTCTGAAATAAATAGGGTTTTCATGTTTTTCTTTCGCATCTGAGAGACTATGGTGGCGGCTTCCGGGTGATAACCGCCGAATATTACCGCGTCTGCGCCGGATTGCTTGATTTTTTGCACCACCGCCGAGTAATCAACAGCGCCGGGAGTAATGCCTTCAAAAAGGACAACGTCCGCTTTTTTCGAATCGCGGATATATTTATGCGCTATTTCCGCGAATCCTTTTCCGTAGTCCCCTTTATCATGGAGGACGGCGATTTTTCTTACCTTAAGGTTTTTAATGGTAAAATCTACTGCAAGTTTTGCCTGGTTCCTGTCATAGCCGATGGTCCGGTAAAAATTGGGATATTTTCCACTCTGCGTCAGTTCCGTATTTGTAGCGGACGGGGAAAGCGCGATAATCTTTGCTTCCTTATAAATGCCAAGGGCTGATTTGGTAGCCCCGCTGCAGATATGTCCCAAAACTGCGTGAGCCCCTTTGGAAACGAGCTTTGTTGCAGTATTGGTGGCAACTTCAGGTTTGCACACATCGTCCTCGACAAGGAGTTCCACCTTTTTCCCCATGATGCCTCCTTTATCATTGATGTCCCTGACTACCAGCTCTGCTGCCCTGACAGTAGGAATTCCATAGGAAGCGAGATCGCCGCTGTGAGCTCCAGCGACGCCGAGCTTGATTGTATCTGAGGCTGATGATACCGCGGGCATTATAAAAGTGAGGCACGTTACTACGATAATCAATGAAAGAAGCGTATTCATGAAGCGTGTTTTCATACAATCCCCCTTAAAATATAAAATATCGTGGTGAAACCACGTCTGATTACATTGCAGGAAACGAAGCGGTATGGCAATGAACACATAATCATATGATTGGGATATTTAAAGCATAGCACATACGAATGCAAGTGCTATTGATAACGCTACGCACCGATGATTTTCACCAGCACCCTTTTCCTTCTTTTTCCGTCGAATTCACCATAGAAAATTTGTTCCCATGGTCCAAAATCAAGTCCGCCGCCGGTGATGGCAACGATGACCTCCCTCCCCATGATCTGCCGCTTCAGGTGGGCGTCACCGTTATCTTCACCTGTACGATTATGGCGATACTGTAAAACAGGTTCATGCGGAGCCAGCTTTTCCAGCCATTCTTCATAATCCTGATGCAGGCCTGATTCGTCATCATTGATAAAGACCGATGCCGTGATGTGCATGGCATTCACCAGTATGAGTCCTTCGGTTATTCCGCTATCCCGGAGGCATTGTTCCACATGAGGGGTAATGTTAATGAATGCCCTGCGTGTGGGTGTAGCAAACCAGAGTTCTTTGCGATAAGATTTCACGGTGTTTCCCTCCTCGGCATGATTTTCACGCTCTCACTTACGCTCTCGACAACACAGAGAACATGGGTTATACATTATGGAGTGAGAGTTTTTTAAGTCGTTTCATTGAAGTCAATAAATACCACACGTAATGCTGAAATCCTCTTTTCATAAACTATAACTACCGCAAAGGAAAGCATTTCATGATTAAGAAAAGCCAGAGAATTTTCACGTATGTTTCCGTAATGTGTATTGCCATGGTCGTAATGTTGAGTCAAGCGTATGCATTCGATAAACCGATTAATATCCCCAATCAGCACTCCACGTCATATTGGCCAATGTCTCCGACGTATGGAAGCACCGATAAAATCAATCCGTCATCTTTAGAGGAACCTCTCTATAAACGATCAAAAAAAGTCTGGCCTGATCTTCCCTACACCGACACAGATATAAATGTGAAGACATTAAAAGGGTTGGTATGGATGATGAAGTTCATGAATACCGATAAACATTTGAAAGGAAATGAAAACAACTATTTAACAATGCTTGGCACCATGTACAGTTCTGCTCGCGATCCCTATTTCCGACGAATGGCCCTGGAAGAAGGACGGCAAGTTGCCTCAAAGCTTATGTCGGCTGACTTCACCAGCCGATACGGGAATGATGTTGACGCATTATTGGACTATCTTTCTCTGTTTAACCGCTTGGATATTATGAACCAGGAATTGCAAGAACTCACTTTTAAAACGCTGTCAGAGAAAAAACAGAATATTATCGAAACGGTGAACCAGCAAAAACGAACCACTATCGATGGTGATGAATTATACGATACCATGCTTGTGACGTATTACATCACAAATATAAAAAAGTATTTTCCTCATGTCCGCCTACTGGATGACTTGCCCGACTTGAGAGACTTTATGGAAATTCTCACCGCATATAAATATCACCTGGAGGACGAAAAGAATGTCGATTTCTCCACATTATCTTCTGATGACGTAGATACCATTATGGATGACCTTTACAATATCACCCATGTCATATTTGTGGTGTGCGATTATTCTTCATACAGCGTGCCTAAAAAATATTTTCAAAGGGAAATTAGCTATATGCTGAAATATTACGATCTGATTTGCTCAAAATATCATCATGATCCGGATCTCCTTACGGAAGTCGTGTATGTTCTCAGCTTAATGGGTTATCCCAAGGACTGCGATATAATCAAGAAGGGTTGGATAACCATACTTGATTCGCAAAGAGAAGATGGGAGCTGGAAAGCCTACGACGTTGATGAGGATGCATCTGATACGGACAAAAATTATGATATATTTCACGCGACGTGGGTTGCTGTTGATATGTTGGTTGAACCGGTCATTTTAGGCATCGCGCCCTTTTATAAGCCCTTAACGAAGTCTCTTGAGAATTATGCTAATGCATATAAAATGAGAAAAAATATTAAAACACAATGATTATTCAGTCCCTCGTCCGGAACAATCTTGACCGCAAAGGCGATACACCACTTATGAACACCCCTGCCGACTATACACGGAATAAAGCCGGGGGCAAGTGGTGAAAAAAGCGCCACACCAAATCCAAATATAATTGACACATATTTGCATTTTCCTTATACTCGTTCTGCGTATTGAGCGGTTTTCTGAAAGACATCCCACAATAAAAATTTCTGAGAGATTGAATCCGTTCCCTATTAACCGGAAAGAAAGAGGAAGAGACATGGACATTGTTCACCAATTAAACGCTATCTTCAGACCCAAAAGTGTTGCGGTAATCGGCGCATCGCCCACGGCCGGAAAACTGGGCTATGATATTACTTACAATCTGATTCATGCGGGTTTTGCCGGTCCGATTTATCCGGTCAATCCGAAAGCCGATCAGATTCTTGGTCTCACAGTGTATAAACACATCAGTGATATTGCTCCCCCACCTGATCTCGCCGTGGTGATTGTTCCGGCAAAAGCCGTGCCGGGAGTCATCGACCAGTGCGGAACTGCGGGGGTCAAGTCAGCGGTTGTTGTCACCGGCGGGTTTGCGGAAGCGGGGGAAGAAGGCGCAAAACTTCAGGAAGACCTGGCTCATACGGCGCGCCGTTATGGAGTAAGAGTGTTAGGGCCAAACTGCCAGGGCGTGAATAACCCCCATCATAATCTCTGCGCCTCATGGCCCTTGCTCACCAGGAAGGGGGGAATGGCCTTTATCTCTCAGAGCGGAACGGTCGGGGCAGCGCTCATGGACTGGGCCACCGAGGAACGCCTTGGAGTAAGTGTCTTCGTGAGCCTGGGTAACCGGGCCGATGTTGATGAAGCGGATTGCATCAGGTATTTCGACCAGGATCCTCACACAAAGGTAATCGCTCTCTATGTGGAGGGTGTCAAGCGGCCTGTAGATTTTCAAAATGCCCTCGCTGCGGTGACGAAACCTGTCGTTATTCTCAAATCCGGGCGCACCCCGAGAGGCCGGGTTGCGGCGGAGTCACACACAAAATCTCTCGCCGGTGTGGATGCCGTGTACGATGCCATCTTCAAAAAATACAGGGTCTACCGTGCCGATACACTTGAAGAACTCTATGATTATGCCAAAGCTCTGGCGCACATGTCCAAACCGGCAGGAAAACGGCTACTCAATATAACCAGTTCAGGAGGAGCCGCTATTCTGGCCATCGATCAGGCAGAAAGGCTGGGTTTTGAAACTCCTCCTCCGGCCGCCGCTCTGAAGGAGCGTCTGCGTAAGATATTGCCCGCCCACTGTGCAGTTGATAACCCTATAGACCTCACCGGGGACGTTATTGGCGATCCGACCCTGTATTCCAAGGTCATGGATGCTGCCAGAGCCGATTATGACACCATGGTGATTATTTTTGGCGATCCAATTGCGGGGGCTTCGCGGATTGTCACCCCGGGTGCCTCCGAACTTGTCATTTTTTTAGGGGGAGCCGATGTGGAGAGGGAGGAACGTCTTCTGATCCATGAGCGAGGTATTCCGGTTTTCCCTACCCCCGAACGAGGCCTCAAGGCGCTGTACCAGTGTTTCCGTTTTGAGAGAAGTCCCGATCTTGTGGCTTCACCTCATACATCAACCTCAGGCCTGCAACTGATGCCCGCAAATAAGGCTGTGGCGCTCTTGAAAAAAGAGGGTATTCCTGTGGCAGACTCGCCATTAGCTACCTCACCTGAAGAAGCTGTTGCACGGGCCCGCGATTTTGCAGTGCCCGTCGTTCTGAAGATAGCCTCGCCGGATATAGCCCATAAGAGTGATGTTGGCGGGGTTCGTCTTAATCTCTCAACCGGCGAAGAAATTCGCGCCGCATATGGTGAAATTATGGCTTCAGCCGCCTCCCGTGCGTCTAATGCCCGGCTGGAAGGAGTTACGGTATCTCCCATGGCGAAATCGGGCGGTGTGGAAGTGATTGTGGGGGTTTTCACCGATCCCCAGTATGGACCTGTCATGATGTTCGGCCTGGGAGGCATTTTTACCGAAATTTACAAAGATGTTCAGTTTTGCCTTCTGCCTGCCTCTGAAGAAGAACTTTTACAGACTATCAGTTCCATTACGGGCTATCCGCTCCTTGCGGGCGCCCGTGGACAGTTACCGACGGATGTGGCGGCCCTCGTCAAGGTTATGAAAGGATTATCTGAGGTGGCTCTCAACAATCCGGAGATTGACCAGATTGATCTTAATCCGGTGCTGGTGTATGATAAAGGAGCCCTTGTGGTGGATGTGCGGATCTTGACACGTGCCCGATAAGCTTTTATTGAGGACTCTTGGCAATACAAATGGCAGGCGGTAAGCCACCGGCTTTAGCTGGTGGTAGTTCACTTAATGGATTTTGAAATCTTTCACCAGATTGGCCAGGATTAACCCGTAAAAGCTTGTCCCATCGGACTGATAATGCCAGCCAAGATGGGTGAAACAATGTGAACACAGCGCAACACACCAGCTGAATCCCGTAAACCAGGTGAAATCGTACGTCGGTATGCCATAGACGATGCATCCCCATGCTCTGGAAAAGCAGCCGATATGGAATGTGAGCCCCGCGGGATTTTTAAAAATATGTGCGTGCTGTCCATGAACTGCAGCTGTAAACTCAGCTGATGTGATTTCGTTCCTGCAATTTTTACAGAGGATAGACTCCTTTTCTTTTTCTGTTTCTGTTGCCTGGAGTATTTTTGAAGAGACCTCTTCGATTTGCTCGTCCGAAGATTGTTTGCAACTCCGCAGACACAGTATCTGATGTTGAGGCGATACATATATTATCAGGATGGTCATGTAGAGGGGTCTCCCTTTACGAGGGTAAGGGTATTCTACTTGATTCAGTGTTTTAAATCAAATGATTGGTCTAAGCCCTGGGGTAAGCATGAAAAGAACATTTAATGTTCAAAAATTATTTTTTGTTTTCATTATTATAGGACTATCTTTACCCGTGTACGCAGCTGAATTGTACAAGTGGGTTGACAAAGAAGGGGTTATTCACTTTTCAGACGAGCAACCGGAAGGCGCAAAAGACCTTCAACGAATCAGGATTTATGATGCGGATCGGGCAGAGGAGATTTCTCCGAAAAAACTGGAAGCTCCCGGAGAAACAAAACCATCATTGCGACAAAAGTCGGCTAAAGATTCAAGGAGAGTGCATTCGAGAACGCAGCAGAAGCTGGAAAATTTTCCCCTGGTGATCCAGAAGCATAATTGGTGCGTCATTGCCAGTATGGAAATGATTTATAGATATTACGGCAATGATGTGGATCAGGACATGATATTCCAGAAATTCAAGGGCAGGAAGAGCAGGGTGAGAGAAGGAGAAGGTCTTGATGATAGAACGGCGGCACGTTTTTTAAGCAGATCGGGATTTAACGTTGATCACCGCGAGGGAGGCGATCTGGAAACCATAAAAAAATATATCGACAATAACGTTCCTGTGATGTGGGGGCATATTGCTCCGGGAAAATGGGAAGGGTCTCGACACATGTCGGTAATAATAGGATATGATGATATTTACGGGACAATCGTCGTTGCGGACCCTTCCTGTGGATGCGAGCTGTCCATATCTTATCATGAATTTAAAGATTGGTGGGGAAGAGCAAGGAATGTAATGATCGCGGTTGCGAAATGAAGATTTGAACCTTTGATAAATATTCCGTGTGTGCCATGCGCGTGATGGTTTCTGCATTTATGGGAAAACGCTTTAACTATATGAATATAATTATTTATTCTTAAAAATACCGATATTTGTAAAGAAATTCGACAGTTTTACTTAAGCATGCATGCTCAGAGCATGAAAATTCATAAATTACAATGTATTACGCTTGTTATCAATTTTGTAAAAAATCCCGACACTCTTAAAAAAGAATAGATTGGGAGCCCACGATAATCCAATAAATATTTTCAGAATAATGCTGTAGACATAGGGAGTTATCCCTTTATTGAATGTACGGCTTTTTTTCATATGCGAGAGAGGAGATATCTATCCCGGGTCCCCGCCGGGGTGAGTATTATTCAATATTGTCGCAGGCAGGGTTGACATGCATAGCGCTGAGTATTAAAAAAGTGGAATTAAAAGTGCATTTACTTGTAAATAGAGAGTAATTTTTTATTGTTGTCATGTATTGCCCTCCATAATTCCCATGTGTGGTTGCTTTCGACGGATTTTTTTATTTGTCGAACGCACATGGCAGAGATTCCGCTTCCCCAACATATGTATTTATTTTGCAACATTCTGTGTCCATATTACTTCTCAAAATCCGGCCTCCTGATTGATTATGCGTGTAAACGCGCATGATCGTCGAGATTCTTTACAAATTCGTGAGTACTATCGATTAAGCTATCTTCCTTGCGCAACCATGTAATCATTAAAACATATTATCATTCAAGCACTTAAAACATTGACATGAGGGGGTAAGTACATCTGGTACGGTTATTGTATTACATCGTATTATAGAGGAGCAGGCATTTCATGCGAGAGGGAACAGCGGATTTCAAATTACAGAATTTACAATGACAGTTCTATATTAAGGAAAGGATTTGAGCAAAGAGCATGAAAAAAGATGACATGGAATTGTCCTCAGGACTGAGCGATCGGAATTCACATGACGATATGGAAAGTCTTAACTCCAGCATATCGAGATATTTCAGGGGTAAATCGGAGTCGCAGCAGTTAAAGGAGCAGGACGCTGCAATTCTCTCCGTCCTGTCCGTATATTTTCATGGCCATGCAAAAATATAAGTGATTTAAATTTTTCTTTACGAGGAATTAACGCGGAGAAGGTATGAATCGAATTTGTGTCATTAAGCGTGAGAGTTATATAAAAGCACGAATCATTAGAATAAAGACAACAGAACAGAATTGTATTGAAGAAACAATCAGGCTGGCAAATAACGGATTTTCATCTATATTGTTGAGTCATGCAAGAATTGCGGACGGGTATCAGATGTTTATTGATGCGGACATAGATGGAAAGATGATTTGCGATAAGCTTTTGGATGCGTTACTGTGTATGCCTGATGGCAATGTCGTTATTGAAAGAATTAACTGTTAAGCCCCTTCCTCACTTACTATACCTCTGAGGCATCTTTTACCGACTACCCTTATTCCCCGCATCAGGCCTATCATGCAATCCTTTGTCGAGACCTTTGAAAAACTGCACCTCGTGTCATTGTGAGGGGCAGAGCGACGTAACAATCTTATGATTTATCAACGGTTATAAGATTTCTCCCTTCGGTCGAAATGACAAAACGGGTGTTTTTCAAAGATCTCATGTCAGGCGCAGGAATTACGTGAAGAACATAGCTCCCTGGTGAGGAAGGACGTTGGTTAAATCAGGTATGTTTGGAGTGTTTTGTAGCTTTGAAAATTAGCATCAACAAAGGATGCTCCCACATGCATACTTTCTTCATCATTCATCACTCTGCGTGGTTCACATGTTAAGTATACGAGTTTATTCTCATTGGGCAGAGTGAAAATGATTTCAAATCTACATGAGTTCGCATCGTTAGAGATAACGCATTTTGCGTCTCTGGGAATGGTAAGGCGAACCCCACCGAGGGAAATGTCCGTTATTGATCCTGTATCCAACTTTGTTTCTCCAGAATCGTGTTGTTTTATAAGAACGGGGGCCACAATACCTTTCCGCGGATATTGGCGCCGTTCTTTTGAAAGAGATTTAAATGACTTATTCTCTTTTGCATAACGACTAAGCACAATTTCGATTATTGAAGATAAAGACCTTTTTTCCTTTTGAGCGATATGCGCAAGGGCTGTATGCAAATCCTTGCTCACGCGAAAGCATATGATGCTGTCTTTCTTCATAATACCTTTCTTCATAATAATAGGGCGGTCTGTTGTTGAAATAATATCACTCAAAGAGAGTATGCACAAATTATGCCTGTAAAATTTTTTTTTATCAGCTGTTCCGGTATCATTATAAGCCTTTGTATCTATTAATGCAATAAAATATTATGATCATAGGAGAAAGTCCTTTGAAAATTTACACATTCATAAACTGTAAAAAATATCGACAACCATATGTCCAAGATCCAGTGAACTGATCTGAAAACTTTTCTCACCAAAAAGAGGTTTAATCTTACACATTAAACAGTCTGAATTTCTATAAAGGATTGATTCTCTTGACAACCCCCTCATCTCTGTGCTACGCAACTCACCAACGTAGGTAGTCCACGCGGACGTGAGGGAAGGCGGTGCGAATCCGCCACGGGCCCGCCGCTGTAACCGGGGACGAAAACCGCAGGAGCCACTGTCCTGTCAGGAGGGGAAGGCGCGGCAAGTAGAGAGAGCCGGAAGTCAGAAGACCTGCCTGTGGAGCAATAATAGTTTTGACCTGTGCGCGGTGCGGTCAAGGCTGAATTTACCGGAGATGAAAAACGGCATCCACGGATCAGTGAACGGTCCGTGGTTTTTTTTTAAAAGGGGATGGTTCAAAATAACGCATGGCCAAGGTAATTCTTATTACGGGCGGAAGCAGGAGCGGGAAAAGCATCCACGCCCAGAAAATTGCTGAATCTATTTCCGGCACCCGAACATATATTGCAACCTGCCCCTACCTCGATGAGGAAATGACCGCGCGTATACGGAAACATAGGGCAGCGCGTGAATCGTCATGCTGGCACACAATCGAAGAAACGATAGACATTGCCGGTGCCCTGCGAACATCAGAGGAGAGCCAGGTTATTCTGCTGGACTGTCTTACTTTATGGATCAATAATATTCTCTATGAAGCCGAGCAGCGCGGGGAATCTCTCGACGAGGAGGCTATTGATACCCGGTGCAGAGAAGTTCTCGACGTGTGCGCCAGACTTCCCGGCACGGTAATTTTTGTTACGAATGAGGTAGGAATGGGAATCGTTCCGGAAAACCCTGCCTCACGGTTGTATCGTGATATCGCAGGGCGATGCAATCAGATCATCGCGTCTCATGCGGATGTTGTTGTTTTCATGATCAGTGGCCTTCCGCTGCACATTAAAGGAGAGAAAATCGAATGAACTTGCTTGCATCGACGATTAAAAAGATAACCCCCCAGGACGCGGACGCCCGCGCTCTCGCGAGGGCAAGACTTGAACAGCTTACAATGCCCTACTGGGCGCTCGGCCGGTTGATGGATCTCGCGGAAGACCTGGCAGGGATGACAGGTTCCATAAGGCCGCCCGTGGGCCGAAAAGCCGTGGTTACCATGGCGGGTGATCACGGAATAACCGAAGCGGGAGTAAGCAAATACCCGCAGGAAGTAACAGTTCAGATGATCTATAATTTTGTGAATGGGGGTGCAGGCATTAATGCCCTGGCAAGGCTTGCCGGCGCACGGGTGGTAGTGGTCGATATGGGTGTTGCCGGTAACCTGGACGATCTGGTCAAAGCGGGAAAAATTATTTCCAAGCGGATGGGGCCGGGAACAAGAAATATGGTTATCGGACAGGCCATGTCCCGTGATGAGGCCGTTCGCGCCCTGGAGGCAGGAATTGAAGTTGCCCTGGAACTGGGGTCATCGAATGATATTTTGGGGACTGGTGATATGGGAATCGGTAATACGTCTCCCAGTGCCGCAATTATCAATATATTTAGTGGTGTGCCGGTTTCTGAGATCGCGGGCCGCGGTACGGGTATCGATGATGGGCAACTTTCGCATAAGGTTGCGATGATTGAAAAAGCCATTCAACTGAACAAACCCGATCCTTCTGATGCCGTTGATGTTCTCGCAAAAGTGGGGGGATTTGAAATCGGCGGCATAGCAGGGCTGATCCTGGGGGCAGCCTCCATGAAAAAACCTGTCCTTATTGATGGATTTATCTCTACGGCCGGCGCGCTTATTGCCGCTCATCTCGCTCCGACTGCCCTCGAATACATGATTGCGTCTCATCGCAGTATGGAAAAGGGGCATAAAATTGCCCTTGATTGTCTGGGTAAGGCCCCCCTCTTGGATCTCGATCTCAGGCTTGGAGAGGGAACAGGGGCGGCCCTTGCCATGAATCTCGTTGAGGCCGCCGTGCGAATTCTTACCGAAGTGGCCACGTTTGAGGAAGCGGCGGTGTCAAAGGCGGATAAATGAAATCACAACGACTGCGGAACATGTCCATTGGAAATTTTTTACGAAGCCGACTACTTTTTCTCATCCTTAATATATTATGATATTATCACTATTGACAGCCATCCAGTTTTTGACGGTGATTCCTTTTCCGAAGAGTTTTGTTGCGGGAGAAAAGGAGCTTGAAAGATGCGTTCCGTTTTTCCCTGTCGTCGGGTTGCTTATCGGGATTATCGTCGCGGCCGTTGATCATCTTATTGGTATGATCCTGCCGCCGTTCCCTGCAAGCGTGATCACTGTGATGGTCATGACGGGCATATCGGGAGGATTGCACATGGATGGTCTGGCAGACACGGCAGACGGTTTTTTCAGTGCTCGGCCTCGTGACAAGATTCTTGAAATTATGAGAGACAGCAGGACAGGTGTCATGGGAGTCATCGCTGTGGTATTTGTGATCGCCATGAAGGTCTCTCTCGTGATGTCTCTCTCGCTGCCTTTCCGTTTCGGTATTGTCATGCTCATGCCTCTCGCAGGGCGATGCTCCCTGGTCATGATGATGACGGCTCTCCCCTATGTGAGGACCGAGGGCGGCCTCGTAACGGCGTTCAGTAAAGGAAAAATACGGCTCGGCGTCCTGTGGTCGGCGGTCTTTCTTGTGGTGGCAGGATGGATAGCGGTTCAATGGATCGGCATTGCGGCGTGTCTTTCGTCGATTCTTATAGCAGCGCTTTTTTCCGAGTATTGTTTCAGAAAGATTGGCGGATACACCGGTGATACCCTGGGAGCCTTGTGTGAAATCATGGAAATTATCCCTGCCCTGGCAGCGATAGCGATGAGCAGGATGGTTTCCTGAAACCTCTCATTATCTTACTTCGCGTCATTCAAATGCAGATAGCCCGATTTTTTTCGTTCCCGAATCTTTAGCGCGTATATTTTCTGCAAGGGAACATCTGCCGTTTCTTTGTCCCTTGTAAAATAATTTTTTTCAGGCTCTTTCAAAAACAGTCGCGGGAGCCATGCCACCGCCCGTGCAGAGCGAAACAAGGGCGTACCTGGCCTTTCGCCGCATGAGTTCGTTGACTGCCGTGACGGTAAGGCGACAACCAGAATTGCCGACAGGATGGCCGAGGGCAAGGGCGCCGCCGTTCACATTCAGTTTTTCCATATCGGCGTTTAGCTCCTTAGCCCAGGCAAGTGGTATCGGTGCGAAGGCCTCATTGATTTCGAAGATATCGATATCATCCATGGAAAGACCGGCTTTTTTCAGCACTTTGGGAGTTACATAAAGGGGACCTGTAAGCATGATCTCCGGATCGGATCCGACAACGGCATTCGCGACAAACCGGGCCATCGGATTCAGCTTGCATTCCTTTACTTTCTCTCCGCTCATGAGAACCACGGCAGACGCGCCATCGGTGATGGTGCTCGATATGCCGGCCGTTATCCATTTGGTGTTCGGCAGAACCTTGAGGGAAAAAAGTGCCTCCTGGGTTGTCTCTGGTCTGATGGTTTCATCCGTATCCCGAACGATCTCATGGCCGTCTTTATCGACGCCCTTCATGGGGAGGATCTCATTTTTGAAATATCCGTTGATGGTTGCCGCGTGGGCCTTTTTATGACTTGCGATGGCAAACTCGTGACACTCTTCACGCGTGATTTTCCACTGGTCTGCGATCATCTGCGCCGCTTTGATCTGATCCGGTATGCCATGTTTCTCAGTGTAAAATTTCCCGAAGGGATTCCCCATGGGTTTTCCCGTATGCAGGGTGCCGTTCATATCAGAAAACATCCCGTACTTCGTGAGGAGTTCGCATCCACTCGCGATTACCACATCCATCGTCCCCGAAGCAACCATGCCGTAGGCGAGCTGGATGGCGGTGAGACTGCTCCCGCACTGACGGTTCACGGATACGCCGGGGACGGTAATCGGGAACTTTGCCGCCAGCACTCCCATGCGCGCCAGAGTGAAGCCCTGCTCGCCGACCTGGTACACG
>Ga0209668_10000701_pt1 | contig 13885 bp, 14 predicted proteins | sample FrelakmetPLP11PL_FD_187150 | JGI IMG/M metagenome (GOLD analysis project Ga0209668, IMG submission 187150) | Freshwater lake sediment microbial communities from the University of Notre Dame, USA, for methane emissions studies - PLP11 PL (SPAdes)... | ecosystem: Environmental > Aquatic >... | reverse complement strand
TTTGCTGACGATCCTGTAGAAGAGTTTATTGGTGCTTTTCGTAGTGACATTCCCGATTGGGGCGCAAATCACGATCGCTATCTTGGACAAGAATTACTAGAAAACCATAATGCCTGAGCTATTTATTGATACATCAGGCTGGGCAAATCTGATAGATATCAGTCAGCCTTTTCACTCTCTCAGCGCGACGACATATCAAAATGCGCGTTCTCAAAAATATAAACTCATCACTACAAGCTATATCGTTACAGAGCTTGTTGCTCTACTTTCTAGCCCGCTTCGCATACCTAGACTAAAGGCGATCGCCTTTATCCAAAGTCTAAAAACTTCTCCCTACGTAGAAGTTATCCATATCAGCAAAGAAATCGATACAAAAGCATGGGAACTTTTAATCAACAGGCCAGATAAAGAATGGAGTCTAGTTGACTGTTCTAGTTTCATTGTCATGGAAGAACGCAAAATTCCTGAATCTCTAACAAGCGATCATCATTTTGAACAAGCAGGATTTATTCGTTTATTGAAATAGCGATCGCTGTTTTGATATTATTGTTTGTATTGGTGGCGATCACTTCAACGATATTTTCTATAGGTTTGCTGAGGGCGATCGCTATTACTATGAGACATGATTAGGCGATCGCTATTATTGTGAGTCGTGATTTTTAGGCGATCGCTATCTGTAAAGGAGTTACTGAAGGCGATCGCTGGTTGATTTTTTGCGAAATTGCGATATAAATGTTATGCTTGACGTAATACATAACACTTGCCTATGCCTGAAAAATATAAAGACAAACGCACAGCCGAATTTGCTGCGGGCGATCGTATCAAAGAATTTCAGGCATTTGAAAGACAAGCATACAAACGTCTAGAAATTCTAGAAGCCGCACCTAATAAAGAATCCTTAATGGCCTTGCCAAGTAACCGTTTTGAGGCACTGGGCGGAGATAGAAAAGGGCAGTACAGCATTCGTATAAATGACAGATGGCGTATTTGTTTTGAGTGGACAGAAACAGAAAATCGGCCATTTAATATCGAAATTGTTGATTATCACTAAGGGAGAAAACAACTATGGCACGACCTGCAATTCACGCTGGCGAGATCTTATCCGATGAACTAAAAGAGCTTGGGATTAGCGCATCAGAACTAGCGCGATCGCTCCATATACCCACAAATCGGATTACGCAAATCCTCAAAGGGCAAAGAGGTATCACGGCTGACACAGCATTACGTCTAGGACGATGGTTTGGCACTGGTGCAGAACTATGGCTTAATTTGCAAAAAGCTTATGAGTTACGCCTAGCCGAAGAGTTAATGGGAGAAGAAATTCAAAATACGATTCAACCTCGTTCATCTATAAACAATCAGCCGTTAGTTCAAGTTTAGATAAATAAATTTTGAGTATCGGGAATGCGACAGCGAACCGCGACCTAGTAATCGCTATTCCTGTGAGTCGTGATTTTTAGGCGATAGCGAAGCGCTCCGTAGGAATCGCCTCAATTATCTATCTGTTGAAGATGCGATCGCTATTACTGTGAGTGGTAATTTTTAGGCGATCGCTATCTGTAAAGGAGTTACTGAAGGCGATCGCTAGAGGCGATAGTTTTTAATTTTTATGGCTACAATTTACAATTTTTATTTTCGATTTGGGAATGAGGTTTAGGATAACTTGGTTGATTCAGTCTCTGGTGTGAGATCGAGGTTGCGATAGATTTGCTCAATGGGAAAGCTTAAATTAATGCTTTTGAGTTCCACGTTGTCGCCTGCTTGATAGTTAATAATTAACCAATCACCTGCTTCGTTTTTGTGATACAAATCCATTTCGATGCTGGTGGAACTCACTAATAAATAATCCTGTAAAACTGGATTTTTGCGGTATAGTCTAAATTTGCCACTGCGATCATAGGTTTCAGTGCTAGGAGAGAGAACTTCAACGATGAGGCAGGGATAGGTGAAATAATTTGGGGTATTTTTGTCGCGATCGTCGCAGGTAACGCTTGCATCGGGGTAGGTATAGTTTCTGGTTTCAACAATATTAATCTTGATGTCAGAATTGCCTGCTATGCAACCGCTATTTTCTAAATGATTATCAAACATGGCAGTAAGTCTGATGGCAAGACGACCGTGATTAACGCTGCCGCCGCTCATGGCGTAAACTTGACCGTTAATCAATTCGTGTTTTTCTAGTTGCTTTTCCTCCCAAGCAAAGTATTCTTCTGGGGTAAAGTTTTCTTTAACTGCGATCATGGGGAAATCACTCTTTGGTTAGTTTTGGTACTATTTAACGGTTTACACAAACATTTTTTGCAGCAAGCCTTTTTTGAATTTTTCGGCTCCTTATATCATTGTGACGAATGATGTTTACAATGCGCGTGTGCCTTACTTTCATTATGACAAAGAACAAGGCTACGCTATCGGCGATCGCTATTTCTGTGAGTCGTGATTTTTAGGCGATCGCTATTACTATGAGTCGTGATTTATAGGCGATAGCGAAGCGCGACCTAGGAATCGCTATTCCTGTGAGTCATAATTTTTAGGCGATCGCATCAACATCTATCTTCATAAAAGAGATCGCTATTGCTGTGAGTCGGGATTTTTAGGCGATCACTTTTGGTGAAGTGAAAGGGAAAGTGGCGATCGCACTTCATCAGAGAAAGTGATCACATTAACCCACAATGCAGGTTATCGTTTCCCATCATTGTGTTCCTTAACCCAACCAACAGGATCGGTGATCGCACTTCGGTTTTTTTCATTAAGTGGAAGGCTAAGTTATAAGCATAGTACGCCGCTTCATTTACCAAATAAGGATACAATTCTTGCGTTTCCGTGTAATTAATTACCTCTCCATCAAAGCTAATAAATAGAGAATCTCCTGGGTTAATTGCCACAAAATTCTGAATTTCGGGGTGGATAAAGGCATTCAATTCATTAAAAGAATTAAGAGGAAAATTGACTGTCATCAGCTTTTGATAAACGGTTACAAACTCTGATTGACTCGTCGTTATTCCTGAATTCCAGCGATCAAGATAATTCAAAATTTCATTAATTAGATTTTCAGTCTTTTGAAACAATGAAAAATCCAAAACACCTTGGGCAATTGGCCCCACCTCGATCGCAAAACCCAAGGGAGAAAGAGAATTTAAGAACGAAGTAGGCTGATCCTTTTCAAAGAAGCTACAAATACGGACTTCAGGGTTAATTTGGCTTAGATAAGACGCTAAACTGAGGTTAAAGGGATGGTCGTTGACTAAAATAATAGATAAACCTACGTCCGCCGTCGTCGAGTGAAGATCGAAAATACAATCAACGTTATTTGATGTGATTATCTCCTTTATTTCTTTTGCCCGTTGCTTTTCATAGATAATAGTTTCATCAGAAACAGTCTCTAAGCTCTCAATGTCAAAGCACCGATTTAAATCTTTGTCAATGAATCGAGTGCAGGCTTCTATCGCCTTGAGATTACCGAGAATGGGGGAAGCCGTAAAAGTATTGCGTTCGAGTAAATGTGGCTGTTTCAGAAATTTTTTAATCAGATAAAGACCCGTTAGTTCATTTCCATGAATACCACCGAATATGGCTGGTTGTTTGATTTTTTCAGGAGTTTGAGTCATTGCGCTTACCTTTAGAACGTTAACTAACATCAATGTAAGGTAGGCTATTGTTAATCACAACAGCAAAAATAACATGGTGGGATGTGAAAAAATACTATGAAAATCGAACATCTTGAAAATCTGATAATTTTATCCGAAGAGCTTAATTTTACAAAAGCGGCTGATCGAATTAGTCGTCAAGGTTCTTCAATTGATCAACCTCAATTAAGCAGACAGGTTAGAGCGATTGAAAAAGAGTTGGGTCAGAAAATTGGTTGTGATGATATACCTTTATTTGAAGTAACGCCAAGAAACGTACAACTAACAGAAAGAGGCGAAATATTTTTAGAGGCAGTCCGTCTTGCAATTAAATCTATTAATGAGGGAATTTATGGAATCCAGCAAGTTACTCAAGGTGAAAGGGGAAAACTGAAATTAGGAGTAATTGGTGTGATTACTCATAATTTTTTACCTGAAATTTTACAGATTTTTAAACAAAGATATCCAAAACTACAAATAGTTTTAGAAGAAATGGCCCATCCTCAAACTCAGGGGTTGCTAGACTATCAGGTTGATATTGGCTTTACCTATGCTCCTTCAAATTTTCTGTGGAATAAAGATTTGAGTTCTAACATTGTTCTAAAAGAGTCCTTGTTGCTCGTCTTGCCGAAAAAGCATCGTCTTGCTAATGTAGTTGAAATTCAGTTAACAGATATTGCTGAAGAAGATTTTATTCTACCCGCTTCTTCGACGACTCTTGGACTTACAGAGCAAATTAATATTCTTTGTCAACGATCAGGATTTACACCTAAATGTGTACAAACGGCTACTTTTGCATCAACAATTATAAGTTTAGTAGCAGGTGAAGCTGGTATCAGTTTATTACCAGAAAACACTCGATATATTCAAAGAGACGGTGTCGTTTTTCAAGAGATAAAAGAGCTATCTAAACAATTAAATGTGGTGATGTTATGGCGCAGACGTGACAAATCTCCAGTTCTAAAGAATTTTCTTGCTATTATGACAGAAATCGTTAATTCAAGAGGCATTTGAATTTTTCTCTAAAAATTGATCTTTAAGCATTCATACTGCAAATCAAGAAGTCGCTTTCTTTAAGCTGGGACGATTTCGCCACCAAGCGAGTGAGATCGCCGATCTTGTAGGTTGGGTTGAGGTGACGAAACCCAACATTGCCTTTATTCCTTACCTTAATATTTTCTCGCGAATAAAATCGGAGTTCTCACTTCGTCAGAGAGAGTGATTGCAGTAACTCGACAATATTGTTTCAATGCTTGTATAGCTCAAATTTTGAGTCTAACCAAATAATCCGAAAAACATCTTGAATGCGATACCCCACCATTGCGGCAACTCCTGAAAATCGTATGGCAATAAAAAAATCTACATCTGCTGTTATGTGATTAGGGATAGGAGCTTTGATACTTTTTCGATCAATTTTTTCAGCACCTAATCCATGCCGAGGTGCTGCCCAAATTTGTTGCCAAGTCATCTGACTACGTTTTCTCAGCGCTTTTGCAAAATCAGCTTGTTGCTCTCTTGTACATTGCTCTAGACCATAATCACTCTCTAAATATCTAAGGCAAAAAACAGGATGACAGTCATTATAGTTAAGAACTTTGTCTGATGAAGGCTCTGTAATCCTGCCTTTTACTTGGGGCTGGCTTATAGCAGGAGGGTTAATTCTCTTACTTTTACCTTTTGGCATTAACCCACCGATATCTGACTTTTAAAATAATCACGCATCAAGTCATGGGTAATTGTTTGATTTAGCTCTGTACTTATCCAAGGCTTTTCCTGATGGGTGATGTTAGCTAAGACAGTACCAGTGTATTTACCATAGACCCCATAAACTTCATCAATTAGCTCCCTGTCAGTTACACCAATAATTTCAGGATTAAAATCATCTGACTCTGGTAAAGCATTGCGACCATATTTCTTATACAAATGATAAACAGGCTCTACAACGGGACCATATTGCCAAGCTTTAATTTCTTCATCAAAAATAGGCTTATCAAAAATTGCCAAATGAAACCCTTGAATGTAGTACAGTAATTTTTGTAGCTTAAGGTTTGTCATCATGCCATCTTCTTCGAGGTTGGCGTAATGAATCAAATATTGTGCTATGTCTGATACGTTATACATTGTGCAACTCCTTAAGCTGTATAAGCTCTATCACTTAATGTCAAGAAATTAATACTTGAGTAGAAGCTAGAATGATCTAAAACTTTATTATAAATTATAAAAAATTAACTTACCAGTTTGAGCATACTTTCGCATAGCCCAAGTCTTTTTACTGTGTATCGTCACACCTTAAGAGTCCACTGTCAACGTCATATAGAAATGATTAATGACTGTTGCCGTATCACATAAGTTTTTTTGCATAAAAAAGCTAAAAAATTAGTGTGATAGCGAAGTGCTGCTGCAAGCAGTTCGCTGATCTTGTAGGTTGAGTTGAGGTGACGAAGCCCAACATTGCCTTTATTCCTTACCTTAATATTTCCTCGCTAATAAATCGGAGTTCTCACTTCATCAAAGAATTGTGGTTTAATTACTCGACTGAGGAAAAACTACCGCAGAGTCAAGCGCGATCGCATCAATTATCCATCTGTTAAAGGGTTTGCGGTATTGCGATCGCTTTTCCTGTGAGTCATGATTATTAGGCGATCGCAATTACTGTGAGTCATGATTTTTAGTTAATAGACATCAAATTCTCAAAAGGATGACGATTTTTCCAGCGGTAAGTATTAAAGTCCCGAAAATCAACAGATAGAATCCGCCCATGCCCCAAATGTTCGGCAAGAATAATCAATGAAGCGTCCGCTAAATCCATTGGCAGAGAACTATATTGATTCATCAATTCACTGATTCTTTTCCCATCTTGAACCTTGAGATCAAAAATCTCAAAAGCACCAATTTCTAAGCTATGAATAAACGTCTGTTGAGCATTTGTGCCTGTACGTTTCAAGAGAATATGACAAGCTTCCGTAATCACACACCATGTTGTAACCAGAGGCTCATCAATCGTATCTAGAACTTCTTGAGCGAGAACATGATAATCATCACGGCGATTGATTAGTGCTATCCAAAAGCCAGAATCAACGATGACCATATTTTTCGTTAAGACTTTCAGTGAGATATTGCTTGTAATTAACCGACAAATCACAGTCTCCTTCAGCACAACCAATCAGCCCTGATTCTCTAAGGAGTTGCAAAGGTTTTACAGGGGATTCTTGATGTAATTTTTCATAATAAAGATCGATCGCCACTTTCATAATGTCAGACGCACCTTGATTTGTCCGCTGGCGAATGTAATTAAACTTATTAGCGCGATCGCTGTCGAGCCTTGCATTAACTCTCATATTTTTGCTTGTCATAACTCTGTATGACAATACTATAGCTCTTCAATTATCTATCTGTTAAATATTTGCTGCGGGCGATAGCGAAGCGCGACCTAAGAATCGAATCGCTTAATAACTATTTATTTATCTATTTTTGTGTCGCTACAATTACCTGTGCTTCTCTCAAGACTTTATCACCCCATAAATAACCCCTGACTACTTCCTGAATCACCGTATTTTCTGTGACACCTGCCCTTGATTCACGTCCCACAGCATACATTGTTTGGGAGTCAAAAGGTTTACCCTGAGCGACAATGGGAACAACACGGCGTTGTTTGAGTATTTCTAAAAGCGATCGCCTAATTAACTCCACTCCCTGCTGATTGCTGGTGAAAATTTCCGTTAATGATTCTGGTATTAGTACTTTCTTTGGCTCACTAGATTCAGTATAATTACCATTAATCCAATCTAATAGCTTTGCCCAGAAGCCTTTTTGTATTAATGGTTTTGAATTTGAGGTAGTTGATAATGTTTCTAATTCTTCTTGCCAGTAAGTACAAGCCTGATCTAAAGCATCCACAACACCCAGCAAATCTTTGAACAGTTTCTCCTGCTGTCGCTCAAATTTTCCCGATGCCTGTTTTTGACTTTCTGCCAAACGCATTGGCATCTGTTCTTGCTCTGTCCGAATTACCGCCAATGCTTGTACCAGAGCATCTTGGCTAGAATGCAATAATTTACCCTGTTGCTTAACTTCATGGCGCAAAGCAGTCCATTCAGACACCATTTGATAGGGATCAAAAGCATGAGCAGATGATGGTGGTTCGCCTAAATATTCAGGAGGTGCTTGTTCTGATTGTAAATAATCTAGAAAATTGGCAAATAAAGCTTCTTTGTCAGTTGTCATTTGTTATTAGTCAGTTGTCAGTGGTCAGTTGTTATTTGTCAGCTTTGTACATTCTTTGAATGACAAATTACGAATTATTTAAAATGTCGCACGAATTAGATCATCTAAGCTAACTTCTAGTTGGGCCAGGGCTTTTTCTCGCAACTGTTTTAATATTTCTGGATTCAATTCTGCTTCTAGGGGACGCAATTTCAAGAACTCCTCCGATTGACTTGTCTCTCCTTTGCGAAGTGCCTCGTAAGCTCCTCGAATTGCCTTAAACTCTTCTGGATAAGTATGCGCGGGGAATTCACGTAATTTGGCATGATAAGCCGCTTTAATTTGGGTGCTGGTTGCTCCTGGTGAAATTCCTAAACGTTCGTAGTGATCAGCCATAAATAATTTCCAATTAAGATGACATCAATTATTATCTGTGTTTATCTGCGGTTCATTACTCTTGATAAGTAGGTTGGCGTTGAAAATTGTTGTTATGGCAAGGCAAAAGGCAAGAGTGAAGAGGGTTTGGGCGATTTTACGTTTATGTACACAGTTTGGTTTTATTGTGTTCACCTACTTATCTGACTTTTAAAGCAATTCCTGAAAACCCACTTTTTTTCTACCCTTGCGTTTTTTAGATGGAGATGAATTTCTAAAGATAAAGTCTAAATCTATTCCATATTCTTCGTCTTCGTCATCTTCATCTTCATCATCTGAGAAATCAGGCATATTATTTAACATCATTTTTTTGAGTTCTGGAAGCATCCGTTCCAACTCCGCTGGAGACATTTTGTCACCAAATAATTTTCTAATCATTCCTTCTACTAAATCATCCATATCGGACATATCGAGATTGTCAAATCGCTCTGGATCTGGCATGGCACTCTGAGTTTCTCTATCATGAATAAATGCCTGTTCTTCTCGAAATGCTTGTAAGGCTTTGGCATCTTGTAGGCGACGGGCTAATTCAAATCCCTGTTGTTTTAATTGTTCATAGTTTGGGTGATCAACATCATAAGTAGTGGCTTTAGCTAATAGCAATAAAGGGTTTTGTGGTTCTCGACGGAGTGCTTCATCTAGGAACGGGACAAGGGTTGTAATTTCGCCAAAACGGCGGGATTGAAGTTGAATATTTGCCAGAGCGTTGCCCGGTTGGGGCATGGTGTCGAGGTAAGAACGCACGGGAAGTTCTAGTTTTTTGGGACTATTTTCTTTAACGGCTAAGATAACTAACTTGGCAACTCTAGCTTCTGGGTATTCTATGGATAGGTTGATTAACTTTTGCTGATACTGATTTAGTAAAGCAGCGATGCCTTTTTCCCGTTTGGCAAAGAGTTGAATCGAAAGGGCGATCGCTTGCAATACGGAAATTTGTTCTTGATCTGCTAATCTTGAAAGGAGATTGTCCCATGCTGCGACTGCGGCTTTTTGGTCCAATGAAACCCGACCACCGGAATTGGGCGGACTTTGGACTGCATTCACGAATATTTGACAGGCACGGATAGGCGGATTTGTGGGATCTTCTGTCTTCACAAAACGGCTAAATAAGGGATAACTTAACGTAGAGAGCGCATCTACCCAAGGCAATGTTTCTACTTCAGGTTCAAGATTCAAGTCGCCAAAATGCTTACCAAATTTGCGTCGAGCTTCATTGAATGCTTGTTTGTTATCTAGTATCTTCCAACAGTGCAGCAACATTATATAAACTTCTTCATACCGACATCCATTTTCTAATGCTTGGGTCAAGAGTGCGATCGCTTGATCATAATTTTCGCCTCCTGCTTCAATTAATCCCTTACGTCCCAGCACTTCTGGTGATGTCGGACAGATTCGTTCTGCTTGTTGCACAGATCCCAAAGCGGCCCGCTCACGATCTATTGCTATGTAAGCATCTGCCATCCAGCAGTGGAGATGTGCTTGGGTCAGTTTCAATCTTTGTGCAGGCCATTCTTGAGGGTTTCGTTTTGCTTCCTGTTCTAACCACTTCAAAAATCGTGTTAACAGGCGTGAACGTTCTTGATCGTGGTTATTAGCATCGAAAACTTCTAAGAGATTGATTGCCAATTGGGGGTTAAAGGGTTGCTCTGTCAACAAAGGCTGCCAGAATAGTTCAGCACAACTTGGTTCTCCTTGATTCAGTGCTTGTTGTCCGGCTAGGGTAAGCAGCAGTGGACGGAGACTTTCTAGTTCTGGAAAGTGTGGGGAACGTCGCTCCATCTTCAACAGCAAATGGGCGGCATCATGCTGATTACCTTGGTCAATCAGTTGCAACATTCGCAATATCGCTAATGCCTCTTGGCTATTTTTATCTACTGTTGTTCGTGAATTTATAAATTGGAAGGGTTTTTGTTCTGTTCTTCCATGTTGAAAAATCGCCAATCGCTCTAAAATTGGATGCTCCAAATACTTTGGTTGACCATATGAAAGTGATTTCAGCCCCAAAAGACTGGCCGCAGCATCCCAATTACCACTGACTTGTTGAGTATAAACAATCCAAGCTATGGGCAAGTCTCCATCGGTGACGGCTCGCTTAATTTTCTGAAAAGATGTTAAAGCTGTTTCTGGTTGACCATTTTTGAGTGCCAGAACACCTCGTACCCAGTGGAGTTGATTAGCACTAAAGCGTTTACATTGTTCCTGAATTAATTGCTCAACTGTAGCGGTATCTCCTTTGAGGAACAAGAGTTTTAGGTAAGAGATGCTGTAGTCTTTCGGTAGAGTACCTGCCTCAAAAGCATTTCTGAGTAATTTTAATGCCCCATCTAATTGCTTCAATTCCAGTAAACATTTAGCTTGCCAGTAATGAACTTCTCCCACCAAACCAAATTCTAGAGCGCGAGCAAAGGATTTTTCTGCCTGTTTAAAATCTTGTTTCTGAAATTCTTGCTGACCCCGTAGCAACCAAATTTCTGATTCTGGGGGTGTAAATTCAATATTAGGGTGTAATCGCTGATTTTTCTTGATTTCTTCTAATGCTTGCCGATATTTTTTTTGGTTCAGCAGTTCTTGCAGTTGCTTCGGGAAGGAGTTTTCCGCAACTTTTGTCTCTGTGCTAGAGACCTGTGATTGTGAGTGCTGTTTAGACTGATGTTTAGCCACTGGGCTTTCTTCCTAATTGTTGTTTGATTTTTACCCTCATAGTTAAGGGTGGCTCCAACTACTTTCCATATAAAGATTGTACCGATTTATGGTAAAAAAAGATAGAAGCATTTTTCTCAATAAGGATTATCTATTGATAATGTTACCAACTCTCAGACTTTTCTCATGCGATAATTGCATGAATTAATTGTCATTAATAATATGAATACCAATAATATGGCTATGCAGAAAACATATATTCACACTGAATTAAGTTAATATTTTATGGGGTATTATATGGGATATTATATTAACACTAATATATTGCACTCAAACCAAACAGGAGCAACTGCTATTGCCATTGAGTAATCATCAACAAAATCACAAGTCCACAAATGAAAAATTACTACCGAAAATGCAGGTGAATGCAAAGCAGTTAATAACTCAGGTGACAGCGGTATCATCTGGAATCTTGACCAGAATAGTCAGCAGCGATAAACCTTTTTATCGTCGTTTTTGGTTGTGGGCAGGATTAGGTGTTAGTAGTGGGATCATTGCTTTCCATTACACCCTCTTAGAAATAGATAAAAATTTACCAGATCAGTCCGCACTCAGAGCATTAGTACGAGAGCAAACACTGACGATTAAAGCTGCTGATGGTAGTGTGCTACAACAGCAGGGAGAAGCGACAAGAGAGCAACTGAAAATAGAGCAAATACCAGATACTTTAAAGAAAGCTTTTATTGCTTCAGAAGATAGAAGATTTAATCGACACAATGGATTTGATCTCCAGGGAATTGCCAGAGCAGTTATCAATAACTTGCGATCGCAAAATGTGGTAGAAGGTGGTAGTACCATCACCCAACAAGTAGCGCGAATTCTCTTCCTCAAACAAGAAAAAACCTTCTGGCGTAAACTCAAAGAAGTCCGACTATCCCAAAAAATAGAGCAAGAATTGACTAAAGACCAAATTCTGGAACGTTATCTCAATCTCGTATACTTAGGTTCTGGGGCTTATGGCGTGGGAGATGCCGCTTGGGTATACTTTAGTAAATCCGTAGATCAACTGACTTTATCAGAAATGGCTACCTTGGCTGGTTTAGCTCCTGCACCTAACGTCTACGCCCCCGACAAAAACCCCAAAACAGCTACAGAACGGCGCAATCTGGTGTTACAACGGATGCTCGAAGATGGCATCATTACACCAGCCGAAAAACAAGCCGCGACTGAGGAAGCATTAACAGTTAATAGCAGTTTACCCAAACGGTTACAAGTTGATTTTCCCTATTTTACCACCTACGTGCAGAAGGAATTGCCAAAGCACATTGCCGCTGATGTTTTGGCTAGTGGTGGTCTAATAGTAGAAACAACCTTAAACCCAACCTCGCAAAAAGCCGCAGAAGCCGCAGTAGCCAAGATATTAAAAAATGAGGGCCGGTGGCAAAACTTTAAACAAGCGGCTATGGTGGCCATAGAGCCTGGGAGTGGGGAAATTCAGGCAATGGTCGGCGGTAAAGACTTTGGTAAAAATCAGTTTAATCGTGTCACCCAAGCCCAACGACAACCAGGATCAACCTTTAAGGGTTTCGTCTATGCTACAGCGATCGCTACTGGCAAAAGTCCCTATGATAGTTATTTAGATGAACCCTTATCAATAGATGGTTATGAGCCGAAAAACTCCCATGACAAATTCTCCGGTTGGTTAAATATCAGAGACGCGCTCACCAAATCCATCAATACAATTGCCGTAAAAGTCCTAATCGAAATAGGTTTTGAACCCACCATTAAACTTGCCCATGACATGGGAATTAAGTCAGAACTCAAACCTAACTACTCCTTAGCACTTGGTTCTAACGAAGTCAACTTACTGGAACTAACCAACGCCTATGGTACATTCGCCAACCAAGGCAATTATATAGAAGCTCATGGCATTCGTCGCATCCTCAACCGCGAAGGAGATGTGATATGGGCGGCTAAATATAAACCCAAACAAGTTCTAGATGCTGACAGTAGCGCCATCATGACTTGGATGTTAAGAAATGTTGTCACCAGTGGCACTGGTGCTGCGGCTCAATTAGATGATAGACAAGTTGCTGGCAAAACAGGTACTACCGATGAATCCCGTGATTTATGGTTTATTGGTTATATTCCTCAGTTAGTTACTGGGGTGTGGTTAGGGAATGATGACAACACCCCTACCTATGGTAATAGTGGTAGTGCGGCTTATGCTTGGCACGAATTTATGGAAAAAGCCGTAGAAGGAATGCCTGTAGAAAAGTTTCCCCCACGACCTAATTTAGAAAATCGTCAAGGTACTATCAAACCCCAACCTCTCAAACCGAAAAAACTTATCCATAAGTCGGTTGATGATAATAATCAAAAATCAGATGAGGATAACACCGATAATTCTAATTCCTCAACCAGACGCAGACGCAGAAGAACATACAATCAATCGGAGGATTCCTCAAATTCAGAAGAAAATCGGCCAAGACGAAGACGACGCTATAGTCAAGAGGATAATGATACGTCTTATTCTACCCGTCGCCGCCGCAGACGTAGTGAAGAATCCAATAGCAATTCCTCTTCTCAATCATCTCGTTCACAACGCAGCCGCAGTCAAGAATCAGCGCCGTCTAGATCATCTTCAGAAAACAAGAGTCCTGGAGGATCTTCATCATCACAACCTTCCTGGAGAGAAAGACTTAAACCCGATTCTTCAGGAAATAATTAAAATCAGGAGTCAGGAGGTAGGGGCGCAGGGCCTGCGCCCAGTCAGGAGTTCAGGAGAAAGAAGAAAGAAGAAAGAAGAAAGAAGAAAGAAATTTCTCCCCAACTCCCCCAACTCCCCTGCCCCCTGCCCCCTATTCCCTAGAAACAGCAAAGATTTTTCCTGGGGTAGATGTAGGTGATTCACTCAGTTTATACTTTGTTAAGAAGTGTAATCTACATCAGACAAATATAGTCATGAGTTATTTATTGCTCCA
>Ga0209668_10000700_pt1 | contig 13903 bp, 7 predicted proteins | sample FrelakmetPLP11PL_FD_187150 | JGI IMG/M metagenome (GOLD analysis project Ga0209668, IMG submission 187150) | Freshwater lake sediment microbial communities from the University of Notre Dame, USA, for methane emissions studies - PLP11 PL (SPAdes)... | ecosystem: Environmental > Aquatic >... | reverse complement strand
GGCCGCGTCAATCAAAAATTGCTTGTCGTCTTCAGACACTCCGTCGTAAAAAAAAAACTTGTCTTTGTCTTCTTCTTCCTTGCGGTTGCGGTTGTGGCTGCTGCTGTTGCTGCTGCTGCTGCTGCTGCTCCCGTTACTTTTATCCTCAAACGCTTGCTGCTGCTGCTCCGTCAGGAGCATCAAGAGACCATCTGTAAGCTTTTCTTTTTGGGTCAACAATCCCTCCACAATCATTCTGATGGACCTCTGCCTCTCTCCTTCTTCGAAATCAAAATCCTGAAGATCTTCGAGGAGCGTTGTTGTTGCTGCTGCTGCTGCTGCAGATTCAGCAGCAGATTTTGGCGTTGCAACGTCATCTGCTCTCTGACGTTTTTTTGCTGCTGCTGCGGCCATTGCTTTTGTCAAAGGTTGGTTAACTTTCCGAGTTGCTGCGGCTTCGCCTTCTGAAACAATAATACATAAGAAAAAGTGTTAGTGTAGTGCAGAAAAATCTAAGTCGCCAAAATCAATGTCGTCTGCTGACAAAGTTGAAAAGGCACTATCTTCTTTTTGGTTTTCTTCTTCTTCTTCTTCTTCTTCTTCTTCTCCAGAGTAGGCTCTCTTTCTGTCTTTTCTGTCTCTCTGTGTTTTAAATTTTCTTCGTCGTCCATCTCTCTTGCTTCCTTTGATTCTGCTGCGATTCTTCGATGAAACATTCTTTTTCTTCTTCATCTTCTTCTGCTTCTTCTTGACATTGTCTTTACGCTTTTCAACATGCGACACTTTTCCCGCCGAATTATAAGGGGGCGACATCCTAGTCTCTGACTTTCCCGGAAGAACAAGTCTGTTTTTGAAAAGAGTCTTTGGAGCAAAATAAGACAAGAGGGCAGCAGTGACGTGTCGAAATCCTTTAAACTCTGGGGTGTTTGCTTTTGACTTTCTTTCGGTGGGTGCGTCCCTCCTGGTGGCCGCCGAAAGATAGTCAACGAGAATGACCACCACAGGTCGATCGTGCAGTTTGATGCGTCGCCCATCGTTGAGCAGGCAAATTGCAGGATTGTGTAGAATTTCATACAGCAGTGATTTGCAAGACCTCCACTGTTTAGCAGGCAAGAAATTTTCCACGTCAGACTCCATCTGAAGAACCGTCTTGTTCCACACTGCTTCGTCCTTGTCTATGCAGCAGGCATCGTCGTCATCATTGTCCTCGTCCTCTGAACTGTCTCCGTTATTCGAACCTCCCTCGTTGCCGTCCTCCCTTTTTCTTTTTCTTTTGGAAGCAGAAGCAGATCTTTTGACAATTTGAGCTTCAGTTTTCTTTGTCTTGACTGAGGCAACCAGTTCTGGCCTGAGAATCAGAAAACTTCCCCTGACAAATTCTCCCGCGCCCGGCAAATTTCTCGAAGCATCTGATTGATTGTTTACCTCCACGTCCAAGAGGTTGTCTGCCTCTTCCTCATACATTTCAACTCTCGAAGGGTACGGATAAACGACCGCAAAACCACTCTTTGGGTCGAGCAGACGGAGAAGGTGAGAACAGGCCACCTGGTAGGGCTGGACAGATTCTGGCAAGGCACTTAGTTCGAGAACCAACACTTCCCTGCTTCGCTGTGCCGCTCCCACAGCCTCTTTGAGTCTAGTCTTTAAATCTGGGTCAAAAATTCTGGTCGAGAGTATGTAGCTGGCCAAGTTGGTGACAGAAGCGCTCGAACAAAATAGGGCGATCCTGTGAACCAGGTTGAGCAGCTCGTACTGTCTGCTTCCCAGGATCGAGTGGGTAATTACAAAACAGTGACCGAGCGCCAAGTGGTGTGTTGCTGCATTCACAATTTCACGAATATGCTGAGTCACTTTTTGAAGGTCGTCTATCAAAAGGACATCTCCTTCGTTCAACTCCTCGATGTCAAAGTCTTCCCAAGTTCGCTGCAGCAGCTGCGCCAAAGGCCGTCTGAACTTGCTGTCGTCCTTGGGTTCCTCCAGAGGCACAAACGTCACAGACTTGTTGCAATTTACAACCCAGAGTCGAACAACGGGATCCTGAAAAAACAAGTGCTGATGTTCGACAATCTTTCTTACGTACGTGGACTTTCCCAAAAAACTGGGTCCCGCGAGAAGAGTAGTGGTCTGTCGCGGAAAAGGCCGGAACAGTTTCCAGCGATCCTCGTTGCCTTGCTGCTGCTGCTGTTCAATTTCTAATTCGGTCTCTTCCCTTTGGAGGTCCATGCTTGACTGTGAAAGCTAGAGACAGATCCTCTCCCTTTTATAGTTGTATTAAAGCTTAAATAAACTGCTGACCAAAAACTATAAATTTGCATATTTAAACTTAAAAAAATGTAACAGTAAAAAATAATTGTGGTGGGCATTTCACATTCAATTTATTTTCAAACACAAGGTACAATACAAAAAAACACTTTCAATACTTTTTCAAAATGTGCAAGATTATTATTACAAAAATTTGTTGTCGTGTTTTGCAGGAGCAGCCGACACGTCAGCAGCAGCAGCAGCAGCAACAGCAGCTGAAGGGAGAAGAGAATGAGAAAGCGGGTGATTCGAAATGACTTTGGTGACTGTGTCTTGGTTCAGAAGGCGGTTGACTCTCCTCTCTTGGGGAAATTGCAAACCAGAAAGACCTGCCAGAAGCCTACAGTTTGATTTGAACGCTGCGAGCGATGAAATTCCAGTCAGTCCCGACATCTTTGTCTGTCCTCCTCCACTTTCGCCATCCTTCAAGAGGGTTCCCTCTTTGTCTTTGGAGATCAAGCCGTAAGAGCAGATCCTAGCACTCGCGAAACTCCAAGATGCACCTCCTTCGGCACTGACCTTCCACTTTTCGACAAGCTTTCCAGGCTCTCTTCCAAAAAATTGGTCCTTTTTGCACTCAAATATCTCCCTCTTTTCGGAAAGGACTGCTTCCTCCAATCGTTCCCCCGACATTGCCAACACCAGATTGTCAACTTGAGAGTACAGAATTCGAACGGCTGCAATTCTAATGTGAGCGCGTAAAAATTCAAGGCAATTTAAAAGTCTGAGTTTTCCGAATTCAACCACTGAAGCGTAAATTGGAAGGGAAGCGTCCGTTGCTTTTCGCCTCTTCTGTGCTGCTTTCTTCTTCCACTCTTCTGCTCTCTTTCCAGTCTTTCTAGCAGGTGCCGTTCGCTGAAAAACGTAAAACGTTTTTCCCGACACTGAACCTGCAACCTTGATGTCAATTCTGTCGGTGCACTCGCACGCTTTTATAGAGAACTTTGACACCAGTCTGGCCTTTGAATTTCCTCCTCCCTTGAAATATCCCGCCTTCATTCCAAACATCCCGGTGGTAAAATTGACCGCGGCCTTGAGAAAGTTTGCCCTCGTCTCATTTCCAGCTAGCTCTGCGATTTCCCTTTCGCTAACCAGACCTCCAAAAACGAGAGGAAGAACCTTGCACTTTTTGTAAAAGTAGACATCGGAGACGGACGAAAACTCAAAGCCCTTGACATTCACCAGGTGTTCGAAGGAATCTCTGGTGAAAAGATAATCTCGTCCCTCAAGTTTCCATCCGAAATTTTGACTTTGGCGACCCCCACCTTTCAAGGCAACAGTTGCATTATTCTCGCTGTTGTTCCACACGAAAAGCGGCATCTGACCCTCCCTCCGATCTGTCGGAACAGCGCCTCTGCCGATCAAGAGAAAAGTGAGATCGGGATCGGCCAACAAAAGGTCAGAAGGAAAAGAGAGATTCTTTTTCGGAAGTGACTCGTACGATTTTCTGAGCTCCCACAGCTCTTCAATCTTCAGGAGGTTTCGGTAGCCAAACTGGGGATGGTGGCAATCGTTGATTACATGATAGTATGCTTGAAGCTTGCGTTCTCTGTAGTTGTTGTCCTTGATCCAATTGTTAAAGAAGGCGTCTCTCTCTCTGGTGGCCTCCAGAACGCTTTCTTCAGTTGCTCCACCCACGTAGTTAGGAAGGGAAGGACAATTTCCAGTCGGACACGAATGAGCAAATTGCCCATCAAAATTGAACAAAAAAAGTCCTCTTCCTTCAAAGATCAGAGCCAGATCCACAGGGTACTTGCCAAAATAGAGAATCCCTAGAGGCGAGAAATTAGACCACACTCCTAAAATGTTTGACCCAAAGCTTGCCACCGAACTTCTGACGACTGCCTGGACTGCTAGATATTCAAAGCTTTTCGCTCGGTTGCACACATCTGTTCTCTTCAAGCTGAAGAGGTGCTTCAGGCTGTCCTTCAATCTTTTGGAAGAGTGCTGCTGCTGCTGCTGCTGCTGCATCGCTGACTTTGCCCCTGAATCTGAACCAGCAGGGGCAGGATCTGGCTGGCTGGCTGCTGAAGCGGCAGGATAAAAGGTGTAGCCTACTGCAAAGGCACCGGGAACCTGCATGTTCTGAAGGCTGTAACCGTAGCAAGATTTGAGGTCAAACTCGGCAACTGAGAAAGCCTTTTCGCTGTCTTTTTCAGGTAGCAAGCTGATTCCGGACGAAACAGAATCGCGACACGAATAACTGAAGCCGCCCCTGCAAAGGTTTCTGAGCTTGTCTTCCCAGTGAGGCTTAGTCTTCTCCAGAGATTGAGCTGTGGGACCTGCCAGCCTCCAAAAATCCAGCATCGCAACTCGAAAGGACACCGAAGAAAGTGTCAAAAAGGGAGACGTGGACAGGTCCAGCAAAAAACGTTGACACAGGTAGTCGCAGAAGGCAAGGTGGGTGGCTGAGAGCCGCTTCACAAAAAAGTTTCCTCTCTTTTCGAGTTTGTCCTCGCAGATAGCTTGGAGCCTCCCTCCTCCTCGATGGGCAAAGTCTTCTTCCTGCACCCTCGCAGTTTCAAAACAGGTGTCTGCTGCTGCTGTTTCAACCAAGTCAGGGCACCAGTCTTTGCAAGCCCGGAGAATTGAGTCAGCATCGGGATCTCCTTCAGCCCCTTTCGGATTAGGAGAGTTACCCGAAAAGTCCAGAAACTGTGAGACATTTTCCACCTCAATTTCTGAAGTCTGCAGACAGATAATTTTAGTGCCGGTGACTGTCCTCAATTGCACTCCCCTTTTGAGATGTCTCACTTCTTCGCAGTAACGAGCAAAGAAGAGTTTGAGAGAGTGAATGCTCGAGTCATCTCTTGAGAAGCAAAAAACCCGTACCTTTGAAAGGCTGGCGCAAACAGAAGAGTAACATCTGCCGTGAGTTCCACCTGAATTTTCTTTTGCAGGACCCCACTTGTCAAACAGAGGAAGAGCAGCTTTATTTTTCCGCGACAGGTTAAAGTCCCTCGTTGTCCAAAGAAAGTCAAAGAATTTCTTCCAGGATTGCCAGCAGTTTTCTTCTCGAGCCTCGTTAATCTCATATATGCGATCTTTGCCCAATCTCCCAAATTCAGAGGGGTCCAGTGATCCCGAGGCAATCTCAAACGAGAGCGGCGAGTCCATGTAACCGTCGAGGTAGGTGATGAAGCAAACTCTTCCGAGTGGGTCTCGCTGCAACCAAATGTAACCAAAAGCTCGTCTCATCTGGAAGCAGAGTCTAAAAAAAGTTTCTTCTCCAGTCTCTCCTTTGAACACCGACAGCATTCCCAGCTTGAGGGCTAGCGTGAGACCAACGAGATGAACGCTAGTTGCGGAGGATCTGTTGGCCTCACCCGATCGATCGTCTTCTTTTGAAATAGGGTTGATTTGGTCGCCGCCCTTGGAAACAGCAGCAGCAGCAGCAGCAGCAAACTCAAATGGTCTTTTTGATGCTGGTTGTTCTGAAGGAAGCAGCCAAGAATCGCCGGGTCTCTTTCTTTGGCCTTGGCGATTGGTCCTTCGGAATCGGATCCTTGTTTTAGAACCGGTAAAAGCTTCCAGTTGCTTGGTGACACGTGGCCTGCCGTCAACCAGCACGACAGGTTCTGCTGGGTCTGCCGCTACCCAACAGACGGGAACAGAAATCGGCAATGTGGCAACGCAAAAATCAACGTTGACGGAACCAGAGAGACCCCACTTTTTGAGAAGCTCTACTGTCTCGGGCTGAGACTGAGGGTCCGTTTCGATACTGGAAAACCCCTTCAACTCAGCTTGCTCCTTTCCGAGAACGAGTTCTCCAAAACTGACCTTGACGTTGCAGCTGGAATGGAGGGTGTGACCCGTTGGAAAGTTTCCTTTCGTCTTTGTGCATCGTTCAACCTCCCAGTCCTTGTCGAGAACAATGTGCCAGGTCGGTTGCTTTGAATGGAAGGGTAAAAAAATGGGTGACAAATCTGCACTGAGAAATCGTCCGTCAAACAAAAGCTTAAACCTGTAAGTTGAAATCTTCTGTTTAATCACAAACTTGACTTTGGTGAATTCTTGGACTGTCGACACAAAAAATCTGTCCTTGGTTAAAAAGTCTTTGAGAGGCACATCCCGTTTACTGGCAAGACAAAAGGGCATAGTTGCCATATCCAACTTGATTTTCTTGCTGTCAAGCAAAAGGTCGAGCAAACTTCCGAGGGTCAACACGTTGTTTGAGTTTTTCTCAATGCCGACGATTCCGCCGCCGCCGACGATTCCGATTCCGTCAACCACATCACCAGGGAGAAAGTCAAAATTAGTCTCAGCCAAAAGACTCGAGTTTGTAATTTGCTGCTGCTGTTGCTGCAAATCTCTTTCTTCTTCTTTTCCACTTCCTCCTTCTTCAGCAGTTGCCTTCTGCTCCACAGCAGCAGCAGCAGCAGCAGCAGCAGCAGGCGGTTCGACGGTGGCAGATCCAAAACAGATCACAGACATTGAAATTGATATCTTTGTCTTTGTCAAAACAATTTGCACACAAGTTAAAAATAAAGATACCTTCCAGTGAAGTGGTCAAACTTAAATGAACGAAATGTAAAGCTCCCTCCTCCTTTTATCCTACTGAAAAAAATCAAAATAGTTAAATTTGGGCCTGCCTTCAAAATTGTGCACACACTTTTTTAACCCAAAAACAGCATGCACAAGTTTGCTACTTAAAGAGACCGGGACTTGCAACTTTTCAAATTAGTCTCTTTTGGAAGGCAGCAGCAGAGGAGAGGAGACCTGAACTTTAAAAAAATTTAAGCTTCTGCTAAAAAGTTTCAGCAACCCACCATGGCAGCAGGCACAATTCAAAAATTCTTCACCGATCACGGGGAAGTCCACTACGTGAAAGAAAAAAATGGACGAAAACATTTCTCATTTGTAAACCCAAAATTGGATTCAAACCACCGAGAGACAATTGCCTATTTCAAAACATTTTCTGCCCTTGCAGATTATCTTCCGGAAGCTCAGCTAGCTGCGAAAAATTTCATCAGGCTTAGAGACAGCCATCCCAACGAAGATGTCAAAGCTGCTACAGAGGCTGCAGCTGTTGACTGTGAAAAAACATCAGACGAAGAGGACGAAGAGAACGTACACAAAAATGGAGAAGAAACAACTCTAACTGTTGAGCCTTCAATTCGATTTGCCATTCCTCCTGCTGCTGCAGCAGCAGCAGCAGCAGCAGCGGATGCGGTGCCAAACGAAAATAGCATCTTTAGCAAAATTCTTTACGTCTACGGAAAGGACCCGATCACGAGGATGACTCTCATTGTTAGCATTTTTGAAGGCAACCCTTTCATCACGCTCAAGAGGTTTTGGCACACCTCCGCTGCTGCCTCAGCAGAAGCAGCAGCAGCAGCAACAGCAGCAGGGGGAGCAGCAGTCAAATCCAGCTCTTTTCAGCCTGGCAGGTGGCATGCTTGCTATGGGTCTTTTAGGTTTTCGCTTCACGACGACGCTCTCGAGCTCTACCGCTTTGCCAAGCATTGCCTTCTGCCGCAAGAGGAAGCGGAGGACGTGAGAAGAAAGTTCATGTCTGAGATGCTTCAAAAGAGATCCAGCTATCACGACGCCGCTATTTTTCCTCCCGCCGAGCTGTGTTCACCCACCAAGCAACAAAATTTGGAAAGCAAACAAATTGAGACCAATGAAACCAAACATTCCTCCTCCTCCTCCTCCTCTTCCTCATCCTTTTCTACAAACCCTTTTTAATTTTGTAAACAAGCTTTCAATTTAATATTGGTTCTATCAACAGCTAAATGTTTGTAATTTTATAAAGTTTATATATATTACAGCCTTTAAATAAAAACAAAATGTGTCAAAAACAATGGATCTTTAAATTATTTATTTATTTAACTCCAGTCAACATTACATTAAAATGATACATCAATTAAACACACACACACACACACACACACACACAAAAGGCTATTTGTAAGATACACGTGAAAAGAAAAAAACAAAACATTTTTTTTAACACCAGGTCAACAAATGCTGGAGCAATTAAACTTTTTAAAATAGTCCGTAGGGACTAAAGAATTTTTTATCCTTGAAAACCATGTTAGTGTCTGTGTAACCAAGGTAGACAATAAAGCTGGCGTCGGCAGGAGATCCATTAGGATTTCTAAACTTTAGATTCATAATGAGCTCCCTGGGTTTTCCAGTCAAGACTGAGGCGTCAGTGAGGAGAGGAACAGTTCTCGCTCTGGGCTGCCCTTCCTCAAGCCCGTCCGTCTGCACTAGGTGAATCGCCACGTGAGGAAAGTCCGTGTCTCGAAAGCCATTCTTGGCAGCCTGGGGAGTAACAATCTTGGGGTTCACCCTCATTCCAAAAGCTCCCAGCTGTCTGTAGTTTCGAACTACATTCAACTCGGCATTGACGTCGCCCACAGTTCCAAAATCTGGATAGTTCATCGAGGTGTTGAACGATCCGTACTTGAGATTGACCTGCTCGATATTGTGCTGGATATAGTGGGGCTCTCCCACCACGTGATTAGCGTACTTGTAAGATCCTCCCGTAACATTTTTGCTCAGGGCAAAAATCAAAATGATCTCTGGATACACAACCTCGTCAAACCTGATTGTGTGAATAAAGGAATTTGCGGGAATGGCTTCGTTTCGCATCTGGCGACAGACACCGGGCCAATTGTAAATCTTGGATGCGTTGGAAGCCAGAGCATTTCTGGCCTTGGTTGCAGCTTTCAAACTGTTTTCGCTGCTGGATGCGTTCAAGACAGCTTCTTCAACCGCTAGTTTGAATTTCGTGATTCGAATCTGGTAGCGCTTGGTGGCTCTGAGGGCAGGCCGGATGTAAATGTCATTGTCGGGTCGGTCAACAAGTCTCATTTTCAGAGTCAGCTTTCCCGTAACATTTACCGGAAGTGCCCTCGGACGAAATCCCTTTTGGGCAAAGTGGTTGGTGCCCTGAAAAGTTGGCCACCAGTGAAGGGGATTGTACAGAAAGCTCCTGTTCCCCCCATTCAAGAGGTGCTGCGAGTACTTGTGCCAAGCCCCGCCCTCGTCAAAGTTCCACTTTCCGTCTGCGGTTGGAACAGCTCTTGCAGGATGCCAAGGCTCTTGGCAAATTGCATCCTTGAGTTTCTCGTCCATCATCCAGTAGAGCATCGTGTTGAGTTCAAAGGGAATGAAATTTGATTCGTTGTGAATCTTGGGTTGGTCGTTAAAGTGGTACACGTCAAATCCCTTAAATTTCTTTTCAAAATAGTTGGGAGCCGGAATAAAATTCCTCCATTCTTCGGCCGGACAGGCAATGAACTCTCCCCACTCTCCTTCTCTAGCAGGCTCAGCAGCCCGGGCTACTACCCCTGCTGCTGCTACTACTGCCTCTCTGGCTGGGATGTCAGGGTCCTTTGTAGAAACAAAGACCCCAATGTCAACGTGAAATCTTGTCAGGCTGTCAAACACGACTGGATTCTTTGTGTCAATGACCCACTCCAGCTGGTTAGTGTAGGGGTCAAAGACATTGTTGTCGTCAAGCTCTGTCACAAACGTCGACTTGACCGTTTGTTTTCCATTCTTTCTCCAATTGGGAACCACGCTATAGTCAAATCGGGCGTCGTCCATTTAAAGAACCACTCTCCTCTTTTTTTTATTCCTTCTATTAGTTTTCCTAGTGGTCTTTTGAACTTTCCTCCGGCCAGACTTTTTTCCCTTCTTTGTTGTCTTTCTTTTCCCCTTCTTGGACTTCTTCTTTCCCTTTCTGCTCTTTCGACGCCTCTTGGGTTCCGGTTTATTCGTCAGACGAAGAACCTTTTTAGCGGCAATGCGAAGCTTTGAAACTGCAATGTGTCTGACGAGGTGTGCCGGACTCAGCGACTGGAGACCAGTGTATCCCCCCACTCGAAGACGGATCTTCCCGTTCACCAGTCGAACCTTTTTGCTGTTCAAAGTCCTCTTGCGCTGCTTCGACCTTGTAGAGACAGGCATGGAAACACGTCCTCTGTTGTCTTCTTCCTTTTCCAAGCTTGCGCGCCTCCTTCCTTCTCCTTTGGCCGATCTTTCAAACGAAACTAAGGGTCTCCTTCCGAGAAGCTCCGGTTTTGAAATGTTGGTTGAATGGTGGGTAGATTGATATTTTTGTTTTTCTGCTGTTGCGGTGTTGCTCTCACAGGTGTTGCTCTTGAACTGCGGCCGTCCCCGGTCACCGAGCTCTCTTTTATACATTTCCTTCGAGCGTACCTTCAACGCAAAAGCTCACGGGCCAGTTGAGGGGCATGCGCACGCTCTTTGATGCAAGCGTGGACACTGAGAACGTGAGCTCAATCAAATTTTGCAGGTTGCTGCTTATCACAGACGGAAGAAATGCAGACCTGGAAAATTTGTCGCTCATGTGAAAGGTTCCAGAGTCTGTTGGCCAGAGGGTGGTCATTGAAAAGTCGTCCAGCCCGTAAGTGTCATTGGAATAGGTCTCATCCAAAGTGACGAGACACATGCCAGCGTCGAACACCAAAGCCTTAGCTAAAATTTCAGCTTCAATCTTAGAGGTGCCGTCTCTCATCACGGACGAGACAACGCGAGGAGTTACTTTTGCCAAAGGTCCAAAACCGAGCCTCTCTGAAAGGCGAGGATCGCACTCGACAAAAAATGATAGCCGATCGTTGGGAGGATACTCAAATCGAAATTTGCTCAGCTCGCTGTTGTACCTTAGCTTGGGAAATGACACGCCAGTTTTCATCAAATAACTGTCCAGCGCAGCTGAAACGGCTCTGTTGACAGGCCAATTTTCTGAAAATGAGCCAGCAGGAAAATTGACAATCCCATCTGCGAACCTGTGGCTGAGTTTAGAGGGCTTCACATATACTTTTCCGGGCGTTTTTATAATTCTGGCAAGGGGCACTCTTTGGCCTGTTAAAACTTTATAATTGTTTCCCAAAGGCGTAGAGTTTGGCAAATGAATTCTCCTCTTCTCTCCGCGCCGAAACACCGAGACAAACCCCAAGCTTTCCAAATGAAAATTGGCAGAAAATGAAAGAGTTGTGTTGGGAGCTATGTGAATTCGAATTCGAATATCATTTGTCACATTAGTGGGCAACAGATAGTTGTTAACGCCAGTCATTTTTCTGACAGAGGCAGGAAGTGCATCTCCAAAGGGTTCAAGCTCGTCAGTCTCTCCAATTCCATAATAAGCCTCCCGAAAAAAACCGACATTTGCGGCGGGATCTACTTCGAGGGTGTGGGTCTGATCTGCAGAGCTGTGAGCAACTTGCTGAACTCGATCTGGCGTTCCCACTGCAGCGGTGTACCAGTTTAGGTCTACCCAATCCAAAAACACCGGAGGCGAAGTGAATCCCGCAGGGATCTTGGATGCAAACTTGGCATTGAACGCGGTGACAAATTCTTGGAGGGTTGCATCAGAGACTCCTGCATCAAAGTGACTTTCGGCCAAAACTCCGTTGATTTTTTCATCAAAGTAAAGCGACTCCAGGCAGTCGTAGCCAACGGCAAATGGAAGAGCTAATTCTTCGTTTTCGTCTATAACTTCGATGTTTGAATCCGAGTCAACTCCCAAAACCGACGCTCTCTGACTGTAAAATCCAGGCGTGATGTTCAGCTCTGTGAATTTAAATTCCCTTCGTAGTGTCTCTCCAGATGGAAGCTGAATCGTGGACCAAGACCGAGGAACCGAAACTGCAAAAGAAGATTTCCCAACTTCCACCGTTTCGTGAAAATTGAGATAGACTGGCTGCTGCTGTTTCTTCTGAATCTGCTGTTGCTGTTGCAGCAGGATATTCTGACCGAACTTGCCGTGATGGTGCGCGTGAAAATCAAAGGACATTATTTCATATGATAGAGAGGTGCGTAACGGTCCTCCGAAGATTGAATTGCTGGGTCCGAAAGGACAAGGTCAGTTTCTTGAAACTTTTCTTCCTCTCCTGTCTTTGTGTCAATGCAGAGGTACTCGTTTCCCAATCCCAGGCGCCTCGTGACAAACGGATAGGCCTTCAAGATCTTGAAACAAGAGTCAGTGAGGTTGGTCTCCGAACGTTTTTCTCCGAGAACCGCAGAAGAGGTGACAATGAGCTTTGCGCGTACGTAATCTCCCACCGAAAACTTGAACGTCGAGTGTCGAGGGTCAACGTTAAACTGAGCGGCAGAGTAGGCAGGAGCCGCTTTATATAGGGCGGATAGAAATTCGTCGTAATTGTCGAGGCTAACATCAGCCGGCGCAAATCCGATTCTCTTTCCTCCTACCACAATTTCCTGACGGTTGAGGATTGCCGCCACCTCTCCTAGCAAATTCCACCAGCGACGGGGAGCAGGACCCCCTTCTTTCTTCTTCTTGTTTCCCTTTCCGACATTGTACTTTCGTTCCAGCCTAGCCACGAGCGTTCGAACCAACCGGATTGCTCCTTCTGCAAATTTAGCTTTCGACTTGCTGTTTCGAAAGGCAGTAAATTTGATTCTCTTCTCCCTCAAGTATGCCTGGACAACTTTCCCTACCACAGAGCGCTCCCGATCGAAGGAGATGCCGAGAATTGGGTGAAGATGTCCCGCCGCTTGGTGCATCGCGTGCAGGGTCTCCAGAGCCGAAACTATTGAATCAGCTTTTCGATTTTTTCTCAAGGGAACCAGGTAGACAAACCTAGAAGACACGTCCTTCCCGACCAGATAACCGCTTCTAAAAGTCACAGGTGTCTCGTAGTGTCTGCTCTTTGGAAAGAAGCCGATGTCGCAGTGCAGGTAACCCAAACTTGTAGAAACTACAGGTCTGTAGCTCCTAGAACTAAGCCTCTTCTTTTGCTGGTGAAGGTTAAAAGCGTAAACGGGGTCGACCAGCAGAGCATCATTGAGTTTCTTTCTGTCGATCCTTCCCAATTTTTCAAGCCTGGCGTGTTCGAGCATGTCGCTCACTCTCGGGGGGTCCCCAACACGAACCCTCTCCCCCACCCACTCCAAAAGAACCTCGAGTGCCTTCTTTGACAATGCGGAATCATGATCCTTCTTCTCTCTTTTTTTTTTCTTTTTCTCCTTCGTGTCCTTCTTCTTTTTCTCTTTCTGCTGTGAACCATAATCTACCAACCCCCGTTGTTTCTTTCTTGACTTTTCCCGCACTTCCGACTTTAGAACCTTGAAGGCCTTCTTTGTCAATTCGGAATCATTTTCCATCTTCTCTTTTTGTTTTTTTTGTTTTTCGTCTTTCGTGTCCTCCTTCTTCTCCTTCTCTTTCACATAATAATAAGCATCATCCACATCCAAACCGCGTTGTTTTTGTTTCGCCTTTTTCCGTGCCATGTTGTTTCTTGCTCGTGGCTGCGCTTTCCACTGAGATGCACCGAGTCCTCTGCCTGTCTTTTATATACTGCCTGTGCTGTGCTGCCGCTGCTGCTGCTGCTGCTGCAACCAGTATTTGTTTAGTGCTTTACACATCATTTTTTATTACAAACCAATTTATCATGTCAAATGACTTTGCTTTTAATAAATTTGATTTTCTTCTTTAAGAAATTACAAATATGCTTGGTTCAACCTTTAAAATATAAACACGCAAAAAATAAGAAGAATATTTCATTCTATTAGTTAAAATTTTATTTCAAAATAAATTGGCCTTCAAAACAGAAGCAGAAGCTTCTCAGCATCAGAGAAGGTCTTCAAAATTCAACTTTTTTTTTGTCAGCCTTAGGTGGCT
>Ga0209668_10000699_pt1 | contig 13910 bp, 15 predicted proteins | sample FrelakmetPLP11PL_FD_187150 | JGI IMG/M metagenome (GOLD analysis project Ga0209668, IMG submission 187150) | Freshwater lake sediment microbial communities from the University of Notre Dame, USA, for methane emissions studies - PLP11 PL (SPAdes)... | ecosystem: Environmental > Aquatic >... | reverse complement strand
GCTACTTCGACCCGACTGACGACACGGTAACATCTGCACCATCGGAGGTCCCCGGTCGGTCGTACAAGATGACCGACAGTACCAAGAGATGGCTGACGTTCGACCACTCACCGATTGAGCAGGAGACCCTTCTCCGGCAGGTGGCGGAGGCCGAAGCGGAGAGACTTGACACGTACACGATCACAGTCCCGTCTGCCTGGTATGACATTGAATACGGGCTGATCAAAGGCTCGGGAAAGTTGGAGGTAACATGAACCGGCTGACGAAAAGGAAAAAATTGGTCATCGGCGGCTGTGTATTCGCGGCAATTGTGGCAGGGCTGGTAATAACATCAGCCCCGGTCCAGGCTGCCGTCGTCAGCGTATCCATCATGGGAAGCTCTGACCAGTCGCTCATCGGTTCATCAGGTATGACGTGGACCGTGTCAAACGGCGATCTTACAAAGATCCCCCCGCTTGCCATCGGTCAGGAAGTACTGAGTGGCGGTTACCAGGACAATTACATCCTCACCGGTCCGTCGCAGTATGAGAGTTCACAGGTTCTAAACAATTCAGATATTGTCCACTTCGATATGATGAGCCGGGTGCAGTCTTCCGGGGCCGGCCTTTACGACGAGAGTATGATGCTCTACTCTGCCGGTGCGGCTGCTGCAGGTGTAACGTGTGGTGCAGAATCGCTTGATACTGAAGGTGCAAATTTCACTGCGACGCCGTATTGTGAGACCGTGATTACGGAATCGATGTTTATGACCGATGACCTGGCATATCGCTCTGTTGGATCTATCGACCAGGCGGACCTTGAGATCCCGGATACGTTTACCTTCACTGCAATAGGTTCAGGTTCGGGGATTGGTTCAATAAGTTTTAGTGCTAGAAGTCTGGCAGGAATTGGTTCGACTAGTGAGCTCGGTTATATGAACTCTATCGGTAAGAACCTCATGGCCAACGGTCGGTTCAACATCGGTGAGGACGTGCATTGGTCCTCGTTCTCGAAGACATTTGATGTGCAGGAGCAGGGTTGAATTAACCTCCCATGTTTTTTTTGGTTGTGATGCAGAATGATTTCAGGAAGTGACCCTGTGTGACAACTGCGGCAAACGGTTTACCCTCATGCCGGCAGAAGCCCGGTCCCGGATGAAAAACAAGCATGTTTTCCATAGTTTTGCCTGCCGTACTGAATGGTTACGGAACCAGAAGAGGGTGAAGGGATGATTAAGGGAACGACCACCAGAACTCTTGCTGAGGCGATGGTTGTGGCGATCGTGTGAAATATACCGGTGTTTATTGTTCCCCATATTGGGATGTAAGATCTCGCGTTGATTGTGATGAGATCGAAATTTTCAATTAGATTTTTTTTAAAATCCCTTATTAAGACTTCAAATAATTCAATACCTTAATACAGGGTAAGTGGGTAGTATAACATAGATTGGGGTTGGGTATTATGTCAAAGATTTTGAATTTCCTCATGCTGATAGGGTTGTTTCTATCGCCATGCCCCTGTAATATTCATCACAATAATGGGAACAGCGATAAGGCGCCCACCATGGGTATTATTTTGATAAAATAGGATGCGTCCCCGTTCAACTCAAATATAGGTATCAAGGACCACTTGTTGTGATCCATCTTTGAATGTACATGTTACAATTACATGGTTTTTGCTGCCCGATGTACCTTGGATGGTAGTCGTTGAACCGACCAGTATTCCCAACGGGTTTTTAGGTGATGCACTATCGACCATTATGGAGAAAGAGGATACATCTCCGATATCAGGTCCACCTTGATTTGTTATTGTTATGAGACCCGTGAGAGATTTTTGTGCGGTTACTGCAATACTCCTTGTTTTGCTCACGTTCCCGGCCATACCGAAAACGAACGCAGCGATAACTGCCGAAAGAATCAGCATCACTATTACTATTACAACTGCAATAGCGATCCATAAAATAATGTTACTCCCTTGGTTCTGTGGTCCGGATTTTTTAGATGGACTGATTCTTACTCCACACGAAGGACATATTTCGGCGTCCTTTTCTATCAATTCCTTTCCACATGTTGGGCAATAATTTATTGTCATGAAAGTCAGCTACAGTGTACACATAAACGGTTTTCGAAACTATTCATAATTTTAAAGATAGAACCGATAAAAATTTGTTCCTTTACTATTACCCCAATACTCCCATAAGTTTAATCACAGAAAGTGTTATTATAGACACAAATATTGCCACGATGTAAACAGCGATATAAATAATAATATCACTTGTGGATGCCTTTTTAAAAGGTATTTCTTCAAGATTCATTTTATTAGCAGTTGTGTACGCATCATAAATGGAATAAATCCATACAATTAGTCCTGGAATTATGAAACACATTGTCCCGATTATCGTGCCAATCAAAAGAGCCAGGCCCTTCCCAAGCTCTCCATTGTAAACCTGACCAGATCCACAAAGGAAAATTGCCAGCACCGTGGCAATACCAGGACTTTTTTGTTCATTTTGAACCGGGGGTTCTTTTATTCTAACTCCACATGTGGGGCAAATTTCAGCTTCGGGAAATTTTAATTCAGCACCACACGACGGACAAAAATTCGTTGCCATATCGTTCTCCTTTTAAGAACCCCTTCTCTTTTACCGGATTATAAAGTTATCTCAATTACCTGCCACAGGGTATTGTTGCGAAATAGGGTCATATTCTGCCTTACCTTGCTGAAAAATGGTATTCCATTCCCTGTTTAATGCATGGACAATCAGATATTACTATTGAGGTATATCTCTCCCCTCGCTACGCTGATAGTGTTACTACATGAGTGAATACAAATAAGATGGATACGTAATTTTTAGGTTTTTTAATTTTATTATCTATTCCCGGTTGTTCTGTGCCATTGAATACAACAATAGGATATTTTAGTATGATTCAACTGGAAAGATGTTCGCCCAGAAAAAATTCGATACTGTTAACACATCCCAATAATGAATATACTCATTAGATTTGACGTTTTATGTTCAAGGAAAAACACCCATCATCTTAATCACCTTGCCTCATGGCATACTGGCATAGATCGAACGGAGGAAAAGTGGTAAATCTTATAAAAGATTCATGGATTCCGGTAATTTCGGATGATATGAAATCTCTTACAATTTCTCCTTCCGAACTGATTAACAAAGAGGGGACCTGTTCAGTTATTAGGCTGGATGCATGCAGGGCTGATTTCAATGGAACTCTTATTCAGTTTCTTATCGGTCTCGCTCAGACACAAATTGCGCCTTCCGATTCTCATGAGTGGAGAGAAAAATTATTTCATCCGCCTGACTCCCGGGAATTGAAAACTTCATTCTCTCAAATTGCACCGTATTTTGAAATGGTAGGGGATCCCTGTTTCATGCAGGATATGTCACTTGTACCTGGTGCCTCTGTTCCAATCGGAAGGCTGCTCCTTGAAATGCCCGGAGAGAATGCGGAAAAAAATAACACGGATCACTTTCTTAAAAGGGGGACGGTTGGGAAAATATGCCTTGCCTGTGCGGCAATGGCCCTTTATACCCTTCAGACCTCTGCACCATCTGGTGGTGCAGGACACCGTACCGGTCTTCGTGGTGGGGGGCCGCTGACCACAATTATAGAGGGGCGAAATCTCTGGGAAACTGTATGGCTCAATGTCCTTGAGAAAGAAAAATTTCTGGAACTGGGAAATTCCTCAAAAGACGTACCTGAAGATAAATTTCCATGGCTTGGCGATCTTAAACCCACCTCGAAAGATGAGATCCGTTCTCCTGCAACTGCTCACCCGGCACAGATGTTTTTCGCAGTCCCACGTCGGATCAGACTGATCCCTGTGAAGAGTCCTGGTTCTACGTGTGACTTATGCGGCAAGGAAAATTTTAATACGATTGTTAAATCTTATGCAACTGATAGGGGAGGAATTAACTATAAAGGAGGGTGGAGGCATACCCTCTCCCCGTATTATACTGATAAAAAGACTGGTGGCTTGCTTCCTGTTCATGCGAAAGCCGGAGCGATTGCATACAACAACATGTCAGGGATGCTTTTTAAAAACCCGGGTTCGTGGACCATACCTGCAATAATTATTCAGGAATTCGTTTTTTCGAGATATAAAGAAATTTCTGATGAATTTGGTAAAACAATGCCGCTATGGGTGTCGGGCTACGATATGGACAAAGCGAAGGCCCGGTGTTATTATGATTTTCATATGCCCGTGTTTTATGTAAATCCCGAAAAATTGGAAGATTATATGACATTTATTCAGCGGTTGATCAGGTCCGCAGACTTCGCACTTTTTAATATTCGTAGGTCTATCAGGAGGTCAATATTCGATGAGCGTAACAAGGCAGGTGGAGATCTTTCATATATTAATGCTCATTTCTGGTATGATACGGAACCTGATTTCTATAATACAATCTCTTCCGCATTGGCTATCGATTCAGATATTGATAAAATGGTATCATTGCGTGAAGAATGGATAAAAACCCTCTCTCTGGAGGGAATGATGCTTTTTGACCGATATTCACAGAGTGACATGATCGGTTATGCGAATCCAAAGCGGATCGCACTCGCAAGAAAGGACTGTTGGCTTTCATTATCAGGTAACAATAAAAAGATCCGTGAATTGCTTGACCTCCCGAAACTAGAGCCTACATTCGGTAAGGCCCCGAAGACGAAGGCTCATAAATCTTCTCAAGTAACAGCATTGGAGGAATCTTAATGGATAAAAATCATTTTGTCTCGTTTACTTATGACACCGGGATTAGAAATTCACTTCTTTCCTGGTGGTCACAACTTGACAGGAAAAGGGGTGATCGGGCGGCACTGAGACGATGCCGATCTCCTGTTGAAGTGGCATTCCAACCTTCGTTTTACCAGCTGATGCATGCATTGGAATCGCATGGAAACCCTGTGAATTCCACTAGAATGGCACTTATTGCAGGGGTCCTTAGTCATGTCAGAGTAAATAACCCCTCACTCCGTTTCGCACAACGGATGGCCCATGGGAAAACAGGTAGCGCCAATGCGGCGGTAAGTGGCCTCAGGTTTAGGCGCTATCTTCGAATTGAGGACCCCGATGAATTATATCTCTCGACTATACGGATAATCCGTCTGCTTAGTGGAGAGTGTAATATTCCTGACCTTGCCACGGCTCTATACTGGTGGCAGAATCCGGAAACGAAAAAACGTCTGGCATCTGATTACTATGAGAATGCACCCCTGGAGCAATAATTTAAAAGAGGTATACCATGAGTGAATTTATCCAACTACATCTGCTTGTATCATACCCACCTTCAAACCTTAATCGCGATGATCTTGGAAGACCTAAAACTGCAATCATGGGTGGGAAAACCCGCTTTAGGATCTCATCCCAAAGCCTGAAAAGGGCGTGGAGGACATCGGATATCTTTGCATCGGCAGTTCCAGGTCATATTGGTATCCGGACGAAGGAACTCGGTAAGTATATTAAAAAATCCTACGAAACGGGGATAAAATTATCAGATCTTTTATCCGACAAAGAGGTAGCAAAGCCCATGTTCACTGGGATCGATGAGAAAAGGGCCTCTGCCTGGGCTAAGATTCTATCAGAATATACCGGGAAGTTGAAAGGAGCTGAAAGTCTTTCTATTGAGCAGCTTACCCATTTTGATCCTAATGAGATCTCCGCACTTGAAAGGGTAATCCAGGATACAGCGACCTCTGAAAAAGAACCTGGAGAAGAAGACACAGAAGTTTTTCTAACGGTGCTTTCCGGTGTGGATATCGCGATGTTCGGGCGAATGCTTGCATCGTCTCCAAAATATAATATTGAAGCTGCTGTTCAGGTTGCACATGCCATTACTGTTAATCAGGTCGTGATTGAGGATGATTATTTTACAGCTGTCGATGACCTGAACCGCGGTGATGAAGGCATCGGTGCGGCCCATATTGGTGAATTAGAGTTTGCATCAGGGATATTTTACCTGTACCTCTGTATTAACCGATCACTTCTTCTCGAAAACCTTCACAACGATGAGGATATTACAAATAAAGCACTCGCCGGATTGATTGAAGCGGCAACAAAAGTATCCCCCTCTGGAAAACAAAGCACCTTTGCTTCACGAGCATATGCGTCGTATATGATGGTGGAGAAGGGACCCCAGCAACCACGCTCACTGTCCGTTGCATTCCTAAAACCCGTAACCGATGATGATATGCTGGCCGCCGCAATTTCACGCCTTAACGATACGAGAAATAAGATGGATGTCGTCTATGGTCCCTGTGCTGATATGGTCAAGATCATGGATGCATCTACAGGGGTCGGCTCACTAAAGGAGATTATTGCATTTGTGAAGGGTTAAAATGCCAGACTTCCTCCTCTTCCGCCTTTACGGTGCTATGGCCTCCTGGGGGGAGATCGCAGTGGGTGAGTACCGCCCGACGTCGGATCATCCCACCCGTTCGGCAATTATCGGCCTGATATCGGCAGCATATGGTATTAAAAGAGAAAACCAGAAAGCACTCGATGCCGTAAGTAAAGGGTTCAAGGTGGCATTTCGCATGGATTCTCCGGGGACTCTTGTCAGGGACTACCATACGACTCAAGTACCCGCATCCGGAGTAGGTAGGAATAAAAAATCTTTTACAACCAGAAGAGACGAACTTGCCGAATCGAATAAAAATTTCTCGACGATTCTCTCAACCCGCGACTACCGGTGTGATGCGATTTCCACCGTATGCATTGAAGTGACAGCCGATGCCCCATATTCACTCTCTGATGTTGCACAAAAACTTCGTTCTCCTGCGTATGTGCTATATCTTGGAAGAAAGTCGTGTCCACTCTGTCTTCCATTATCCTCATTTGTGATAACTACTGATGATGCAAAAGAGGCATTTTTTAATTTTGACAAGCAAGTTCCGATTTTCCCCGGCGGGATTCGCAATAATCAATTAGTCAGGATCTTCTGGGAAGAAGGGATGACGATGGGAATTCCTCCCAATATGTCTGCGTTCCGTAGGGACGACCCCGGTTCTCGATCACGGTGGCATTTTCATAACAGGACCGAATACTCAGCAGATTTTCCTAAAAAGGAGGTTATTTCTGATGTTCATCAGCAGAGCACAACTCCGTAGGGAGGTAATCAAAAATCCAGATATACCCCGTCTCATGGGTAGTGAGTACCAAGTCCACCGAATGGTCTGGGACCTTTGCACCGATTCGCCAACACGTTCCAGGGATTTTCTTTACCGGTACCGGGATGACCAGGGAGTGCCATCGTTTATTATTGTCTCCTCACGGGAGTTATCGGACCCCCGTTGTATGTTCCGTATTGAAACTAAACCGTATTCTCCCGTTATACGGAAAGGGCAGCACTTACAATTTTCACTCCGTGCCAACCCTGTACGGACGAAACGGGATGAAAACGGCCGCCAACACCGGCATGATGTGGTAATGGAGAGTAAGACTCGCCTGAAGGAAGGAGCGGTTCCGAAAGATAAATGGCCCGGTCTTGCTGAAATTGTTCAAATAGAAGGGTTCGTTTGGCTTTCTATGAAGGGTGAGTCGTATGGCTTCTCCTTCAGAGAGGGTGATGTCCGTGTTGAAAACTATATATCTCGTGAATTCGTTAAACCCGGAAGAAAGAAACCGGTTCGGTTCAGCACCATTGATTTTGAGGGTCTGCTTACGGTGACCGATGCTGAACTTTTCCTTCATGCCTTATGCAACGGGATTGGGTCTGCAAAGGGGTTCGGTTGCGGACTCTTGATGGTCCGCCCTGTCCGGTTGTAACTGTATGATATTATCCTAACTCTGCCGGTCCTCCTATACAAAACGCAATCTTTTTTTTTCTTTCCGGTCAATAAAATAGTGAGAGTTCCCCACTCAGTGGGGATGAACCTAGTCTCCAACAAATTTTCCAAATACCATTTAAGAGTTCCCCACTCAGTGGGGATTCATCATCCATCCAGTTATATCTGACACCTGTTTTTCTATATTTTCTTTTGCCCTAAACACCACATAACACGCTCATCAAGTAGTAATGTAGATATAAAGTCATATCAAAGGGAAATACAGAACAGGAAAACAGATGCTGAATAATTTATGGATATAATTCAAAAAGAGCTACTTTTAGATTCGTAATGGAGAAATCAATGCATCTTCATAAGAAAGATCTTAAAATAATTAGGCAAAATCTCATGCCATTGGATAGGATTTTTCACTCGATCGGAGTGGCCCATCTGCATCTCTTCTGAATTACGTTTAAAAATAGGTTATTGTTTGACCTCGAGGTCTACCTCGATTCCACCCATTGTATCGAGGGCGAAGTTATAAACGAATGCAACTATTGCACCTCCGATAAATCCAAAAATTACACCCATTATGACGGAACCAATAAACATCCCGATGCCCGCAGCCGCACCAAGGCCCATCGAACCCCCTAATGATGCTGCTGCTGTCCCACCCGCAACGGCGAGGACCAGACCCATAATAATTCCATAAATCAGACCAATAATTGCCCCAAACTTTGCGACACTCATTATGCCTAATTTCTTCACTAAATACGCAGTAGTTGCCATAATTTCACCAAACTCTCCTCTGTTAATATCACCTACGGAGATTATCGCCATAAATGGTATAATATATTGAATAGTAACTTCGGAGAATAAAAATTCATCCCTCTCACTAGAATACGATTTCACCAGATTTCTAGTGGAAGGTAATAAAATAATCTCCCTTTGCTTTAGGATAGTTATATATATCCTACCCTTCCAGATCTCAATCAGTTAGGGGTAATTTAAATGGAATTTGGAAAACTTATCGGAAATTCTTTTGAGTATTCAAAAGAAGGTCTTGTTGGACACTGGGGCAAATGGATAATGTTGATTATCCTCAGCCTATTACCTGCGATCCCAGTGTGGCTCGGAATAATTTTCGGATTTTTAGCATTACTAGCCGCACCTGGTATGTTAATTCCAATTATTGTGATAATGTTGATTCTCATGATAATCCTCACGTTTCCATTATTAGGATATACGGTGAGGATTTACCGAGGCGAGAATCCTGCTCCGGAAGTCAATAATTGGGGATCACTGTTTACTGACGGGTTGAAATTGTTTATCATACTCTTAATTTACGCAATTCCCGTGCTGATTCTTGTTATTGCTCTCTTGGGAAGTGTCATCGTGGCAATGATTCCATATCTTCCACAGCTGATTCCGCAGCTGATGGGTTCATCTCAACCCATGACGATTCCCGATACCATGATGGGTCTGATTGGAGCGGCCATATTTGGAGTTGTGATCATTATCCTTGTCGCACTCATCATATGGCTAATTGAGGCAACGGCTGTAGTCCGGTTCGCCAGGACAAACAGTGTTGGGGAAGCATTTAATTTCGGAGAGATATTTTCCCGTATCGGTAAAATCGGTGTTGGATCGTACATCGTTGCCCTGATCATTCAGGCCATCATTGTCTTTGTGATTTTGTTCATCCTGGAGTTGATACCTTATATCGGATTTATCCTAGTTCTCATCGTGACACCGGTCATCGTGCTGTTCCAGGCACGGTACCTCTGGCTGCTTTACGACAGTGTTGGCGAAGAAACACCAGCACCAGCATAAATTTTATTCTTTTTTACACCCGTCTGAATGCTGAATATTTCATGGAATAATTACAATCCGGTTATATTGCAATCGTATAACAACATCGGATCCAAGAGATATCGTCGAAAACTTTAAAAATAATGATCTTTATCGGTATTTTAATCCGGCCAAAATAGAAATTTTTTAGATGTTAATTATTTGATGTTCTTTTTTTCAAATTCTTTAGGTATTCCCCTTTTCGCGTCAAAAGATAGATGGGAAGAACGATAATCCAGAGCAATAATACCCCAATAAAGGCCAGAGCTGCTCCACCGCCATCCTCCCCTATAGATTTTGCATCAATATAGACCATTATTGCACTTAATATAACGATCATTATTGTTGATATTACTGCAAATACCGAAATAATTGCGAAAAAAATAGAGAGTAGACCCGCCACAAAAAGAATTATTAAAAGATTGTTTGGTTCATAACCCTGTTCACCGACCGTCCTGGAAGGTTGTTCCTTAATCCTAACACCACATGTTGGGCAGATTTCCGCTTCAGAATATTTTAATTCAGCTCCACAGTTTGGACAAAAATTTTGAGCCATAAACACACAAGATTTCGGGACAATATAAGTCTTTTTAAAAAAGGATGATGTTTTTATTGAGGATATCGTCTTTATGATGGAATAAATTTTAAATATAGGGTGACTAACCGCAGTGAAAAATGGGGAGAAATAATCTTTATACACTCATTTTAAGACTTAAAAAATTATAGTGCCGCAGAAACCTGCGCCACTCCATATGAGGCCGTTGTGCTGGCTTGCTTGATAATATTCCCATCCTGAATGATCTGTATAGTTAATGCACTGCTGGAATCATCCTTTTTTTGTGCATTAGCTGAAATAATTTTCGGATTATCTGTAAAGGGGTAATCGGTAGTTCCTGATCCTTGAACAGAAGTAATGGATCCAAGATCTCCTACTGCTCCCTGCCATGATCCAGGATAAATTATTCTAACTTTAACACCGCTATCTCTCGCAACAGTTGGAATTTTGGTTGTGTATACCGCTGTTGGATAAGATGTATAACTTCTTGAATAATCAGATGTGGCAGTAGGGATTTTGGTTGTGTACACAACTGTTGGGTAAGGTGTATAACTTCTAGAAGTATCCGAGGTCTGTGAAAGCGTTGTTGTTGAGCCTACCGTACCCAAAATAAACGCTGCCATTATTGCCACTCCAATAATCAGGAACACAATCATCATAATGAAACCAAATATAGCAAACAAAATCATTGTCGTTGTGTTAGTAGGTCTATTGGGAATTTCTCCAGAATTCATTTTTTCAGATGTTTTATAGGCATCATACATTCCATATATCCAAACGACGATACCGGGAATTAAAAAGATTAAGGCACCAATTAAGGTTCCAAATAGAAGTGCCACTCCTTTTTTATCCTCTCCATTATAGATCTGACCAAGACCCGGAATAAAAAAAGAACAAAGAACAGCAATTAATGGATTTTTTTCCTCCGGAACATTTGATTTCGATAAAGTGGATTTTTTTATCCTAACACCACAACTGGGACATATCTCCGCATCAGGATATTTAAGTTCAGCACCACAAGTTGGACAAAAATTTGGCATGTTCTTTTCCTCTACATTAATCCATTCTCTCTATAGACGATATAAGTATATCGAGAAGAGTCGGATTGCCCGATATTATTGCGATATACGGTTTCAATTGTTATTTATATCACAAAATTACGAAAATCAGGCAACAGATATAAAATCTGCTAAACCACTTTAAAAAAATCCCGTGATAATGGCGGACTGCTATTTCCTCAATCGAGGATATGGTTCCGAATAAATTCATATTATCATCAGATTCGAACTTCATGCAAAATTCACCATTCCCGCTCGAATAGGGATGCAGACTAAGGGGGATTTTAAATTAGAAGGGATAGAAATTTGATTGAAAACGATACGTTCTGCGTAATAGTTTCAAACGACGATATAATCAAATATTTTAAAACTAATTCCGTGATATATGAATGAAATCAATGATAATAAGTCTACCAAATTCTGTCAGAACTGCGGGGCAGAAATTGATCGGCGTGCTGAAATCTGTCCTAAATGTGGTGTAAGGGTTGAATTACCACCATCGGTTAGTCCAGTAATAAAAAATCCTGGCATAGCTGCAGTATTATCGTTTTTCATACCTGGACTTGGTCAGATTTACAACGGACAGATCGGAAAAGGTATTATTTTTATTATTATTGGGGTCATCCTTGCCTTGATGATTATTATTGTGATTGGGATAATTCTATATCCGATTTTTTGGATCTATAATATTTACGATAGTTATACAACAGCCCAAAAAATTAACAAGGGTGAGATTCAACCAGAATAATCATTTTTTTGGTGATGGTAAATTTAAATGATTATTTCCATTTCAATGAGATTGTATTTAGTGTCCGTGAAAAAATAAGCTAATCAATTTAAGGAAATTGTATAATTCCATTCGGCATGAAATTGAACACGATCTAAATTTATAATTTTCATCTCATCATCGGCTGGTCACAAACCCACCCAGATATCGGTGGCAGCTTTACCATACCCTACAATGTAACCGATGACGGACTGAACGTCGATTACCTTGCCCTACGATTCGCTATTCGCGGGCAATGACATACCGAAGACCCTGGTGCCCTGCCAATCCTACGATGTCAGTATTACCGTGCAAAACACGGGGACCGTCAACTGGTCTTCAAATAACCGGGTATTCCTGCTTGCTACTTCCCCGGGGGTATAAAGATCGATCCAACACGAGACCCGATAGCTGATGGGGTCGTTGTGCATCCAGGAGATTCCTACACATTCCCATTAACGATCACGGTCCCCTGTTCGATAAAGGACGGTGTGTACAACCTTAATTTCAGGCTTATGGATACACTTCCAAATAAAAATACGATGCCATTCGGGGACGTCTTTACCTCGCACGTCAATGTGGGGACTCCGACCCTGACTGTTGGATCATCGGAAATGAAGATGGGATTGAAAGCACCGGTACCGTCCACCACCTTCCCTGGCATTTCAACCGGGTATGTACAGAGGCAGTTCACGACAACAATTCCCCGGCCCTTGGTGAACAGATCGGCAACGGGCACTCATACATATATTTCGAAGCCATCGGTAGTGGCAGAATACCGCCCTGGGTTCATCCATACTGAGTAGGGAACTCTGAAAAGAATAATCAGCCAGACAATTCGTTCTGGGGTTTATTCCCACGTATTATGGGAACTTTTTTCAACCTTGTACGGAGTGCGAACAACCTGTTTACTTCATCCGGGTCAAGTGGCCCAACATATCGTGGGACCCCCTGCATTTGGGGATACAGTTCAAAATATTCCCCTTCGGTCAGGTCCTTAATCTGCATAAATACCGTATGGGTTTTTTTGTATATCAGATCCATCCCCACGCATGGGAAGAACTCCTGTTTTTTCCCGGGCGTGAAAATTATATAAGCAACTATTCGAACGAGATTATTATCGTATAATTCCTATTTCCTATTTGGCCACCTGGATAACAACAGATCCATTTTCAATACTCCAGCTTATTTTGTCTCCCTTCTTGAGATCGAACTGGTTCACAATATATGCAGGGACTGTTGTCCTGAGCGAATTACTCTTCGAGGTGGCAGGATGAAGGACAGATTCGTCATGCCTTGAAGATTTAGCCATTGTTATAGCCTATTTAGGAAAGACGAGGGTTTAAACTTATTTGAAGAATTGGGGATATAATTCTAGTTTAATAGTTAATCAAAGTTTTTTGGGAGGTATTTTATTTGAGGTGACTGGAAGAACGTCACACCACTCACAGATTCTGTTTTTTTCGGGGTGACGTTTTCGCACGAGTTGATACAGGTTTGAGACAGAGTAGTAGTTGCCCTTCGGGGCATAGAGGGAGCTGGGAGGTATAAGCCACCTCCCAATGTAAAGTAAATTCATCTTGGTCTTTACGAAAATTCATGTTTCATTATTGTCAAAATAATCCGCCGGTTTCAATCGTTCCCGGCGGGCCATTCCTGTTTTTAGAGGTTATTATAAACACAATATCGGGCATCAAGTTCGCCTCCTCGTGTCCTCGTTCCGCTTCGCTTCACTGCGGGCCTCCTCTGCTCACCTCATGCTCTGGTTTTTCAGAATGTACCGGGGTGATACTGAAGGCCAAGACTTCGTCGCGCCGCTCCTCATCATCGCCTGTTTCCTTCACGCTCCGGGACACATGGCTGATGCCATCGGTCCCGTTCACTGAGTACCGTACAAGTGCAGACGCTCGGTGACT
>Ga0209668_10000698_pt1 | contig 13911 bp, 10 predicted proteins | sample FrelakmetPLP11PL_FD_187150 | JGI IMG/M metagenome (GOLD analysis project Ga0209668, IMG submission 187150) | Freshwater lake sediment microbial communities from the University of Notre Dame, USA, for methane emissions studies - PLP11 PL (SPAdes)... | ecosystem: Environmental > Aquatic >... | reverse complement strand
CGAAAATGGTTCCAATGCAGTGGCAAGCGAACTCAAAGGACTCTGGGGATTGGGGCGAATGGTCACCTGTATGCAAGTCGAGCCCGGCACTGTTCTAACTATTCCCCTGAGTCAATTTGCAATGACAACGCAACGGTGGCACCAGGTTCCCTGGTTAAAGAATCCTGCACTGCGATGCCCGATAATTGCGCGAACCTCAATCTTCAAAGTCCTAAAATCGGCAGTAAAAAAAAGATTAGCCTGTAACGCCCAGGTTGAAATCGGGGCATGTCTCTCTGGCGGACTGGACAGTTCCGTCATTGTGGCGCTGGCTGTTTCCTACCTAGCTCGAGATAGGCCAGGCTATCGGCTTAAAACGTACAGCATTGGGATGCCCGGAAGTCCGGACATCGAAGCGGCGCGCAAAGTAGCCTCCTTTTTGAAGACTGACCACCACGAAATTTTTGTGTCTCCCGACGAGTGTCTGTCAGCAATTCCCGAAGTTATCCGGGCGATTGAGAGCTACGACATAACAACGGTGCGTGCCTCGGTGGGAAACTATCTGGTCGGAAAATATATCCGGGAAAATACACCGGGCATTAAAGTGGTGCTCAATGGCGACGGTTCCGACGAAATACTGGGCGGCTACAAGTACATGAGGGCAGCCCCATCGGACCTGGCATTTGAGCAGGAAACAACCAGGCTTTTGGAAAACATTCACTGCTACGATGTTTTGCGGTCGGAGCGCTGTATGGCTGCACATGGTTTGGAGTCGCGCTCGCCTTTCCTTGACAGGCAGTTTGTTGCGCTCGCCAGAAGTATACCGACGGTAATGCTGAGACCGTCTGAATCAATGATTGAAAAGTTTTTACTGCGCTCGGTGATGCTCCTTGCTCTTCCCCTGGAAATTGCGATGCGACCCAAAGAAGCTTTTAGCGACGGGATAAGCCATCCGGACTCATCGTGGCACGAAAAAACCAAAGCCGAAGCAGAGCGTCTCGGGTTTACTGAAGCCCAGTGGTACCGCTACGAATTTGATAAGCATTACTGTGTTAAGGGCGCCGAAACGATTCCGGGTCCATGGATGCCGCAGTTTGTGCGGGGAGCAACTGATCCTTCTGCAAGAACGCTAGTACTTTAAAATAAAAAAAATTTAAAAAAACACTTTTTTTTTTAAATATATTTAAAAAAATGAAACAGAAAAAGAGTGCAAAAAGGTCTAAATCCAGGTCAAGGACTAAATCTAGGTCGCAATCCAGATCGCGAAAAAGATCAAGTTCTTCTCAAAGACCCTCTAGAAAATCAAAGTCTTCTAAATGTTGTAAAGAATTAAAACAGTTAAAAAAAGTTATTAATACGGCAAACTCCTACACCAATTCATTCATGTCCCCTAGCATGTCACAAATTACCCAACTCTCAGCATTCATGCAACCAAAGTCGCTCATCGATGCCATGATGCCATCAAAATCGCCACCGCGATCACTGTCGGCTACCATGATGCCATCACGATCGCTTTCACCTACCATGATGCCATCAAAATCGCCCTCCAGATCGCTTTCACCAACCTCTAAAGCTGCTATGATTATATCGCAGTCGCCTTCGCGATCACTATCGCCAACCTCTAAAGCGGCTATGATTCCATTGCAGTCGCCTTCGCGATCACTATCGCCAACCTCTAAAGCGACTATGATTCCATTGCAGTCGCCCTCGCGATCGCTTTCACCAACCTCTAAAACGACTGCTATGATTTTATCGAAATCGCCATCGCGATCTATATCAGCGTCAAAAAAATCAGCATCTAAGAAAAAGTCAAAATCACCAAACTCAAAAGCAGCTCGTAAATTAGCAAAAAAATCAGCATCCAAGAAAAAATCAAAATCACCCAAAAAGTCGCCCAAAAAATCGCCGTCGCCTAAAAAGTCGCCGTCGCCCAAAAAGTCGCCGTCGCCCAAAAAGTCGCCGTCGCCCAAAAAGTCGCCGTCGCCCAAAAAGTCGCCGTCGCCCAAAAAATCGCCGTCGCCCAAAAAGTCGCCGTCGCCCAAAAAGTCGCCCGGAAAGTCACCAAATAGTATACAAAATTTAGTTATTTAAGATTTATTGTTTATTAAAAATTTGAGAAAAAGCAAAAGAAACCAATTTAAGGTTTACAGTTTACTTTCGGGATCGTCGGCGCTTCAAAGCACCGGCCTTGCCGGCACTTCGGCGCTTGCGGCTCACGAAGCACGCACGGCCCTTCTTTGTGCGGGAACCGCGGACAGGGCGAGAAGCAGACTGGCTGTGGCACACCGACTTTCGGCGCTTGCCAGCTGAGCGAGAGCGGGAACGGTATCTACGGCAGATCTTAGCCAACAAAGACATAATATTTTTTATATTTGTTTTCAAAAAAAAAAATTTTTTTTATTTTTTTTATATTTTTTTTATATTTTTTTTTTAATTTTTTTACAAAACCAGATGTTTTGTGACAAGAGCTGGCAGCAAAAAGGTGCGGTAGATGTGCTCCCGGGCTTCAACTGAGATGGTCCAGTGCCTGTCATTCTTCAGCAACGGACTGGTCCGCGACAAAATATCGGCCTCGTCCAAAAAATTAGTGGTTCTAAACATCCTGTCCATGATGATGTGCAGCTCTACCAGAACCGGAAAGTAAAAATGTAGCGGCAAATTATAATTCGTTACAATATTGTAGAAGGTCAAGTAATCGCCATCATGGACCCGGTTGAGACCCAGGCTACGAAGCTTATGATTAAGCAAATTGAGGGCGCGGTAAATGTAATCTACCAGAGGGTAGTGGGTTGCCTCCCGGAGTCTTGTCAGGCCCCTTGTAATTGAAAACCCTGTCCAGGGAAAACGCATTTTTAATAAACAAAAAAACAAAAAAAAATTGACACGTACGCGCAAGAACCACAGGTTTCAAGCGCACACGATAAACTATATTGTTTAGTAAAATGAAGCAATTTCTGAAAGAAAGCCTTGGTGTTGAAAAAACCAACGAGCTAAAGGCCGCACTCACCTTCCAGGACGAGCGCAACAAACAAGACATTGAAAAGGGAAAAAAGGTGCGTGGACGACCAATTCCAGTGCAGACGTACAGTGCCTATGCTGAAAATGAGACGCACCTGCGGGTTCCAAAGTACTTTGAATTTGCTGGAGAAGCTCATGCTGTCTTCCAACCGAGCCTTTATCCCGGGTCACCGGCCCATTTTCAGATGCACGGCGACGACCCCCTAAGACCAGTGCAGGCCGAGGCCCTTGGACTACTTTTGGAACGGCTTGAAAAGGCAACGCCGCTGAAACCCCAAGGAGCAACCCTGTGTCTGCCCTGTGGCTTTGGAAAAACACGGACAGCCATCGTTGCGGTGCAGCGGCTTGCGGTGAAAACCCTTGTTCTGGCGTCGCATAGCCATTTGCTCATCCAATTTTCCAAAGAAGCTCAGCGAATCACCACGGGTCTAGTTGTTTCCAAGCTCCCGAAGTCTCCACTCGTTCCCCTGGATCCAGAGGCCCAGATAATATTTGGCACCCTGCAGAGCGTCTACTGTCGAAACTATCCGCCCCGGTACTGGTCAATGATCGGGCTGGTAATTGTTGACGAGGCGCACCACTTAGCGGCGCCCACATTTTGCCAGGCTATGTGCAAATTGCCAGTGTGTCGAACCCTGGCTCTCACGGCAACCCCGGAGCGAAAAGACGGCCGCGAAGCCTTGATTTACTATTTGGCCGGCGATACAGCGTTCCGCGCCTACCGGCCGAAGAATTCAATGGTGACGGTTAAATTTGTGCACTACGCTGCCGAGGCTATGCCAAAAGGCTGTGCTAAAAACTATGAAAATGTTGGGGAACGAATGCTTTTATTAGGAAAATTGAGTCGGCTGGAAGAACGCAATGCCGTGATTGTCGAGAAGATTAAAAAGCTAAGGACTGATCGGTGCGGCATTTTGGTCCTGTGTAAGCTGATTAACCATCTGCACCATTTGGCCGAGCTCTGTGACCTGGATCCGGGATGCTATGGATTTTTCACGGGCCAGGAAAAGCAGGCGCAGCGCGAAGAGGCCGCACAGAAGCGCATTATATTTGCAACTTTTGACATGGCCAAAGAAGGCCTGGACATTCCTCGGCTTGATACGCTCATCTTGGGAAGTCCCGCGGAGAATACCATCCAGTGTCTTGGCCGAATTCTGCGCGACGTTCCCAATAAACTCGACCCCCTCGTGGTCGACGTCTACGATGACTGTGTCGCCTTTCGGGGTGAGATCTGGTCTCGGATTCGTCTTTACACGGAAACGGGCGCGCGAATAGTTGGTATTAAAGAATAAAAAATATTTTAAATATTTCATAAAAAAAAATGAGTAAAGATATCCCGGCCATTTCTCCAAATAATCCGGACGAACTGATGACCTATGGCCAGTACTACGAAACGTTGTACTACAAGAGCAAAAACAAAAAAAAAGAGGGAGAGCTCACGAGCGATGAGGCAGAGTTTTTACAGGAGCGCAAAAAACTAATTGATGAAAGCAACGCTCTTTCCGTAGCGAGTGGGTTACCTGGCCCTATAAGTGTGATGGAAAATGTGATTAATTTTTTGATTGATAATTTTTTGTACAGCGAATTTGTGAATACACTGCAAGCCGAACTGGATGAACTCAAAGACAAGCAAGAGTTTGGGATTTTGACTAAACGTGTTTTAAATTTTATTGAAAAAAAAATGAAAGAGAATGAGCAGAAAAATAAAAAACTATTCAGTAGTCTGATGGAGCAGAAAACTCACTGTTACAATTTGCGCAGCCGAACGATTGGATGGTTCCCGACAAAAGAAATGGAAATGGCCATCCCGGAAATAAACTCCGACGATGAAGACGCCGACGACGACTATTTGCCATGCACAATTGAAGACGCCGACGACGACGAAGACGGCGACGACGAAGACGACGAAGACGACGAAGACGACGAAGACGACGAAGAAGACGGCGACGATAAGGAAATTGTGGTTAATTTTAAGGCAAACGCTTTTAAAAAAAAGGGAAATGACCCATTTTTTGAAATCAAGTTGCACTGTGACGACGATAATTGCGAAGCGCCGTATATATCAGTTGATAAACTAAGAAGAAAGCAGCCCAATAGCGGCAACAAGTACCTGGAAAATAGCTACAATGAGAATGTTAAAATTTTTTTGAGCGAAAACAATAAAAAAAATTTTGATTTTTCAACAAAAAAAAAAATAAGCACTGGTGTCTACACGGTTCACCTGCTGCGAAAGGGCACTAATTTATGTAAGCTCGACTATCTCTCCAAGGCTAAAGTCATGACAAAAGCCGAGAAGGGAAAATTTGCGGTAACAAAAAAAGGACAGACTGCTCAAGACTTTACCTATGACAATGAGGGAAAATTAGTGTCCAAGGATCAGAAGACGGGAACCGACTGGGCAGAGAGCGTCAAAGAAGTTTCCGGGCTAATGAAAGACCCAAGAAATTTTACAGGTATATTGGTTAGTAGCAATTTACAGCAATTCCAGAACTACTACATTGTTAACTGTAATTATTTGAAAAGAATTTCAAACCGAGAACCGGTCAATGCTGAAAAAGTAAACGAAAAATTATCAATAATCAGAGATGTTCAGGAAAAATTAATTTCAATGAATATTATTCCGGACGATGCTGCAACAAGAAAATATAAAAGTGTATTACAACGCCAAAAAGAAGAATCAAAGCCATTATTAAAAGCGGATCATTCCTCAGTCGTATCAGAACCACGGGTTCCGCAACGGGTTCCGCCGTCGGCTTCTGGAACCGCTTCGGTCGTATCAAGCGCCTCAAGGGCGCCGTCGGCTTCTGGAACCGCTTCGGTCGTATCAAGCGCCTCAAGGGCGCCGTCGGCCCCGCCGTCGGGTTCTGTTGTATCGAAAGCGCACGCTTCAGGCGCTTCTGTAATATCAAAAGCGCCGTCTGCCCCGTCATCGGCTTCTGAAAACGCTTCGGCAGTATCAAAACCACGGGGTTTGCCATCAAAGGCGCCATCGGGTTCGGTCGTATCGAAGGCGCACGCTTCAAGCGCTTCAAAGGCGCCGTCGGCCCCGCCATCGGCTTTTGAAAGCGCTTCGGGCGCTTCAAGCGCTTCAAGGGCACCATCAAAGGCGCCATCGGGTTACGCTTCGGGCGCTTCGGGCGCTTCAAGCGCTTCAAAGGCGCCATCTGGTTCGGGCGCTTCAAGGGCGCCATCAAAGGCGCCGGCGCCGGAACCAAGGGTTCAAAGCGTATCAACAATCCCCAAATCAATCGGCACAGATGTGCAGTCTATTTCAAACTTTAAATCGTCGCAAAAAAAGTTTCAGAGCGAATACGCAAAAGCGCCGTTTGCCGTAAGCGAGTACGTGGACAATTGGTACGCTGCTGACTCCAGCATTGCCTAATGCGGTTGTGCCTTGTACCAGTTTTCGACGGCAGTAAAAGTGGTTTTTTTGACCACACTGGAATCGCTTGGGCGGTACACACGGGCAAAAACCGTGAGGAAGGTAAAATCCGTTACGGCAACTGAAATGAGGGCAACAAGATTGTGGCTAAATAATTCTTTGATGGAAAAGTTCCCAAAGTACCAGCAAAGCCCGATAAGTACTATTGCAATGCCGATGCCTATTGCCAGAAGTATGAGGCTTTGGTTTAGCAGTTTTTTGTTTTGGCTGGCAACGCTTGCATCAGCCCCAGACATATCCGGGTACTGAAGACTCTGCATCTGAGCTCGCACATTTTTATTTTCATCGTCGGAAAGGAGAGCGCTTATTTGTGACGAAAGGTCTTTGACGATTTCAGTGGTTTCCGATTGGACAACGATACGCTCGATGAAGGACGCGTAAAAAAAGAAAAAAATGATGACAAAACTGCCAACGAAAGCAATGTGAAGAATAATGTCTGCCAGGGAGTGTAGCGTGAAGAGGCCTGAGGCATTGTCGATTTCCAAGTCCATGTAAGAATTTTGCGGCAGAGCCATTTTTTTTATTTAAAATTTAAAGTTTTTATTAATATTTATAAATATTATAAAAAAAATGAAATGGCTTGAAATTATGATCGAGGTTTTGTTAAACGTTCTAATGATGTTTTCTATTCTAAGCCTCTTATTTGTCCTCTACATTAGTAAGATCGAAACTAGCGCCTATGAAAACGAAATTAATAACGAGATAAACCAGAAGATGAGCGATGCTTTAACAGCAGCAAATAAAACCAGTAAAGGGGCAATTTACGATAATTTAAAAATAATTTTTACAGGCAATCCCAATATTGACAAGATTCTTCAAAGCGAGTCACAAAACATTAGCGCCGTACAGAACAAATGGCTCTTTATCACTATATTTATGACAATAGCGTTTCTGCTTGTATTGTTTCTGCTGTTTTGTCTGATGCTCCAGTTTGTGCCTGGTAATGCCATATCATTGCACAGGAAAATTGGATGGACGTTTGTGATTTACATGTTTGTCGGGGCAGTCGAAGGTCTCTTTTTTTACAATGTGGCGCGCAAGTACGTTCCAACTGCCCCGAGCACACTCGTCAATTCCATCATTGACCAACTAAAAAAATGGTAACCATCTCAGACCTTCCCAACGAATTGTTGGAACTGTGTCTTCCGAGTGACGTTGAATGGGTGCTTCGCACTGGCATTCTGGTCTGTAAATCATGGAAATGGCTGCTTCTGAGCATTCCCCGATTTACCTTTGAAATGGACTCTACAAATTTCCATCTGCTGCAGAGCTCGGCTTGTCACGGAATCATCCGGTGCCTGACTGCTAAAAAATTTAGTTTCTGGTCTGGAAGTTTCTTGTTTGGAAATTTCCTGAACTCGCTCAAAAAAACCCAGAGATCCCTGATGCACCTTGATTTATCCTACAGCAATATCGATGCCCAGTGCCTACATGCTGGCCTCAGAGCCTTCCCGTCGAGTCTAGTGAGCGTCAAGCTGGACTGTATGTGGATCGAGGACATTTCAATGTTGCGCGACTGCACACTGCTCCAGGAGCTTAGCCTCTGCAGGACAAAAGTCCGTGATATATCTCCAATTGTTGAGCTGACGAGTCTAGTGAAATTGGACATTGGCTGGACGCCTGTTGAAAATGCATCAGCCATACAAGCTTTGACCAATCTAGAGAATCTGGGGATGTCATTTGTCCGGCACGGTAATCAGTGCCTGCAGTGGCTCGAGAACCTCACGAAATTGCACACTCTCTGTCTATCGGGATCTCAGCTGGCACGCATCTACTCGCCCCGGTCAGTTCCTAATAGAATTAGGGCACTGGATCTAGCCTTCAATGATATCAGTAATTGCGAGTTCCTGAGTCACATGGGCTCGCAAATTCATTTCCTGGGAATGGGGGGAAACTCAAACCTTCGCTCCATCAGGCCGGTAGGACAATTCTGCAGCCGCATTGGGGAACTTGTTGTGAGCGGAACCCAGGTTAATGATCTTACTCCCCTAGCTTTTTGCTCTCGGCTTGAAAAGCTGAATATTTCCTGTACTCCAGTTACAGACCTATCTCCTCTCTCTTCTGTAACAACACTTGTTCGTCTCGATATGATTTCGTGCGCCGTAGCTAGTCTGGCGCCGCTAGCCTCTTGTCAAGCTCTGGAGATTCTCAGGTGCGAAACTAACAAGGCAAATTATAATTTTGAGGAAATTTCGTGCTGTTTAAAGCTTCGTAGTGTTTCTTTGTCCGCAAAGCGCCGGGAAGAAATTGAGCCGATTGGGTTTGTGCCAAAAATAGTTTTAAACGGCCTGAAAATTGTCTTTTAAAACACAAACCAGCGAACGCGAACGCCACAAATGCTTCAGTTTTATTGCGATCACTATCCGGCTCTCGAAAGCAAGCTCCCACAAGTATCCAAGCTAATCGAGGATTTTTTGAAGCGTGATGCGAGCGAAGAACTGGAGCTGCGCATTGGTTCATTTGAAAACGGGCAGTTCAAGAATGGCGTTTCGCAGGAATTTTTTGAGCACACTATGCAACTCGTTGAAGAATTCGATGGCTTTTCGTCGCACGATCCCAACTGGATTCAGACTGTGGACTACTTTTATCGCCATAAAAACATAGGCCTTCGCTCTCGGGTCAATGAGACCGGTCCCGTTGAAACTGTTATTAAAACAGTGCGGGATCGTGCCGATATTGAGGTGTATACGGAGGACCGTGACTTTGGACTTGCCAAACTACTTCCAGGTGCCTTCAGGATCCAAGCGGCTAAAGAGGCTAATTTCATGATTGGGGCCAATGATGATCTGGGGATGACGCTGACTTTTTTGCGGCTAAAGCAACGCAGGCATTTTCTGTACAAGGAGTGGCGCTTCGACTTTTCCAAGGTGTGGACCGGCGCAAATTTCCAGGAGGCTGACCGGGCCTTTTTCACTAAAAATCCGTCCGTCTATGAAATTGAAATAGAGTTTGTCGGAGGAAGCTGCAAAACCCCGGTGCAGCTTGCGGTTTCTCTGCTACTGAAGGTTCTGGATTTTTTTCCGGAAAATGTTATGTTGCAATAAAAAATACAAATATTTAGTAATTATTTTTGTAGAAATGTGTGTTTTAAAAACATTTACAAAGGCAATAATTTTTTTTTTCAAAAAAGACTAAATGATAATTATAAAGAAAAAAGAAAAATGGAACCAAATATTGAAGTTCAAGGATGGGCCCCATACGAATCCTCAAATTCTAGTGCTTGGAACGCTAACTGGCCTATTGAGGCGCTTGAAAGCATTCCCGGGTCTGCAGAAGACCGTCAAATAGACTTAAATTCGCTTATGCCCAGTTCTTGGCGAACTGATGGTCAAATGGGCTCGGGAAATCAACTCATTAATGGGGGGGTAGCCGATGACGGAAGTTGGAGCTCGACTGTGCCTAGCCGTAGTCAATATGTTCGCTACAATATGACCGCTGGAAGTGCCCGACTGGCCCTTAATACCCGTTGGAAGAGTCCCACTGGTTCAATGCAAGAGTCATTACCTGGACGCCTTCCGCCACCAATTCCGGTCGGAACCGGGGAAGTAGATTTTAATGATTCGGATGCCAGGCAGTCGATGATATATAATAGCACAGGATTCTGGCCGACAAAGACTAACTGTTAATAAAAAAAAAATATTTTATTAAAAATTTGAGTAAATATCTCTAAGAAGCTCTAGAGGATTAATGGCGCGTGCCGTCGGCGCCGTAGATTGCTCAAAAGCAATGGGGCTGGACGGACGATACGCGGCAGAAGACCGGCGTTTTAGTGCGCTAAAGCTGTTTTGCATAGAAGAAATCTCAAGACACTCAGTAGGAGCAACAACTGATCCTGATTCCTCAAAAAAGTTTTCAGTTGAGTCCATAGACAGGGCGCCATTGTCAGGTACCAGCAGTTTCCTATCGTAGCAAAAACTTGAAACATTGAATGGGACCAGCAGATTTGCCAAATGAAAGACGCGGGAAAGTTCATTTGTTGTCTTGGTGATTGCAGCGCTGCCATGTTGGCTAAAGGTGTTTTTCGGTATCGACACAGTGACGAGACCATTGCGAATGAGCGGGCAATTTGAAATAGTGTCAAAAGTTCCGGTTCCCATTGGTGGAGTAAGGCCCATGAAAATATTTTCAGAGACGCCACGAAGGTAATCGACCTCATTGCGCAACGCCCCCTCGAGCAGCTGATCAACAGTAGCTTCAAACGATGCACGAGCCAAAATCCCGGTATTCATATTTTTGTTGAGCCCATGGCGACTCAGCGGCATTATTGAGCCGGTTTGCGTCATCACATCGACGATGAGCTGAAAATGACGGTCGTGTACAAAAGTGCCGTCAAACGAAAGGACATGGCGCAGCTCGGCGATGAGCAAAGCAGCAGCAGCCTCGATCCCCAAAACAGCGTAGACTTCAAGGATGTGGTTGCTGTAGGTCGAGTAGACGTCGATGGCCGAATCGTAGCTCATAGCATGACCAAAAAAGTCTAGCAGGTTTGTTCCGGCGGTAATTAAAACATTTTCGCAATCCAACTGGTAAGGCGAGAACCGCGATACCGAGGCCGATGAGTGCAAAGCCACTGAGCTAATGCCCTTAAATTCTGGAAAGCCGGCCACAGTTAGCTTCAGTATGCTGCTTCCGGGCACTGTTTTCAAATCAATGTACCAGTCGGGCAAGTTTGGCGCAGTCACAAACTCGATGTTTCCTGGACACGCCTTATCCAGGATGGCGGCAATATCCAGAGGAGAAATACCGTCCGCGACACACTTTTCAAAATCAAGTAAAACACGGGTCGCCCGGGAATCCGTCGTCGCATAGTGGCCAATATTGCGGTACACAAAAGGTTTTGGGCTTGCAGTTGTGCCCTTGAAACAGGGAATAATGAGTGTCGGGCTTGAAGGAGATGAGCTTGCATCGGTTAGTTCTTTGAGTCGCGGCAGTCCCAGTGTAACATTGTAGGCCAATACACCGGCATAGTGAAAAGTATTCAGGGTGAGTTGAGTCGAAGGCTGGGCAATCGACTGTGCCGCAACAATTCCCACCATTTCTCCAGGAGCAACCCTGGCCCTTTCATAGCGGGCCAGACACTCAGAAAGCACCCAACGACGCGCCTCAATACTAGGACAATACTCAAAATAGTTTTTGTACTGTAGACAGAGGGCAATGCATGCCTGGTAAATGACGGTGCTCTGATTAGAAGGACCGCCAAGACAATCAAGCAGTTCGCGCACCAAGCTTCGGGTGTACTCTGGCTCTCCGGAGTGTGTGGCCAAAAACCCAGAGAATTTAGACTGCGCCAGCAGGAGTAAGCGATTGATGTCGCAAGGAATAAAAACAATTGAATCATTTTTGCAGAGTAAATTTAACTTTTTTAGAATGTCGCGGTACAAGTAGCACAGGTCAGTTTCTGAGGATTTGATGGAAGATGTAATAAATTTGTCGCCCATATAAGCGGCAATGGAGAAGCGCTCCAACCACATAGCGTCACAGCCGTCATTGCCGTAGGCAAATTGCAAAATTTCTCCAAAAGCGTTGCGCACGCTTGAGTCGCCATAGTGAGTGCGGACTGACTCAAAGCCTTTGGCCAGCCGACGACCCAAATAGCCAGTATCGGCAGTTTTCACTGCGGTGTCCACAATTCCTTCGCGACCAGACATTGCGTGGTGAAAAAACTCTGTGGGCGTTAGACCGGCAGTGTAGGAGCTGCGAATGAAGCCAAAGCGTTCGCAGCAAAAGTCGTCGTGCGCAAACGCCGGCAGAGTTCCGGCCACTCGGGCACCATTGATTGTCTGCTGGCCAACGGCGCCACGAATCTGGGTTAAATTAACGGAATTTCCCTTGGCACCGCTAGTAGACATCAGAACAATGGAATTTTCTTTGCCGGTGTTTCGCTGGGCGATGGCAGTGAGATTCCCCAGCATGGATGAGAGTGCTTGGGCCTTAACATGACCCGGGAGAATGCTCTTGGAGACCTTTGCCAGAGCCGAGTCAATAAAACTGGAAATAGCCTCGCTTGAGTCTTCGTCGATGGTGCAGTCATCCAAGCCAATGCTAAATCCCCGGTAGGAAAGAAAAGAGCAGGCGAGCAACTGCCACTGGCCAAGCAATTTGAGGCCCGAGTCCTGGCCAAAGTCAAGCACCACAGCGGAAATAATTGAGTGGATGATACTGCGGGAGAGACGACCGGAAATTATTTTGCCATTGACGATGGAAGTCTCCACTGAACCCGGGATGAGCAGGGAAAAATTTGGTGGGAGGAATAGGGAGACTAAATCGTAGCCCGTATAAACGTGAGCATCGGGGTTAGTACTGGCGTCGAAAAAGGCGTCGGCAAGCGTGAGCAAATGAAAAAAATCGCCGCGGGACAGAATCACTGGTTCGGAAAGCAAATAGAGGCCAAGAGCACAGTCTTGGACGGCGCCAAGCGCGAGCCGGGAATTTTGGGGCGACATAATGTGTTTTTGGACCGCCATGAGCTCCTGGAGTTCGGCGGCGGCTTCCAAGGTTGTAGGCAAATGCAGGTTCATTTCATCGCCATCGAAATCAGCATTGTAAGGCGGACAAACGGCCGGATTCAGCCGGAACGTTAACAGGCCTTCCTTTAATATTTTTACCCGATGTGCCATCATGGAAACGCGGTGAAGACTTGGGTGCCGATTCATTACGACGTAGTCGTTGTCGAGCATGGCACGTTCCACGGTCCATCCAATCTGCAGGGGCAACGGAAAGTTCTCGGGCTTTTTTAGATCGATAAGAATCCTGCGAGAAGGCTGACCACGCTCTTCCACGGTGACAAATTTTACGATTCCCTTTTTAAGCTGGGCGGTGAGTTGAGCGATATTGATGTTATTCACCAGCACTGGCTTGTTCATTTGGATGTCAATGCAAAGCGGGACCCCGACAACATCGACATCCAAATGAACGTCCGGGGTAATAGGATCTCGGGCACTGTAGTTTACACGTTTTCCCATTTGAGTGCTGCGCATGCGCCCATTTTTTCCCACGAGACGATTGCGCAAATCCCGCGAAGCACCTCCGATGCGAGTAGTGGCTTTTTTTTCGCCGCGCACGTCATTGTTCATGTAGGACGAAACAGTCCACTGCAGCTCGGCCAGGATAGTTTTATCGGCCTTGCCAAACAAATTTTCCGGGTGGGACATTTGGGCCTGCAATTTGTTGTTCCACTGGACAATGGAATTGAGCGAGCGCGTCAAATCATCTTGGCCCCTATTTTTTCCGCCAAACTCGTGGACAACCGAAGGCCGAATGCAGGGCGGCGGAACAATCAGCACAGTTAAGATGGCGTTGCGAAGACGCTTCAGGGTTGTGTACATGGGAAGTTGTTTGCCGAGGAGGCCTTTGGCGCGATCAATGAGAGACAGCGCTTTTTTAGCGGACAGGGTTTTGCTGGACTTTTCAAACGACTTGTTTTCCGGCCAGCTGATGTTGACCTTGTGGCCATCGGCCTTGTAGATTGGGAT
>Ga0209668_10000697_pt1 | contig 13911 bp, 16 predicted proteins | sample FrelakmetPLP11PL_FD_187150 | JGI IMG/M metagenome (GOLD analysis project Ga0209668, IMG submission 187150) | Freshwater lake sediment microbial communities from the University of Notre Dame, USA, for methane emissions studies - PLP11 PL (SPAdes)... | ecosystem: Environmental > Aquatic >... | reverse complement strand
GATGATCAAGATTGAACGGCAAATAAAACCGCCCACCCGCATCCACGTCCGCCGCAAGCTCATGTTTGACGCCTTGCAAATCGGGGAGACCCTGTTTGAACCCGGCGACGGACTGAACCTCAAAGCCTACACCTCGCGCTACCAGAAAAACTCCAGTTTCAAAACCTTCATCACTTGGCTGAATGAAGAGGCTGGCGTCAAAGGGCGCTTCGTCCAACGGACCACCTAAACTTTCCAGCACACGCTGAAAACCTCCTGCCGGTGAGGAACCCAACCGGCAAAAATAAATAACTCAGATGAATACTACACTCACATTGAAAAACGTCCGTCTCGCCTTCAGCGACAGCCTTACCGAGGCCAAAGCTATCCAAGGCGGCAAACCCCGCTACGGCTGCACCCTCATCATCGAGGATGACGCCACCCTGAAGGAAGTGGAAGCGGCCATCAAGGCCATCGCCACGGCAGAGTTCAAGGGCAATGTCCCTCCCGGCAAGGACAGCGCCTTGCGCGACGGCAACCTGAATACCAACAAGGAAGATGAGGTCTACAAAGGCTTCGAGAACAAGTGGTTCCTCAGCGCCAACCGCGCTGACTCCCTTGGTGCTCCGTTGATCCTCGACAACAAGCGTGACCCCGCCACCGGGAAACCGCGTGTCATCACCGACAAGACGGACATCAAGTTCCCCGAAGCCGGAGACTACGTCAACGCCCGCATCAACCTGTTCTCGCTCAACGGGCGCTCAGATAAAAAAGCTAATCCGGCCTACGGCAAGAAGATTTGCTGCGGCTTGGAGGTAGTTCAGTTCGCTACAAAGGGCGAGCCATTTGGTGCCAGCAAGCCTACCGCCGACGGCTTCGACGCCGAGGATGAGGACATGGACGACCTCTCCTAAGCATCAGATCCCGGCACCGCAGCGGTCTCTGCGGTAATTTTTACAAATAACCAGATAACGAAATGAGCGACAACATCGACTACGCCCTGAGAGACTTGGAGGAGTACTTTGACTCCTTCCCGGAAACAGCCATCTCAATCATTTTCGGTTTACACGAGGACAGCGACGACGGAGTCGGCTCCTACGTGTTCGCCGCCGGGAATCGCCGGTTTTCCAAGTCTCCCACCATGTCCGGGGCCATCCTCAATGCACACGCAGAACTTTTCTCAGCTAACTAAATATATGAATCCAGAACAACGCAGAAAACGGGCCGCAGAACTGGCGGATGAGATCAATTCCAACCACCTCCTTCAGGACGACCTCCGGTTCCTGCTGACGGACCTGACGATGGCACGGATGTCCACGGTGGACAACGAGCGCGGGCACACCATGCGGTCTACCTACGGCATCAATCCGACCATCCCACGCCCCCAGTTCTCCTACTGACATGAGCGTGTTCCATCTCGACTTCGAGACATACTCCAGCGAGGACCTCAAGTCGTTCGGCGCGTACAAATACGCCTCGGGCGAGGACACCGAGATCGTCCTCTGCGCAATTTGCAAAAACGACGGCCCGGTCGAGATCTGGGACCGCTACGCGAAGGACAACACCGCAGCCCTCATGCTGCTCAGAGAAGCCTGCGTCTCCGGAGGCATCATTTTCGCGCACAATGCGAATTTTGAGATAGCAATCTCGTCATACCAGTGGCAGCGGACCTTCAAGTTCAAGCCACCAGCACTGACCCAGTGGCGATGCACCGCCGCCCTTTGTCGCGTCGCGGGCATCCCCTACTCCTTGGAGAAAGCCGCCGAGTTCCTCAAACTGGCAGACCAGAAGGACAAGGTGGGCTCCGCGCTGATCAGAATCTTCAGCATCCCCGACAGCAAGACCGGCAAGCGGCGCTTGCCGACCGATCCCGGCACCGTCACCGTGGCGGGAGAGAAGCTGACCTACCCGCAGGCGTGGGCCAAGTTCAGCGACTACTGCCGCAAGGACGTCGAGGTCGAGCGCGGCATCCACAGCAAGCTCAAGTCCCTCGAACTGGAGGGGTTCCTGCTCGACAGCTTCCAGCTGGACCTGCGGATGAACTCCACCGGCATCCCGATCAACGTCCCGGCGGTGATCGAAGCGGAGAAGCTGGTGGACGCGTTCAACTTGACTGCCGGGGAGGAGTTCCGCCAGATCACCGGCTACAACTCCGGCCAGACGGCCAAGGTGCTGGCGTGGCTCAAGGAGCGCGGCTACCCCGGCGACGACATGAGAGCCACCACCGTCAGCCGCATCCTGACCGGCGAGGTCGAGGACGAAGATGGCGAGTCCACCGGAGAGACCGTCCAGCCCGAGTGGGCCGCGATGACTCCCGAGGCCGTCAAGGCGCTCAAGCTGCGAGCCCTCCTCTCCTTCGCTGCGCTGAAGAAGCTGCCCACCATGCGCGGGGCCGTCTGCCCGGACAACAAAGTCCGGGGGGCGCTCCTCTGGTACGGAGCCTCGCGCACCGGGCGGCACTCAGGGAAGATCATCCAGATCCAGAACTTCCGCCGCCCGTCCATCGACAACACCCACGAGTGCTACGACCTGATCCGCAGCGGTTGCGCCGACCCCGAGTTGCTGGAGTTGGCCTACGGGAGCCCACTGGAGGCCATCGCCTCCTGCATCCGCCACTTCATCCACCCCGCCGACGGGAGACAGTTCTTAAACATAGACTTGGCGCAGATCGAGGCGCGGGTGGTGGCGTGGCTCTCTGGCCATGATGAGTTGCTCCAGTCCTTCCGCGACGGCAAGGACCTCTACAAGACCACGGCGTCGCTGGTATTCGGCGTCCCATACGACAAGGTAGACAAAGAGTTAAGATTTCTCGGGAAGACGTTAGCCCTAGCATGTAATTACGCCGGGGGCTACCGCGCCTTCGCCACCATGGCCAAGAACTTCGGCACCGAGGTGCCCAAGAAGAAGGCCAAGGAGGTGGTCAAACTCTACCGCTCCGCCAACAAGGCCATCACCAGCTTCTGGAGCGCCATGCAGGACGCCGCTGTCGCCGCCATCGAGGCCCCCGGAACATGGCAGGTCGTCAACGACAAGATCCGGTTTGGCTGCCACCGCAAACTCAGCTACCTGAACATGGTGATGGAGCTTCCCTCCGGTCGCCGGTTAAACTACCCCCTGCCCGAGGTCACCACCGTCTACAAATACGGCAAGAAGGTCGTGGACTCCGACGGCGAGGAGGACACCGAGTGGGTGCCCATCGACAAATGGCGGGCGCTCAACTCAGACGGCACCGTCCGCGAAGGCATCTGGGCGTCCAGCGAGATCAGCTACCACGGGCCGATCACGCAGGCGATGTGGGGCCGAGTCCGGACCTCGGGCGGAGTGTTAGTGGAGAATGCGAGCCAAGCCACTGCCGCCGACTTCCTTACCCACGGCGTTCTCAACGCTGAGAAACACGGGTACGAACCCTGCTTCGTCGTCCACGATGAACTCAACTGCAACCACCACCCCGAGCGCGGCAACACCATGGAGGAACTGACCAGCCTGTTCTGCGCCATACCCTCGTGGGCACCCGGATTCCCGCTGGAAGCTGCCGGAGCCATTACCCCATACTACACCAAATGACCGCTACTTCACGCAAACCTGCCCGCCCACTAGCCCCAAAAGGGGGGAATGACAAAGTATGGACGCCAGACGACGTGGCAGTCCAGATAGTCTCACATTTTGCACCTTCCGGGAAATGTCTTGAGCCCTGCAAAGGGGGAGGGGCGTTCATGAGGGCCATGCCCCTATGTGATTGGTGCGAAATTGACGAAGGGCGCAACTTCCTCACTACGGAGGGTAAATGGGACTGGGTTGTCACAAATCCGCCATGGAGCCAATTTCGTCCATTTCTGTTGAAGTCCATGGAAGTTGCAGACAACGTAGTATTTCTGTCACTTTTGAATGCGTGGTTTATGAGGGCACGGGTACGGGACATGCGCAACGCGGGGTTTGGCATTGTAGAGGTCCTGATGCTGGATACCCCAAAAAAACCATGGCCACAGACCGGGTTTCAGCTTTCCGCTGTCCACGTCAAACGGGGCTATCGTAGCCCAGTTGTGTTTACCTACTAGCCGTCCTTACACCAAATGAAAACCTGCACCGCATGTGAACAATCCGAGCGCCTGCTGAAGATCCAGCACGCGACCATCGAGCGACAAAAAACCGAAATTTTGAAGCTTAAAACCGACCTCATGGAAATGAACGCCCGTATCCACGAACGGACCCAAGGGTTCCTGCGTCGTAAATAACAAATTATGTAAGCCGTGCAGAGCATTGCGGAAAGGGGGTCTGCCTGTTGTCCTCCTAGAACTACGCGTCCGGGGCAGCGCGTCCGCCATCCACGGAGCCCCACCCAACTACCTAACAACTATGAACGCATCCGAACTAAACGAACGATCCATCTACCTCCGCCGTCTTGCCGACCAGATCGACAACCTCGCGCTGGACCAAATCGCCATCGACAACCGACGCAGCGAGTTGCTGCAAGACTTGAGCCGGTTTGTGCCGACGACGGTCAACAAGCCCGCTGAGAAACTGGAAAGTGCCCCCTACGTAAAACGCAAAAGTGTCATAAACTACGCCAACCCAAAATCACGGGTGTGCGTGGCCATCCTGAAACAGTTCAAAGCGGCGTACCCGCTCCCATTGTACCGGGGCGACATTGTGGCGGACATCGGTACTGAATCCATCAGTTTCTACCTTTCCAGCCTCAAGTACCACGGCCTGATAAATAATCCCACCCGTGGATTCTGGACGTTGACCGAGAAAGGAATAAAAGCGTGAGAGAGGCAACACTGGAAAAAGCACTCTGCGACTATGCGCGGAAGAAGGGGTATCTGGTTTATAAATTTACCAGCCCCCAGCATGTCGGAGTTCCTGACAGAATTCTGATCTCCCCCAAGGGGCAGGTAATTTTCATGGAGGTAAAGGCTCCCGGCAAAAAGCCAACGGAGTTGCAGTACCGAGAGATCAAAAAACTGCTGGCCCAAGGTGTTTTCGCCTGCTGGTGTGATAGTCTGGCCACCGGGATGATCCTCTTAGAAGCCCACAAATAATTTGACTTCCAGTGGAAGTTAAATACCGTGAAGGCAGTTGTAAAAAACCACCTGCGGAGGGACCCGCCGGTTTTAGTTATATCAATTCGCCACCATCGGGCGAGGAGAAGTTGCGCCGGAGAAATCCGGAGTCCCCGCAGCTTCCCCTCGCCCGATTTCTTTTACCACATGAGACAAAAATCGACCGACATAGATACCCTCTCACAGGAGACGGCGAAGAAGTTGTTATGCTACGACCCACTCACAGGGGTTTTTACGTGGCGGGTGTCGCGTGTCTGCGTAAGGGCAGGATCGGAAGCTGGTTACACCGGCAGCAAAGGCTACAAACGCATCAATATTAATGGGCGTCACCACCTCGCGCACCGGCTTGCTTGGCTGATACACACCGGAGAGGCCCCCTCCGCGCACATAGACCATATCGACGGAAACAAGTCAAACAATCGCATAGCGAACCTACGACACGCGACACCCGGACAGAACCAGCACAATTCACCGATCCAAAGGAACAACACCTCCGGCACCAAAGGAGTGTCGCGGGACAGAAAAAGTGGAAAATGGAAGGCGCAGATAAGGGTAGAGGGAGTCCGCCTATATCTCGGGCTTTTTCGGTCCATCGAAGACGCGGCAGTGGCGGTCCGTGAGGCGCGTTGCAGGCTGCACGGGGAGTTTGCCAACCACGGATAATGAAACTTCCTCCCCTGCCGCAGCAAGTCACCATGAGTGACTTCATAATCCGCCACCCTGAGGCCGCAATCGACGCAGGAATGGGGTTAGGGAAAACGAGGGCCACGCTAGACGCCATTGACTTCCTCATTAACGACTGTGCTATCACGGGAGCGCTTATCGTCAGCCCTCTGTGGGTGTCGATTTTGACGTGGCCCGCTGAGATCGCTCGGTGGGCACCCCATCTGCGGTATGTCAGTCTACGCACCGAGGAGGGCATGAAAGCATGGAGGGAAGGCACTGCGGACATCTACCTCATTAACTTTGAGATGTTGCAAACCTTCGAGAAAAACGGGCTTTTAAAACGCAAATCACTTGCGGCAGACATGCTGGTCATCGACGAAATCAGCAAGTTTCGGGACCCTTCCTCCAAGCGAGCCAAGGTAGTGAAGACCCACAGGCACCACTTCCGACGCTGCGTAGGACTCACCGGAACGCCAGTCCCCAACTCTCATCTTGACCTGTGGGGTCAGTACCGCGTCATGGATGGAGGTGTCCGGCTGGGCACGGCGTTCAGCAGGTTTCGCAGCAGGTTCTTTGAGTCGGACTATATGGGGTACTCCTTCACGATACGTCCGGGGGCCAAGGAAATGATCGAGCAATCCATCGCTGACATCACGCTCGTGATGCGCTCCGAGGACTATCTCAACATTCCACCCACCACGATTGTGGACGTGGACGTGGCCATCCCGGACGCCGCCCGCAAAGTCTACAAAACGCTGGAGAAGGAGTTACTGGCCGAGGTCTCCGACAAGGAAGTGGTGGCATTGTCCGCCGCCACTCTTGTGACCAAACTTCGACAAGTCACGTCAGGGGCGGTGATTTCCGAGGACGGGGTGGTATGGGTTCACGACGCCAAAGTGGATGCACTCAAGAAATTGCACAAGGACCTGAAGCAACGCCCTCTCCTCGTGGCGACTAACTACATCCACGAGCGCGACCGCATCCTCGCCGCCATTCCGTGCGCCCAAGAGTTCGACGCCAAACGGCTGGATGACTGGAACGCGGGCAAAATCCCAATGTGGGTGGTTCACGTCAACTCGGTGTCGCACGGCCTTCAGATGCAGGGCACCTGCTGCGAGATCGCATGGTTCAGTTTGAACTACTCCAACGAGATTTTCATGCAACTCAATGCGCGGGTAGCGAGGACGGGACAAACCCGACCAACCACAGTTTACCGCCTGATGGTGCCCGATTCGATAGACTGGGCCATGGCGGATGTGCTGGAGTCAAAGAACCTCAACGAACAAGGAATGCTCAAGAATCTCGTGGCCAACGTGAAAATGCTTGCGGAACTGCGCAAGTCCTCGTAGACTGGAAGCTCGGATTGTTGACTTAGTTGGGCCGTCCACCGGGTCACTCCGGTGGGCGGTTTAAACGAAAACCAAAAACCGTTTCCCAGGTGTCCACCGCAGCATTGACTTGATCGGAGCGGCTGCTCGCTTTTCTAACGGGCGAGCAGCCGTTTTTCGTCATTGCGCAAGCAAGGATTCTCCCGTAGAATCCCCCGGTCATGGCCTGCACTTCCTGCTCCTCTTCCTCTCCTGTCGTCTCTTACACGTCGTCCGGATGTGGCGCGGCGCTCGGAACCACCGTCTCCTGTCTGATGCCCCGGCGCGTCAGCACCCCCTCGGTAACCCCGGTGGCTTTTACATGGGTTCCCTCCATGATCCAAGCCGCTTCGGGCAAGGCGGTCATCTCCAACGGTGAAGACTTCAACGTCCTTGACTGTGCCTACGACGGCCCCGTTGTCTTCGACTCCGCCTCCGGCAAGATCTACGTCGGCACCACCAGCGCCGCAACGGTGGTGGCCGACAACTTCGCCTGCGAGACCTCAACCCTCTACGGATTCCCGATCTACGGGCTGGACCCCGGTTGCCGCGAAGTCGGAGCCAACCCGGACCGCAACATGGCGGTCGTCCGCCCAGCCGAGAGCACCACCGGCATCCTCTTCGGTCACCGCCACACCTGCTCCTCCAACACCTCGATGTCCGAGGAGATCAGCCCGGTTGAGATCGTTCCGGGGACCATGCCATCGCCTCTCCCGAACGATATTCGGCTCCTTTCCTTCCGCCGCGTCACCGCAGTGGACTCGTGCAGCCCCGCCACCTACGAGTGGTACGACCACGACGGCATCCCCATTGTGATGCCGGATGACATGCTCACCTCCGAGCCATGGACCGCCGATGACATCACCGCCGCCAACGACTCCGAGTTCGGTTTCGCCATGTGGGGCTTGGCGGATGGCAAGTGGGTCCTGAAAAAGCTGACAAACGAGACGTTCCTCGCCATGATCCGGCAGGACGACGGTGCCTCCCCGATCAAGCACGTCCGGCCACGCCCGGTAATCTACTCCCAGAGCAACACGGGGGCCATCCCGACTACCCCGTTTGCCACGGTCAACACCAACTACAATCTTGCTGCCGCCGCCAACTACGACGCCAAGTACTCCACCGTGATCCTCAGCATTTCGTTGAGCGCCTACACCGGCACCCGTGGATTTGACCTTTTCGTGTCCATCGACGGGGAAGAATTTGCCCGTGTCAAGGTCGGGACGGTCAACGGATCGGACTCGATGTCCACGCAGATTATGGTTCCTATCCCCGCCAGCAAGCAGATCAACATCAAGGCGCAGGAGTACACCAACACGGTTGGCGGTACTTACGGCCCGACTGAAGTTATCGTGAAACTCGACGGATTTATGCTATAATATGTCCGCTGATCCCCTTTCCATCGCCCTGCCTTCCGTCGGGGTTTTCATGGATAACTCCATCGCGATATTCAGCCAAGAGGCGCGGTCGGCGGGGATCAGCTTCGTTTACAACACGACCAACCTGCACGTCGATGAGCGCCGGTTCCGCACCCGCTCCGCGTGGGTGGAGTACTCCTGCACCAGCGCCCCCTTGGACTGGGCGACATCCAACACCCAGGGGGCCATCGCCTACGATCCCCGGATCGGCAGCACCTCGCAACTGCGTCCGACCGGTGCCACAGGCATCATCGAGTCCGCCGCCGGGAAACTTTACCGCATCACCCCGGAGATTGGAACCTTCAAGGTGGAGGACATCTCCGACGGATACCAAGGCCGCGCACCCATGCGGCTGGCGTGGCTCGCCCAAGCGGCCAACTACGTCATCCGCACCGACGGGGTGAGCAACACGCAGATCTGGGACGGTGTCCAAACCACCACCTCCACCGGTTACAACTCCAATGCTCCGGCGTCTTCACGACTCCCCAACTTTGCGGGGCCGGTGCTCTACACTGACCGCATCTGGATCGTCAACCGTGGCAACGAACTCATCGCCGGTGACCACATCCACCGGCTGAACCTCACCGGGAACACCGACCTGCTCCTCACGACAGACCAGTCCTACGACCTGTCATCTGTTAGTTTCCCGCCACCGCAGGAGATGGGGGACATCGTCAGCCTGAGCATGGTCACCTCCGCCCGTGGCGGCGGGCTGGCATCACAGGCGGAGATCGTGGCAGGCACCCAAGGCCCCGGCATGTGGGGCGTGCTGGCCGGAACCCCCAGATCCCAGTGGGCTACCACCTCGATGCGCCGCGTCGTCCACGAGAGTGTCGGCCCCACCGGTCCCTTCGCCGCATGGCCGGGAAAGGACGAACTCCTGATGCGGACTGCCGAGGGCATCACCTCGCTCAAGTACGTCACCCAAGAGGGTGCCCAGCCGGGTAACCCCCACGTCAACCTCGGTCAGGAGATCAAGCCCCTGCTTGATAAAGACCCGCAGGACCTCCTGCTGTTCACCTCGCTCCACGTCTCCGCCCGGCAGCAGCGTCTTGCCTGTACCGTCTACCCGGTCACCGACGGCCCCAACCGCTGGCACCGGGGCTACGTCACCGCCGCCCTCGCGCCCGGTCGCACCCGCACTCCCGAGGCCATGGTCTGGGAAGGCATCACCACTCTGCCCGCCGCCATGGGGGAGGTCATCCAGTTCGTCGAGGTCCGCGACACCGGCACCAAGACCCGCATCTTCGCCATCCTGCGCAAAGCAGACGGCACCAAGGGACTCGCCGAGTGGACCAGCCAGTGGGGCGACGACATCCTCGCCGACGGCACCCCGGTCCAGATCCCTTGGCAGATCCTGACCCGCCGCCTCTCACGCGGGGGCGAGTATAACCCATCCTCCTGGGGCGATGTCTATTTGTCCCTGACAGACATCCGCGACAAAGTAGGCGTAGAAATCTATGCACGCTCGAATGGTAAGGACCCGTTCAAGCAGGTGTACAGTAACACCTTCACCAACACCACTTGGGAGACAAGCGGATACGCCGATGCGGAGCCGCTCACCCTTGGTTCCATCTTCCGGGATTTCAAATCCCCGTGGATTCAGATTTTGATCAAAGGCACCGGCAGCGCAGTCGTCGATCTCGCTATCGGCGGGCTTGGTAGCGGCAAGTCCGGTACCGCCCCACCCAACTCTTGTCTGCAAGGGAATCTCCTTTGCCAATACGACCCTTTCATGCGAGCATAATCATATGGCAGTCAATCAGGATTCCGAAACCTCCGGCGTACCGGTGCGTGTTTACTTCACGCCTCAGGCTTCGGCCTGTCTGCCGCCGTCCTTGATGGACGCGTTTATCCGCGCCAACTGGAGGGTGGACATTCCCACCACGACCACCACGTCGTCCGGGACCATCCGCGCTTCCACCTTGCAGGACAACATCACCAGCATAGACTCCGAGGGTGCCGTCTACACCCCCGGCATCGTCAAGGTGGAGTTGCAGGAGCAGGCCATCACGCTGACCACCACCACCGGCCCCGGCGTGCCGGTCGAGGTCGCCTTCGATGCCCCAGGAGTGTCCGACCTCCAGAACGCACTGCGCAACATCGACTGGACTTTTGAACCGCCCGAGGCCCCGGTCAACATCGGCCCCGCCCGGTTGGTCGGCCAGCAGATCCGCTACAGCATATACCGCATCGCCACCACCGACACCGATCCTTTCGACGAGATTATCGTCCGTGGCAGCGGTCGTCTCTTCGTCATCCCCTCCCCACCCACATGACCCCAGCGCCCCTCTCCAAAGTCATCCGGGTGGTCGCCAAAGCCACCAGTAAGGACCCCGTTGCCAACCGCGATGAGATCGTGGACCTGATCAACGGGACCCTCGACATGCTCTACCGCACCGAGTCGTTGGTGTGGCTCTACTTCAAGGCCGATGGCTGCGCGATCACCGAGACGTTTACCGAGAACTGCCGCAACGGGGCTTTCACCTGCTTCACCGGAGTGGTGATGCCCGCGCAGCTTCAGAATATCCGCGAGCTTCGCGCCGACGCTTACAAGTACGAGATCACCGCCAAGCGGGTGGCCACCGACTTCGCACTGGGGCGGGACTACCTGACCGGCAGCGACTACCCGCTCGTCCGGGGCTGCGAACTCAAAGCCGAGCACCTTCCTCCCCGGTTGCTGGCCCGCGACATCCCGAGCAACGACTCGCGGGTGGTGACCTTCCGCTCCGACAGCCAGGAAGACTGCGGCAAGCTGATCGGCGTCAAGTACTACGACCTGAACAACCGCGAGCAGCGGATCGACATCGTGCTCGGACCGGGCCGCGTCTCCACCGGGACCTCGGTCGGCGAGTTCGTGGAGATCGTCTTCCCCGAACGCTGCGGGTGGATCACCGTCGAGACCGACAACGGCACCGAGTTGGGGCGCTACCATCCCTCCATCCTGACTCCGGTCCACGAGTGGTTCCGCCTCCAAGGCACCTTGCCCGGACGCAAGATCCACTACTACGGCCTGCGCGAGCCCATGCCGCTGGTGTTCGACACCGACCTCGCGCCGTTCTCCGACAACACCCTCTGGCGGTTGGCGCTCAAAGCCTATGAGCACGTCGATACCCTCGAACTGACCGCAGGGCAGCAGCAGGGGCTCAACCGGATTTATGCGTCACTGGCCGCTGTCACCGCTGCCGACCAGCGCAATGACAACATGAACTTCAACACGCTCCTCATGCCGGAGTCCGGGCGGACCATGCTGTCCACCGGGAGGGCCATGATGAGGAGAACCCGCCGCTATGTCCGATACTGACTTAACCGAGGCCATCGAAGCCTTCGGGGCTTCAGGACTAGACCTCTCCCCACAGGAGTTGGTGGATCGTGTCGAGTACGAGATGGTGGCCCAGTTCCCTGAGACCGAGAACCCGGTCACCCACGCGTTCACGCCGGGGCTATACTGCCGGACCATGTACATGGCTGGAGGGACGCTTGCTACGTCCAAGATTCACAATCAGGAGCACCAGTACGTCATCGTCAGCGGGTCATTATCCGTATGGACAAAGGAGACCGGTGCCGTTACCATTCACGCACCGTTCCACGGCATCACGAAACCGGGAACCCGCCGTGTTGTGTACGCCCACACCGACGTGTGCTGGCTCACTTTCCACCCCACTGACGAAACCGACTTGGCCGTTATCGAAGATCAAATTATCATGAAGCACACCAACATTTTACTGGAAGGGAGTCCGCCATGAGTTGGGTAAAAACTGCCGTAAGTGTAGGGGGAGGCATAGTTAGCTCCGCCATCTCCTCGTCGTCCGCCAACAAGCGTGCCAACGCCGCGTCCAAAGGACTCGACGAGGCCGTGGCCTACGCCCGCGCCAACCCTTCCGCGTTCGGCGAGAAGCTCGACTGGTCCGGCGTCGATTACAGCCCGATGTTCAAATCCGACCCCGGATATGGCAACATCGCGGGCAGCACCATCGCCGGGAACCAGCGCAATCTTCCCGCAAACTTGAACCTGATGCGGGAGACCAATCAGGCCATCACCAAGGACTCGATGGACCGGATCAACACCCTGTATCCGGGGTTTGCCGCCGCAGTGGGCCAGCAATCACAGAACACCCAAAACTTCCTGCGCGGTCAACTCCCCATGGAGGACCAGAACATGATCACCTCCCGCCGGACCGAGGCGCAATCCCTCGGCGGCGGCGGTGCCAACGCCCAGCAGGTTGCTGCCGACCTCGGCCTCGCCCGCATGGACTTGATGAACCAAGGGCAGGCGGGGATGAACAACCTCGTCAACATGTTCAACGCGGTCGATCCGGTGAACCGGCGGGTGAACCCGCAGTCCATGTTCGTGGACGTCGGTCAAGCCATCAGCAACTCCATTCAGGAGAACCAGTTCGGCGCACAGTTCGCCCAGTCCGAGCGCAACGCCGAGTTGGCGTTCGGTATGCAACCCGATCCGCAGAAGGCCGGACTGCTCAATCTTCTTGCTGGACGGGGTGGCCTCCAAGCGGCCAACCAACCGACCAGCGTTGCCGGTGCCGCGCTCACGGGCGGGATGAACGCAGGGATGGCAGCTTACACACGGCAGGCAGACCAGACCGCGTTGCAAAACCTGTTGCAGCCACAGACACCTCCGATGGGCTACCAGCAGGCAGTCGCCAGTTTCGGCGCTCCGTCGGCGGCGGTGAACGGATTCCGCAACCTCTCCGGCGGATACGACATCACCGGAGGCCAAGCAGGAGGCGTGGCAGCACAAGGGTCACTGGCCAACAGTTTTATCGGACCTCCCGATATGAGGTATAACCAAGCCAGCAATAAGCCTTGGCCCAAAGTCTACTAACATCATGGCTGTTACTCCAGATCCCGTCGGCGCATATAACCAGTCTTTCCAGACGGCGGATACTTCCCGTCGCGATTACGAGCGCCTTGAAATGCAGCGCCAGCAGCAGGCAGAAGCTGCGGTCCAGCGTGCCCGCGAGCAGAAGGCGAACGACTTCAAAATGATGATGGAGGCGCTTGGACGTCAGGATACGCTGAAGCAGCAGGTCATCGACAACCAGTTCAAAAAAGAGCAGCTTGCCAACCAGACCATGACGGCGCAGGCAGACGCCTACCGCGCCCGCAACCCCCTTTCCCGCAGCGGGCAGGGCATGTTGAACATTTCTCCACCCGGATTTGCGCAACCTGCTATTCCGGGAGATGGCACCACGCCATCTGCGGTTCCACCCGTGGGCGACATAAATGCGAGCGTCCCGCCATCATATGGTGCGGAGGGCGATTTACCAATGACAGACGGGGTTAACACAAATCTCCTGATGCCATTTAGTGTTCCGCCAACTGCTGCGTCCGGCACTCCTCCTGATCTGCTCCCCGGAGAACTGATGCCGCCTCCGCAAGCGCCGACGGACAACACCCCGC
>Ga0209668_10000696_pt1 | contig 13912 bp, 11 predicted proteins | sample FrelakmetPLP11PL_FD_187150 | JGI IMG/M metagenome (GOLD analysis project Ga0209668, IMG submission 187150) | Freshwater lake sediment microbial communities from the University of Notre Dame, USA, for methane emissions studies - PLP11 PL (SPAdes)... | ecosystem: Environmental > Aquatic >... | reverse complement strand
GGGCATGCTGCCGCGCATGCGCATCCACCACACCTCGGTGCGCGACACCGGTCAGATCTACCTGCCGCTGGTGAACTGGGGGCTGTATGTCTTCATCGTGCTGGCGGTGGTGCTGTTTCGCAGTTCGTCGAACCTGGCCTCGGCCTACGGCATCGCGGTCACGCTGGACATGACCATCACCACGGTGATGACCTTCTTCGTCATTCGCTACGGCTGGAAGTACCCGCTGTGGCTGTGCTTGGCTGCCACCGGCGTCTTCTTCGTCATCGACGTGGCCTTCTTCGCCTCGAACATGCTCAAGCTCTTTGCCGGCGGCTGGTTCCCGATTGTCATCGGCATCGGCATGTTCACGCTGATGCTGACCTGGATGAACGGGCGCAGGTTGGTCAGCGACCGCCTGCAGGCCGAGGCCATCGACCTCGCCGGCTTCCTCGAAGCCGTCTTCCTGAGCCCGCCCACGCGCGTGCCCGGCACCGCCGTGTTCCTGGCGGCCGAGGAGGGGTTGACGCCGAACGCGCTGATGCACAACCTGAAGCACAACAAGGTGCTGCACGAGTACAACCTGTTCGTCACCGTCAAGCACCACGAGGTGCCGTGGATCGGTTTCGACAAGCGCCTGCGGATGACGCCGCTGGGCCACGACTGCTGGCAGGTGACGCTGCACTTCGGCTTCAAGAACGATCCCGACGTGCCCGAGGCGCTGAAGCTGCTGCAAGGCCGCGGCGTGCCGATGGACGACATGGACACCAGCTACTTCCTGTCGCGCGACAGTGTCATTCCCACCTTCGGCGACGGCATGGCGCTGTGGCGCGAGAAGCTCTTCGCCACCATGCACCGCAATGCCGCGGCGGCGGCCGACTTCCTGAACCTGCCGGCCAACCGCATCGTCGAGCTCGGCTCGAAAGTCGAGATTTGAGCGCTGGCGATGCTGCGCGCCTGCGCAGGTTTCGGGACGACCTGTCCCTTTCGGCCGTGGTCGCCGGGTTCGTGGCCGTGCTGGTCGGCTTCACCAGTTCGGTAGTCATCGTCTTCGCCGCGGCGCAGGCGCTGGGCGCCACCCCGGCCCAGACCACCTCGTGGATCTGGGCGCTGGGCCTGGGCATGGGCCTGACGTCGATCGTCCTGTCGCTGTGGTATCGCGAGCCGGTGCTGACGGCCTGGTCCACACCCGGCGCCGCGCTGATCGCCGGCACCAGCGGCGTGCTCATGGGCGAGGCGATCGGCGCGTTCGTCGTCTGCGGCGGGCTGATCGTGCTGGCCGGAGTGACGCGCGGTTTCGAGCGCGTGATGAGCCGTATCCCGCAGGCCATCGCGGCCGCGCTGCTGGCCGGCGTGCTGGCGCGCTTCGGTCTGGACGCGGTCGGCGCGGTGACGACCGCGCCGCTGATGGTGTGCGTGATGGCGCTGGTCTTCCTGGTCGGACGCCGTGCCTGGCCGCGCTACGCCGTGCCCGGCGTGCTGCTGGCCGGCGTGGCGGTGGCGGCTGCGCAGCGGCGGATGGACACCTCCGCCATCGTCTGGGACATGGCGCTGCCGGTGTGGACCACGCCGGTCTTCAGCGTCGGCGCCGTGGTCGGCGTGGCGCTGCCGTTGTTCGTGGTGACGATGGCCTCGCAGAACCTGCCGGGGGTGGCCGCGCAGCGCGCCGCCGGCTACACCACGCCGGTGTCGCCGAGCATCACCGCCACCGGCGCCGCCAGCGTGCTGCTGGCGCCCTTTGGTGGCTATGCCTTCAACCTAGCGGCCATCACCGCGGCCATCTGCATGGGCCGCGAGGCGCATGAAGACCCGGCCCGGCGCTACGTGGCCAGCGTGGCCGCGGGCGTGTTCTACATCGCGCTGGGCGGGGTCGGCGGTGCGGTGGTCGGACTGCTGAACGCCTTTCCGCGCGAGCTGGTCCTGGCAGTGGCCGGGCTGGCGCTGCTGGGCACCATAGTCGGCGGGCTCGCCGCGGCCCTGCAGGACGAGACGCGACGCGATGCGGCCGGGCTGACCTTCCTGGTGACCTTGTCCGGCATCACGCTGGGCGGCATCGGTTCCGCCTTCTGGGGTGTGCTCGCCGGCAGCGCCGCGCTGTTGGTGCAACACTACCGCTCCCGTTCCTCACCAGCGGCTCGCCGCTGAGACCCACACCGTGAACCTGCTGTTCGTTGCCGACCCGCTGGAGAGCTTCAAGCCCTACAAGGATTCCACCTTCGCGATGATGCGCGAGGCGGCCGCTCGCGGGCATGGCCTGTGGGCCTGCGAGCCGGCGCAGTTGCACTGGCAGCGCGGCGCACCGGTGCGCGGCCGCGTGCGCGGGCTGCGTCTGACCGGCACGTTGGACGACTGGTTCGAGGACAGTGACGCCGAGCACCTGGCGCTCGCCGACTTCGACGCGGTGCTGATGCGCAAGGATCCGCCCTTCGACAGCGAATACTTCTACGCCACGCACCTGCTGCAGCGCGCCGAGGCCGATTGCGCGCGGGTCTTCAACTCGCCGCGCGCCTTGCGCGATCACCCGGAGAAACTGGCGATCCTGGAGTTTCCGCAGTACATCGGGCCGACGCTGGTGACGCGCAGCGGCGAAGACGTTCGCGCCTTCCATGCCGAGCATCGCGACATCATCCTCAAGCCGCTGGACGGCATGGGCGGCATGGGCATCTTCCGCGTCGGCGCCGACGGGCTCAACCTGGGCAGCATCACCGAGACCTTGAACCGCCACGGGGCGCAGACGCTGATGGTGCAGCGCTATCTGCCGCAGATCGTCGACGGCGACAAGCGCATCCTGGTGATCGGCGGCGAGCCGGTGCCGTATTCGCTGGCGCGCATTCCGCAGGGCAGCGAGATCCGCGGCAACCTGGCTGCCGGCGGCAAGGGCGTGGCCCAGCCGTTGAGCGCGCGCGACCTCGAGATCGCCGCCGCGCTGGGCCCGGTGCTGGCGCAGCGCGGGCTGCTGCTGGTGGGCCTGGACGTGATCGGCGACTGCCTCACCGAGATCAATGTCACCAGCCCGACCTGCTTCCAGGAGATCATGCAGCAGACCGGCTTCGACGTCGCCGGCATGTTCATCGATGCGCTGGAGCGCTCCGCAACGAGGGTTGTCGGATCCGTGAACGGCTGAGCGGCCGCCTAGAACGGCAAGCTCAACTGCGCGGTGGCACTCAGGTAGCGGTAGGCCCCGGACTGGGAGGTCAGCAGCGACGCCGTGTTCGTGGCCAGGAGGCCGACGCTCCAGCGGATCGCCGCATTGCGTGGCGATGCCAGGCCCAGGAAGGCACCCCAGATCGGCTGGTTGTCCGTGTTCGTGTACTGCATGCCGGCTTCCAGCGAGGCGCTGAGCACCACGCTCTCCGTCGCCAGCCAGCGCGACGACAGGCCGAGCGAGGCCTCGTTCAGCCACTCCGGCGAGTAGTACTGGGTACGGTCCGGGTCCGAGTTGCGGTAGCTGCGGGTCTTGAGATAGGCATTCAGCCCGTAGTGCTCGTTCAGCGAGTAGTTCCAGCGCGTGCGCAGGAACGGCCGGTTGTTGCCGTCGCTGAAGTAGGTCGAGCCGCCGGCCAGCCCGACGTTGAACGGCGCCGAAAACACATAGTCGCCGACCAGCGCCAGGCTGTTGAAGACGATCCCGTCCTCGATGCCGCCCTGGCTGTTGACGATGTTGCGCTCGAAGCCGAAACCCAAGGCATGGCCTGCCTCCCAGCGTTGCAGGTAGTCGGCCCCGGCCACCAGGTAGTCGTGCCCGTCGATCCGCGCCACCCCGACGCTGGCGTCGACCTGTCGCAGCCGACCTTGCTCCTTGTAGGTGCCTGCGAGCAGCGCTCCGTTGGCCGACCAGCCGGGTGCGGTGTAGCGAACGGCGCCGGCGGCCAGGCCGAAACCCTGTTCGCCGCTGTAGCCGGCAGTGACCCGGTACTCGTCGAAGGAGTCCGAGTCATGCGACAGGAAGAGGCTGCCGTGGACGGACTGGGCGACGCCCGGCGCGGCGCAGCCCCACAGGGCGGCCAGGCAAACCAGGGCCTTCATTTCGTGCCCCAGGTCTTGGTGCGGTTCAGCAGTTCCTGCACGTAGCCGATCACGCACGCCGGCTGCAGCACGAAGCTGTAGCACAGCGCATAGAACAGGAAGCCCGCCAGGTTGCGGCGCACGTGCAGGCCCTGCTCCATGAACATGCGCGACTGCACGTGGAACATCAGGAAGTTGACGAGCCCGGCCAGCGGCAGCAGGAACAGGGTCAAGGGCCCGGCCAGCCAGTAGATGCCGAACAGCGCCAGCACCAGCCCCGGAATGAAGGCCAACGTGAAGGCAAGGTCCAGGTAGGGGAACAGCAGGTTCCACCAGATGAACAGAGTGGCCATCCGCGCCTTGAACAGCAGTCGCCAGTGCGCCTTGAAGGCTTCTATCAATCCGCGCGACCAGCGCTGCCGCTGCCGGATGAACTGTTTCCAGGTGGTCGGCGCGTTGGTGAACACACAGGCGTTCTCGGCAAAGCCGACGCGATAGCCTTGGGCCAGCATGCTCCAGGTCAGGACGATGTCTTCGCCGACCGTGTCGGGCCAGCCGCCGAGCGCACGGATCGTGTCGGTGTCGTAGATCGAGAACGCGCCTTGCGCCACCAGCGTGCCCTGGTAGAGGCTCTGCAGACGCTTGATCGCCGCAATGCCGTGGAAGTAGTCCCATTCCTGGGCGGCGGTGACCAGGTTCTCGCGCGAATTGCGCACCAGCACGGCGCCCGCCACGGCACGGGTGTCGGGCGGGTCGCTGAGATAGCGGCCGACCAGGTTGCGCAGCGCGTTGCGGTACAGGTACGAGTCGCCATCGACGGTCAGCGTCAGGCGAAAGCGTGCGCGCGCCAGACCGACGTTGAGCGCATGCGACTTGCCGCCGTTGCGCTGCAGGTTGATGACCTGCAGCCAGGGGTGCTGCAGCTTCGCCAGGCGCTGGGCCGTGGCGTCGGTGGAGCCGTCGTCGATCACGATCACCTCCATCGGCCCGGGGTAGGCCTGGCGGGCGATGCTGTCGATGGTGGACGCAATGCAGGCCTCTTCGTTGTAGGCCGCGACAAGGATGGTGATCCCAGGCAGCGCACCATCGGACGCACGGATGGCAGGGCGCCGGTCGAGCAGCAGGCTGGCGACGAGGAACGCATTCATGAAGCCGGGAATGATCGCGATCCCGAAGATCGCCAGGTAGGCCAACGTGGCACCGGTCACGCCCGTCAGGTCGCTCAGCCAGGCTCGCGCTGCGATGTACGAGAACGCCGCCCATGACGTTCCCGCGAGCATCGCGATCGCGAACTTCCAGCGTACGCTGACATAGAAGGCGGAGCGACCATCGACCCGGGAGGGCTTGGCGCCTTGGGCTGCCTTGCCGCGAAGGTCCAGGAAACCGCGTTGCACTTGCGAGCGGACGAAACCGTGCGCCGTGCGCCGCCGGCCGGGCGTGCGCGTGCTCATGCTGCGGCGCCCGGGCCAGCAGGCGCAGCCGATAGCGCGTCCGCCGCGCACGGCGGAGACGCAAGCACAGGCGCGAGACCGCGCCTGTGGCACACCACGAACTCACCACTCATCCAACGGGCCCAACGACTGTCCTTATCCCGTCATCATCAGGGCGATTCGGCGCGGCACCAGGGCGACTGCCTGCCGCTGTGGCGCAACCAGGGGATTCGGTCACGGGTTGGTTCCAGGCCTCCGCCTGGATGTGACAAGTTGTGTCGCCTGGACGCGTCAGCGCCGGCCCGAGCCGGGGTTGGGCACACGATGAAAGGTGGGTTGCCGGAGTGAATCGGTTCGCCTGCCCATAATCGCGGCTCCCTCGAATCCGGCTCCTGGCGTTCCAAAGCGCGCCTGACGCATCCATGGCCATCCTGTCCCTGTCGAATGCCCACCTGGCCTACGGACATGTCGCGCTGCTCGACGGCGCGGCGTTTTCGCTCGAGGCCGGCGAACGCTTGGGCCTGATCGGCCGCAATGGCGCCGGCAAATCCTCGCTGCTGAAGGTGCTGGCCGGTCAGGAGAAGCTCGACGACGGGCTGCTGCAGATGACGCAGGGCCTGCGCATCTGCTACGTGCCGCAGGAACCGTTGTTCGAGCCGGCGCACAGCGTCTTCGACATCGTCAGCGAAGGCGTGGCTGAAGCTCGTGCATTGCGCACGCGCTACGAGCTGCATGCACCGGACGACGATCTGGATGCGCTGCAGACGCGCATCGAGGCCCTCGATGCCTGGAACTGGGAGCAGCGTGTGGACACCACGCTGGCGCAACTGCATCTGGACGGCGCGCGCGACATCGGCAGCCTGTCCGGCGGCATGAAGAAGCGTGTCGCCCTGGCGCAGGCGCTGGTCGCTGTCCCCGAGGTGCTGCTGCTCGACGAACCCACCAACCACCTGGACCTGGACTCGATCGCCTGGCTCGAGCAGCTGCTGGTCGGGTTCAAGGGCAGCGTGATGCTGATCACCCATGACCGCGCCTTCCTCGATGCGGTGGCCACGCGCATCGTCGAGCTCGATCGCGGCGTGTTGCGCAGCTACCCCGGCAACTTCAGCGCCTACGAACGGCTCAAGGAAGATCAGCTCGCTGCCGACGCACTGGCCCACGCGCGCGCCGACAAGCTGCTGGCGCAGGAGGAGCAGTGGATCCGCAAGGGTGTCGAAGCGCGGCGCACGCGCAGCGTGGCGCGCATCGAGCGGCTGCAGCGCCTGCGCGCGCAGCGCGCGAAGCGGCGCGACACGCTCGGTCAGGTGCGGCTGGAGATCGACGCCGGCGTGCCCAGCGGCAAGATCGTGGCCGAGCTGCGCGACGTGTCCTTTGCCTACGGTACGGTACCGGTCGTCAGCCATTTCAGCGCCACGATCCTGCGCGGCGACAAGGTCGGCCTGATCGGCCCCAACGGCGCCGGCAAGACCACGCTGCTGAAGCTGATCCTCGGCGAGCTGCAGCCGACGTCCGGCACCGTGCGCCAGGGCACCAGGCTCGAGGTCGCCTACTTCGACCAGATGCGCAGCGCGCTCGACCTGGATGCGACGCTGGCCGACAGCATCAGCCCGGGCAGCGAATGGATCGAGTTCAACGGCCAGCGCAAGCATGTGATGAGCTACCTGAACGACTTCCTGTTCGCGCCGGAGCGTGCGCAGTCGCCGGTGCGCACGCTGTCCGGCGGCGAGCGCAACCGCGTGCTGCTGGCGCGGCTGTTCGCGCTGCCGGCCAACGTGCTGGTGCTCGACGAGCCCACCAACGACCTGGACATCGACACGCTGGAGCTGCTGGAAGAGCTGCTGCAGGCCTACGCCGGCACGGTCTTCCTGGTCAGCCACGACCGGCGTTTCCTCGACAACGTGGTCACCAGCACCATCGCCTGGGAAGGCGAGGACGCGCCGGGCCGCTGGCGCGAGTACGAAGGCGGCTACGAAGACTGGCAGCTGCAGCGCGCGCGCTCGCGCCAGTTGGCTGCGGCCCGGCCGAGTGCCGCCGTGGCGCCGGCGTCCGCGCCGGTGGCCAAGCCGGCCCCCGCCCCCGCGGCGCGCAAGCTCAGCTTCAAGGAGCAGCGCGAGCTGCAGGACATGCCGGTGCGCATCGAGGCGCTGGAAGCCGAGCAGCGCGCCATCGGCGAGCGCCTGGCCAGCGCGTCGCTCTACACCGACGAACCGCAGCGCGTGGGCGAACTGCAGGCACGTTATGCGCAGATCGACGACGAGCTGTTGGAGGCGCTGGAGCGCTGGGAGGCGCTGTCCGCGCGTTGATGCCGCGCTAGGGTGTGCCGTCGCCGGTCCAGCCTTCGTTGGTGGCCGCCGGGTGCGTGCGGCTGACCATCAGCCCGCCCTGCAGGTACAGGCCGTTGAGCAGGCGCATCGCGCGCTCGGGGTCGAATCCGGGCCACAGCCCCATCGCACGCAGGTTGCTCGTGTCGCGCTTCAGTCGGGCCACGGCCTCGGCCAGCGAACCGCTGAGCTCCAAGCGGCGCAGGTTCAGGCCCGGGGAGATGCGGTAGGCCGCCTGGCCGGCGATCTCGGGCAGCAATTCCGCCCGCGGGCCGCGCAGCGCCAGCTCCCACAGCACCGGCCCCAGTGCGCTGTAGTGCGTGGGCTCGCCCACCATCGCCTGCACGCGGTCGCCGGGTGGGCGCAGCAGCGCCGGCTCGACATGCAGTACGCTCAGCTCGCCCAGCGGCAAGGCCAGGAACTGCGCCACCGGCATCGGGCAGTGCGCCAGATGCTCGACCGGAAACACCGTCAGCGGCACCACTCGCTCACCGACCTGCAGGTGCAGCAGCAGCTTGCGCGCATGGCGGATACAGGCCGCAAGGACCTCGATGACGCCGCTTTGCTGGCCCTCCTGCTCAAAGCGCATCAGGTCGAGCATCAGCGACGGGCTCAGCGTCGACAGGCGCGAGGAAATCGAATCGGCGTCGCCGCTGCGCGCGGACTCGTCCAGGTAGCGCCGGAAGGCGCTGGCCCGCATCAAGTCGGGTTCGCCGAAGGGAAGGGTCGATTCAAACATGCCATCGCGGCCACCGCGTGCGTGCGGGGCTATCGCCCATCCTACGCTGCGGGTGTGCGTCTCAGCGCCGCGAAATGTGACCGCTTGTGTGCCTCAAGGCCTGCCAGAAGGCCGGATCCTGCGTGGTGGCGAAGTTGATGCGCATCAGCGTGCTGGGCCGCGGCACGGCGTGGAACAGTGCGCCCGGTGCGATCAGCCAGCCCTGCTCGAGCAGCGCTTCGGCCAGTCGCTCGGTGTCGCATCCGGTGTCGATCCAGCCGAACAAGCCGCGCGGAGGCGCGGCGAATGCAAAGCCGTGGCTTTCGGCGGCACTGGCGGCGCGGGCCCGGGCCGCGTCCAGGCGCTGCGTCACCCGCTCAACATGGCGGCGCAGCAGGCCCTGCTCCAGGCAATGGGCCAGCGCGCGTTCGGTCAGTGACGGCGTGGTCAGCGTCGACAGCAGCTTGGTGTCGACCAGCCGGTCCACCCAGGCCGGCGGCGCCGCCAGATAGCCGACCCGCCAGTTCGGCGTGAGGATCTTCGAGAAGCCCGAGATGTAGAAGCTGCGCTGCAACCCGTCCAGCGCCGCCAGGCGCGGCAGGTGCAGGGGCGCCAGGTGGGCGTAGGTGTCGTCCTCGACCACATGCAGGTCGTGCTGCTCGGCCAGGCGCAGCAGCTGGTGTGCGCGGTGCAGCGACAGCGACGCGCCGGTCGGGTTGTGCAGCACCGACACGGTCACGTACAGGCGTGGGCCGTGGGCCTCGATCAGCTGCTGCATCACACCCAGGTCGGGCCCGTCCTCGCCGCGCGGCACCGGCAGCACGCGCATGCCCAGCGCGGCCAGCCGGGCATACTCCACCGCCCAGCCGGGCTCGTCGACCAGCACCGCATCGCCGGCGCGCAGCAGCGTGCGCGTCACCACGTCCAGCGCCTGGGTCGCGCCGACGGTGGTGATGATCTGCCCGGGCGTCGCGGCGACGCCGAAATCGGCCAGCTTGTGCGCCAGCGCCTGGCGCAGCCGTGCGTCGCCGGCGGGCTCGCCGTAGCGCAGCGAGCAGTCGGCAAAGGCCGCGCTGCGGCTGACCTTGTGCAGCGCACTGGCCAGCAGCGGCAGGTCCAGCCAATCGGCCGGCAGCGTGCCCAGGCCCGGCATCGGCAGCGCGCCTGGCGGCTGGAACATGCCGCGGATCAGCGCGGTGGCGCTCACCGGCAACGGCGGGCGAGGTCCGTCGCCGCCCGGGTGCGGCGTGGCGCGCGCCTCGGGCGGGGTCGCGCGCACGAAGAAACCGCGCTGCCGCCGCGCCTCCACCAGCCCGGCGGCCAGCAGCCGATCGTAGGCGGCGACCACGGTGCTCGGGCTCAGTGCATGGCGGCGGGCACATTCGCGCACCGAGGGCAGGCGTGCGCCGGCCAGCAGCAGCCGCTGGCGGATGCGGTCGGCAAAGTGCGCCGCCAGCTGTTCGGCCAGCGTGCGCTCGGCCTGTCGCGACAACGGCAAGGCGGGCAAGGTCTCGGGGGCGTTCATGGTCGGATCGATGTGCTGGCGGGGAGAGCAGCACAGAGTGAAATCTGTGACGGCAAAGTGTATGGTCAGTGTACTGGTTCAAGGCCCTACACTGGACCGATGAGTGCCGATCGCAGCGTCTCGCCTCCATCCAGCCCCGGCTCCGCCGCCGAGAGCCGGGGCTTGTGGCTGGGCCTGCTGGGTGTGGCCATCTTCGCGTTGACGCTGCCAATGACGCGCCTGGCCGTCGGCCCGGCCGATGCGCCGCAACTGCCGCCGCTGTTCGTCACCGCCGGTCGGGCGGCCCTGGCGGCGCTGCTGAGCATCGGCTTCCTGCGCCTGACCGGTGCCCGGCTTCCGCCGCGCCGGCTGTGGCCCGCGCTCGGGCTGTGTGCCGCCGGGACGGTGATCGGCTTCCCGCTGTTCCTGGCGCTGGCGCTGCGTCAGGTCGACGCCATGCATGCGGCGGTGGTCACCGGGTTGCTGCCGCTGGCCACGGCGGCCATCGCCGCGCTGGCCTTCCGCCAGCGGCCGTCCTTCGGTTTCTGGGCCTGCGCCACGCTGGGCAGCGCGCTGGTCGTGGCCTTTGCGGCCTGGGCCGGCGGCGGCCGCTTAAGCTGGGCCGACGGCCTGTTGCTGCTGGCGATCCTGAGCGCTGCTGCGGGCTACGTGGCCGGCGCGTTTGCCTCGCGGGAGCTGACGGCCGAGCAGGTGATCTGCTGGGTGTTGGTGGGGAGCCTGCCGCTGACCGCGCCGCTGATGCTGCTGAGCTGGCCGGCGCAGCCGGCCAGCGCCACCGCGTGGGGTGGCTTTGCCTACGTCACGCTGTTCTCGATGTGGCTGGGCTTCTTTGCCTGGTACCGCGGATTGGCGCTGGGCGGTACTGTTCGGGTCAGCCAGGTGCAGCTGCTGCAGCCCTTCCTGGCGCTGCTGTTCGCGGTGCCGGTCCTGGGCGAGCGCCTGGAGCCGCTGACGCTGCTCTTTTCGCTGGCGGTGATCGCCACCGTCTTCCTCGGGCGCAAGATGCCGGTGCGCACCCTGGCGCCGGAGGCGCACTGACGCCCTCTTTCAAGCACCCTCGGAGACTGACATGCATGCGCCCACGCCCACGTCCTGGCAATTGGCCCGCCGCGCCCAGAGGCTCGAGCCTTCGGTGATCCGCGAGATCCTGAAGATCACCGAGAAGCCTGGGATCATTTCACTGGCCGGCGGCCTGCCGGCGCCGCAGAGCTTTCCGGTGCAGGCAATGCGCGAAGCCTGCGATCGGGTGCTGGCCGACGCGCCGCGCGAGGCGCTGCAGTACGCCGCCAGCGAAGGCTTCGGCCCGCTGCGCGACTGGGTCGCAGCGCAGCTGGCTACGCAGGGCCTGAAGGTGCAGGCTTCGCAGGTGCTGATCACCGCTGGCTCGCAGCAGGGCCTGGACCTGGTGGGCAAGGTGCTGATCGACGCTGGCAGCCGCGTGGCCGTCGAGGCACCCACCTACCTGGGCGCGCTGCAGGCCTTCGCGCCCTATGAGCCGGACTTCGTGGCGGTGGACTGCGACGAGCAGGGGCCGCTGCCGCAGGCCCTGGCTGCGGCAGCCGGCGCCCGGTTCCTGTACCTGCTGCCCAACTTCCAGAATCCCAGCGGGCGCAGCATGGGCGCGGCGCGACGGACTCAGGTGGCGCAGGCCGCAGCCCAGGCGGGCCTGCCGCTGGTCGAGGACAACCCCTATGGCGACCTGTGGTTCGACGCGCCGCCGCCACCGCCGATCAGCGCCACGGCGGGCGATGGCGGCATCTACCTCGGTTCGTTTTCCAAGGTGCTGGCGCCCGGGCTGCGCCTGGGCTACCTGGTCGCCCCGCCGGCGCTGTTCCCGAAGTTGCTTCAGGCCAAGCAGGCGGCCGACCTGCACACGCCCGGCTTCAACCAGCGCGTGGCGCACGAGGTCATCCGCAACGGCTTCCTCGACACCCACCTGCCGCAGGTGCGCGCCCGCTACAAGGTGCAGCGCGATGCCATGCGCGCCGCACTCGACAAGCATCTGCCGGCGGGCTGTCGCTTCAACGTGCCCGCCGGCGGCATGTTCTTCTGGGTCGAGCTGCCGTCGGGCATGGACGCGGGGGCACTGCTGCCCAAGGCGGTGGACGCCGGCATGGCCTTCGTACCCGGTGCGCCCTTCTATTGCCATGCGCCGCGCTTGAACACGTTGCGGCTGAGCTTCGTCACCGTCTCGCCGCCGCAGATCGACCAGGGCGTGGCTGCCCTCGGCGGGGTACTGGGCGCTGCGCTGGAGGCACGGCGATGATGCGCCGGTTCGACCAGCTGGACGTGTTCACCGCCTTGCCGCTGCGCGGCAACCCGCTGGCCGTGGTGCACGACGCACAGGGCCTGGACGACGCGCGCATGGCCGCGTTTGCGCGCTGGACCAACCTGTCCGAGACCACCTTCCTGCTGCCGCCCACCGACCCAGAGGCCGACTACCGCGTGCGCATCTTCACGCCCGGCGGCGAGCTGCCCTTTGCCGGTCACCCCACGCTGGGCAGCTGCCATGCCTGGCTGGCCGCCGGCGGCCGGCCGCAGCAAGCTGGCAGGGTGGTGCAGCAGTGCGAGGTGGGCCTGGTGACGGTGCGACAGGACGGCCAGCGGCTGGCCTTTGCCGCACCGCCGTTGCGCCGCAGCGGACCGCTGGACCCGGCGCTGCTGAAACAGATCCGCGAGGCGCTGGGTTTGGACGCGCACAAGATCCGCGCCCATCAATGGGTGGACAACGGCCCCGGCTGGTGCGCGGTGCTGCTCGATTCGGCCGCCACCGTGCTGGCCTTGCGGCCGCATTGGGCCGCATTGGGTGAGCTGAAGCTGGGTGTGGTCGGGCCGCACGAGGCCAGGGCCGAGACACAGTTCGAGCTGCGTGCTTTGATCGGCGGCGGCAATTACGAAGACCCCGTCACCGGCAGCCTGAACGCCAGCGTTGCGCAGTGGCTGATCGGCGCCAAGCTGGCGCCGCCGCGCTACGTGGCCTCGCAGGGCGCGGCGCTGCAGCGCGCCGGGCGCGTGCACATCGACAGCGACGGTGGCCAGGTGTGGGTCGGCGGCGATGTCAGCGAATGCATCCGCGGCGAGGTGCGGCTGTGAGCGCGCAGGTCGACCACCTGGTGGTGGCCGCGGCCTCGCTGGAGCAGGGCGCAGCCTGGTGCGAGCGGCTGCTGGGCGTGGCGCCCGTCGCCGGCGGCAAGCATGCGAGCATGGGCACGCACAACCGCCTGATGGCCATCGGCAGCGCGGCCTTCCCGATGGCCTACCTGGAAATCATTGCCCACGACCCGCAGGCGCCGCCGCCCGGGCGGCCGCGCTGGTTCGGCCTGGACGACGCGGAATTGCTGGCCAAGCTGCGCGAGTGCCCCAGGCTGCTGCACGTGGTGGCCCGTTGCACCCGGCTCGACGACACGCTCGCTGCGCTGCGCGAGCAGGGGCTTGATGCCGGTCAGGCGGTGGCCGCCGAACGCGCCAGCCCGCAGGGCCTGTACCGCTGGCGCATCGCCGGCCGGGCCGACGGCCAGCTGCTGTGCGGCGGCGCGCTGCCGACACTGATCGAGTGGCACGGCATGCACCCCAGCGAGCACCTGCCGCCCAGCGGCGTGGCGCTGCGCTCGTTGGAATTGGGCGGCTTGCCCGACACGGCGGCGGAGACGCTGGGCCTGCACGGCGTGCGCTGCTCGACGCAGGGCGCGGCACTGTGCGCCACCTTCGACTCGCCCAAGGGGCTGGTCAGGCTGAGCAGCGACGCTGGAGACTCCCGACCGTGACCAGACCCCTGCTGCCCGAACGCGACGAACTTCTGGCCGCGCTGGAGATTGTGCGTGCCCAACTGCCGCCGACACCGACGATCCGCTGGCCGCTGCTGGAGCAGCGACTGGGCACGACCGTCTTCGTCAAGCACGAGAACCACACCGCGCTCGGCGCCTTCAAGCTGCGT
>Ga0209668_10000695_pt1 | contig 13926 bp, 11 predicted proteins | sample FrelakmetPLP11PL_FD_187150 | JGI IMG/M metagenome (GOLD analysis project Ga0209668, IMG submission 187150) | Freshwater lake sediment microbial communities from the University of Notre Dame, USA, for methane emissions studies - PLP11 PL (SPAdes)... | ecosystem: Environmental > Aquatic >... | reverse complement strand
TAATGCAACCAATCTTACCTTCCTCAGCCCAAATACGAAGTGTTTTATCTGTAATGTGTAATAATTCTTTTGCTTCTTTAGGCGTAATAAATCCATTTTCAGTATCGAATTCATTCATTGATATATATACTATGGACATGCCTTTAAACCAAAAATAGATAATTCAAACTACATCTATGTAGATGTAGTTTGTCAGCTCCAACAGTTGCCAACCCTTGTTTTGCGTTTGGGTCCCGTTCTCTGATTTCGCTGGGATCTGGAACCCAGCATTCGGGGGCATAGTCGACATATCTTCTACTTACTTCGTTTCGAGACAATCCAATATTATGTCTAAAGTATTCTCTGCAAACAAAGATTGGCATTTTAATTCGTAACCGAATTTGTGGATGAAAAAATGGACTAACATGATCATGGTTAGCAAGATAATGGATAAGTTTTTTATCACTGCCTCTGGCAGGTCAATGCATTTGATACTTTATCAAAAGATACTCTTGCGGCATTAACAACTGTTAAATCATCTCCAAATGTTTCTAAACATTCTACAAACCCAATTCCATCAGACATCATTATTTTAGTAGTATTCATATTTCCAATACACATTGAATATGTGTCTTTAATACAATTAATTATACAAATCTTTTCTATGTGTATAATAATAAATGAGTGAAAAAAAAAAATATATTAAATATTTTTCTATTATTGTGTTAATTTTGATTATATCAGCGATCTTATTTTTAATTTTTAGAAATAAAGATTACCTCGGAGCGACCTCTAAAGGTGACCTAAATACAAAGGTTGTTACTATAGAAAACAATGAATCGACGCTGTATAACAGTCCGGCCAAGGAAAGAGCATTATCTAGTAAAATGACAGTTACATATGGAAATATGAGAAAACCTATATTTTTGATACCTGGATTGGGTGGGTCTAGCCTTGAAGATATAGTAGATAGACCAAAGGGGTATATAAATACATTCCGTCCACAGTTTGACAAGTTTTGTTTCCACACCCAAAAAACCAAAGAATCAGTTTGGGTAAATTTACAATCTGCTATGGTTGGTCCACCAAGATATTGCTGGATGGATAGAATAAAAACAAATTGGAATATAAAAACAAAAAAACTTACAAATACACCAGGAGTTAAAACGTTTACTAAAGGTGGTATTATAGACGGAAAATACGAGGGCAGTGCTGGAATAAAATATTTAAATTATATGCCTATAATTGGTGGTACACCAACAAGCGATTACTTTAATAGTATGATAACAACCCTGGAATCAATAGGTTATAAAGATGGAGATAACTTATTTGGACTTCCCTACGATTTCCGTCTTATTCTTGATTCCGAAATTATGAATGAATATTTTATGAATATTAAAAACAAATTTGAAGAAATACGAATAAAATCAGGTCAGAGAATTGTTGTATTGGGTCATAGTCTTGGCTGTGTTTTAACAAATTTATTTCTAAGTTTCCAAACTCAACAGTGGAAAGATGAACATATTGACTGTTTCATTAGCATTGCAGGTCCTTACGGTGGATCATCAAAAGCTCTTAGGACAATCATATCTGGTGAAACAGAGGGAATTCCTTTTGAATCAAACCGTGATATGCAGCTCGTAGAACAAAATTTTGCTGGACTTTTGTGGATGCTTCCAATGCCAGAAGTTTATAATGATACTCTCTTAACAAAAGACGGAATTACCGCTTCAAAAATACCAGACCTTTTATTGAAACTTAATATGCCAGAAGTCGAAGACGAATATAGAAATTTGGTAACTAGTGATATACGAAATAGATCTATTGGAGATCCTGGTGTTAAGACTCACCTGTTGTATGGCCTTGGACTGGAGACGGAAAATGATGGGTACTTATTTTATCCGGCTACTGACAGTAATGGTAATTATGGGACTCAAAATTCTACAGTAAACAATAAAGATGGAGACGGAACTGTTGTAGATACAGCATTATTATACCCAGTTAGAAATTGGAAATCTGTAACTCCATATGAAATACCCAAAGGAGAACATAAAGAAGTACTAAACAGTATTCGATGTGTCCAAAAGGTTGTGGATATTTTAACTAGAGAAAAAATAGAAAGTTTATGCGAAGATATTTGTCCATCATGTAAATTTGGATGGAGGGGGTGTAATTGGAATAGTGACCCCGGTAGCGACTGCAATACTAAATGTAAATGCAATTATGATTACAATTCATTTACTTGCTCAAAATCTTTAAAATAAACCCAGCCCGCGTGCCTATTCTCGGTCTGAAGGAGGTGACCTCGACTTCGGAGAAGCCGGCCGCAGAGCGGTCGGCCTGGCCGCCGCCAGAGGCGGTGAAACAGTGGGTAAAGGGTCGACTCGGTCGGCCTGGCGGCAGCCAGAGGCTGTGATTAAATCACGACCTAAACATATTTACAACAGAAGCCGCTCCTGTTCCAGCGGCTCCAAGTTTTGAGGTTTTAACTATATAATATTGGATCCAGGATGAAAATAAAATAAGAATTCCTATAGCCAATAAAATTAAAGCACCGAGATGGGACGATTCTTCAATTAATGAAACATCTGTAAGGTCAATTGGATTATAAAAAATTTCAATATCTTGATCTTTTATATACTTAATTGGTGAAAATTCTTTAGTTACAGTTACTTCGGTTGATATATTCTTTTCTGAAGTGTATTTTATTTTAAAATTGCAGTTATATGTTGTATGATTATCTTTATCTACTGAAGGAACACAATTTGGATCATTTATTATAATAGCTCTTGTTTTTAACGTTCTTGTATATTTTTGTTTTAGCATAGTTATTGATATAACTAAGATAATAATAAAGATAACTGTTCCCACTATTGCTCCTATTAATGATTTCAATCTTCCGAGCGTTGCGCTTTCATCGTATAATTCTTTTCCTATAGTTTCCATTGACATTTATTAATAAATAAATAATATATTTTAATTATATTAAAATATATTATTAGAATTATCCAACTAGATGATAGAAGAACAAATGTTATTACTTCACGCATAAAATAAAAACTAACTATAGTAGTTTCTTCTATAGGATTATCTATATAAAAATTTGCGTAATATTTTCAAGTTATACACATCAAAGATGTGTAATATTTTCCATTTCTATTATATTATCAAAATGACCTTGAACTACTTGATGTGCTACCAAAATAACTATCTTATTTGAACAGTTTCTTTTTATCGTTTTACTAACTATATCAGTCGTATCTTGATCCAAACTTGACATTGCTTCGTCAAGCATTATAAGTGGAGGATTTAATATTTCAGAAAATGCCAATGTATATGCCAATATTATACGAGCCTGTTCTCCCCCGCTTAAATTATTCAAATCGCACTGTTCACCTTTATAATATATCAATAAATTTATTTGATTTTTCGAACTTTTTTTAAGTTTTTTATATGGAGATAATTCAGACGTGATAATTTGATCCTGAAAAAACCCTGAGAGATATATATTTGCATATGAATTAATACTATCGAGCAATTGTTCCAATAAAATACTCTCTGTTTCTATAATTTTATTTTTAAGAATATCTATAGCAACTTTATATTCTATACAGACCATTTCATCTTTTTTTAATTTTTCAAATTCTTTTTTTTTATTATTATTCTTTTCAATTAGAGCAGACATTTCTTTCCATTTTTTAATTTCTTCTAATAATTTTTCATTCTCTTCTTTTACAGCCAGGCTATCGTCCAATATTCGTTGAATACATTCTATATTTTGTTTTACGCCTGCCAGAGGTAGTGTCCCGAATTGCGCGTCACCCCCTGAAGGGGCGGCCTCTCCGAGGTCCCCATATTTTGACTTGTGTTCATTTAAAAGTTTATCTTTTTTATTATTTTTTTTAATATTGTTTTCTACTATTCTTTTTTTTTCCACATCTAAGATGTGTATTTTATTTTTTTCAATTTCCATTTCTAAAATAACTCCTCTATAATACTTATCTTTTTCTATATTATCATCAATTTGTTTTTTGAACATTTGTATATCTTCTTTTTTAATAAATTCTTCATTCTGTTGTATTTTTTGTATTTTTTCTTCTGTTTGCAGTATCTGATTTTCTATTTTGTCTTTCTCACCGATATTCCTTTCAATCTTATATATTTCTTTTTTTGTTTTTTCAAGAATATCATTTAATTCTTTTATAGTTTTATCCGATAACTCTTCTTCGCCGTCCACTCTGTGACTCCGTGTAACGGGCGCAGCTTCGCTGTGAAACAAGCGGGCAGATTCTCGGTCTAATAATAAACGGGCTTCTTCGCGACCCAAGTCTTCCAAGTTATTAACCTCTATTTCACGCTTTTTTTTGTTATCTTTTATTTGAGAAGACTCTATATATATACTTTTATTCAAACTATTTAATTTATTATTTATATTTTTTTTTTTATTTTTTAAATCAATGAAATACTTGATTTTTTCTTTTATAAAAGAAGAATCATGCAACCCATCTCTTTCGGACAGCGGTGAATCCTTGAAGTAATCTATATTTGAATTTTTATACTTCTGTTCTATCTCATTCATTTTCTTAATATTTAATTCATTTTCGATAACTTTTTTATATGCACATATTTTTTTTTTATCAAGTTGTTTTTTTTTATTAATCAAAATTTCAACAGCTTCGCTATCCACCTGTAAAGCGGATCCTCCTTCGACCGCTCTGTGCTCGGCGTCGGAGGCTGCCAATATAAACTTTAAATTTTTTTGTTTTATCGGAACTTCACATGCTGGACAATTTCCATATATACATTCTCTATATTCTATTTCTTTATCTATATTTTCTATTTCTTTATTTATTTTTGTTAATGCAGCTTCAAATTTTTTTTCATCTCCTCCATCGGAGGCGCATTTTAAACATTCATATTCTTCAATATCATTTAAATATTTTTTATAATAATCTATACATAAATTAAAAGTATCTTCCATTTCAGAATCTGGTCCTTGTATATATTTTGATATAATTTCATCTATATCTTTATTTTCTTTATCTAAATCGGATATGCCCTGTCTGCTTCCTTCTTTTTTTTGTTTAATAACACAAGTATCATCTTCGATTTTTTTTATTTTTATAATACATTCTTTTTTTCTAATTAATAAATCAAGCAAGTCTTTTCTCTTATTTAGATCACCAATATTTTCTTTGGACAATTCTTCTTCTATATCTTTTTTTTTTTTATAATACATTCTTTTTTTCTAATTAATAAATCAAGCAAGTCTTTTCTCTTATTTAGATCACCAATATTTTCTTTGGACAATTCTTCTTCTATATCTTTTTTTTTTTTATTATACATTTTTAGATTTATTGAGTATTTATATAATTCATTTTCTTTATTTTCATTTGATTTTATTTTATCCTCTAGCTCCTTTATTTTTTTATTGTTTTTGTTACTTTTCTTCCTATTAATTAGATATTTATTTTCATCATAATTAATATTCAATATTTCACTCTCTATAATATGTTTTCTTTGGTTATTTTCATCAATAGATTTTTCTATATCTTTTTGTCTTATTTCAAGAATATTTACGTCTTCATATTCTTTTTTCTTATTTAAAAGAATTATATTGTTTTTCTTTATTCTTTTACATTCATTTTTTATCTTAATATTAGCATTTTTTTCTACAAGTTCTCGCTGAGATACTCTGCATACAACGGGAAAGTTACATTCCACCAGTAGGTTGGCCTCTCCGTTAAAAGATTCAATTTGGTTCATCGTTTCAAACATACTAATCTTGGACCTAACTTCCAATAAATCATTATCAAATTTCAAAGCCATTATCTTTCTTTTTTTTTTAATTTCTTCTATATCATTGTCATCAAATGCTATACTCTCTAAAAACTTCAATTTCTCTATTGGATTTAATGTAATAAATGAATTTGTATTCATCTGGCTTAAATATCCACTTTTGTTGAAATGTTTTCCAAAAATAGAATTAACTATACTCTGGGCACTAACATCTTCGTATTTTTTGTTACTTTCATTATCTATTATATTGAATTGATTTGGATTTCTGCTTCTTCTTATCCTATAATTATCCCACTCTATAATAACCTCACACTCTGACTGGCCATATTTTATTATTTTCTTACCGTTACCATATAAACAAAAATTTATAGATTCTAATATTGAACTCTTACCACTACCACTATGTCCTTTGACAAGTACAATTCCTTTTTCAAATTCATAAGTTTCTTCCCCATGGCATTTAAAATTTTTTATTATTAATTTCATTATACACATCAAAGATGTGTATTTAAATTTGAATTTTCATTTTTACTTGACCTCTTTAGAGGAGCCGTAGGTGACCGCGGAGCGGCCGACCTATTGGTAGACCGCGGAGCGGCCTTCCCCTTCGGTTCGAGTTATCGACCCGCTCGTTACCCTCTGTGGTCCTCGACTTCGGACCTAGAATCGGCCCGCCCTTGTACAGCGGAGCTGCTGGCCCGTTACACGGAGTGGAACGGGTCGCAGAAGCCGGCCGCAGAGCGGTCAAATAGGCCCGCGGTACACGAGTCGGAGGTGACCGCGAAGCGTCTGCCTCTTTCGACTTCGTAGAGGCCGGCGTCGTAGATGAGAGAGGTTGGCTCCTCTTTCAGAGGTGACCTCGGGCCGCCCCCCAAGGGGGGTGAATCTATCAAACTAACAAAGGAGAGGCTGACGCCAGAGGCGGTGACCGAGGATCGACCATCGGCTTTAATAACATCTTAATTTTTTAAAAATTTTTCTCTTTTTTTATTTAATTATAATAAATGATAAAAAAAAAATACAGTTATAAACATATATATATACTATTATTTTTATTTTTTATATTATTGCCGCCGTAGGTGACCACGAAGCGGCTGCCTCCTTCGACTTCGTAGCCGCGGCTTCGCAATAGCATTAATTTCTTATAAAAATTTTCTCTTTTTATTTAATTATAATAAATGATAAAAAAAAATTACATTTACAAATATATATATATACTATTATTTTTATTTTTTATATTATACTTATTATTTTTCATTGGGAAAGAACATTTTATTCATAATGAAAAAGTTATAAAAAGTAAATTCGACACGGATTTACAAAATGATACTTCCAAATGGGGGGATTTATCAATGGAATATATAGTAGATGGACATATAAACGAAGAGAAAGTTTTTTCTAAAAAAAATATGGATCATCTAATTCAAAAAGAAAATTTACTATTGTTAAATGATTTTTTTAAAAAAAAAAATATTAAATATTATATTGACTGTGGAACTTTACTTGGAGCTATACGAGAAAATAATTTTATAAAAGGAGATACCGATGTAGATATTATGGTATCAGAACAAGGGTTTTATATTCTTAGACAAAATTTAAAAGAATTAGAAAATATTGGATTTATATCTTTTAGAAATGCTGATGGAGGCGGCTGGATGGGAATGTCTCTTCTTAGAAACGGTGAATATATTGACATATATAAAACAGATGAAATTAAATTTGAATTAATTCTATATTATTTTTTAGATTCATATTTTTATGTACCAAAATATTATAAAGAATATCTTTCAGAAGAATATGGCGAATGGATTATTCCAGTGGAAGGCGGAAAGGGAACAGGAAATTGGGAACTTGGAATGCCAAATTATAAAAAAAAATACACATCGAAGATGTGAATTTATAATTTAAAGATTTTATTATCTAAATATAATATGAATATTACCTATAGTGATCACAATAAAGAATTTCTTCATGTTGTTGGAGATAGACCAAAACATTCAGTTTTTATAAATAAAATTGGAGGAAGATGGAATAAAAAACTGGAGCCTCCAGGTTGGATCTTAAATAATATTTTTAAAAAAGATCTAGATACTTATATTAAAAATTTTGAATTAAAACAAATTAAAAAAAATAAAAATAAAAAAAATAAAGATGAATCAAGTGAAGGTGGACCGCAGATCAGCAACCCCACGGGTGGAGATGCAACCAAAAGAGGTGGTTCTAATAACGAAAAAAATAAAGAATCTACAATAGAAAAAAATCCAATTTCTGCTTTGCTGCCTATTATTAATAACGATTCCTCTCAGAAGTCTAAGAAGGCGGCCTCAAAGATTTTAGTTAAACCAAATCCAAATCACGACTCTGATCTAATGTCTGTTAAATCAAATCCAAATCACGACTCTGATCTAAGGTCTGTTAAATCAAATCCCAATCGCGACTCTGATCTAAGATCTGTTAAATCAATTATAAATAAAGAGGCCGCTTCCGGAGGCAGTGACTCTGTTAAACAGGCGCCTGTTACCCAGCGGAGCTGCGTGCCTCTTCGAGGTACACAGAGTGACCGCGGAGCGGCCGCCGCCTCTGGCGGTGAAACTCCTAATTCTGACAGAGTACTAGGTACACGGAGTCCGGAGGAGGCCGCTCCGCGGTCACCTGATTATGATATTGATGAATCTGAAAAAGGAAGCGAATATGATGATGGAAACGATAATAATAGATCCGACGATTATGATAGTGAAAATGGAGTTTTAGACTACCCGAGAATCGGCACGCCTGTTCCACATAGGGTAACGGGCGGGCCGCTCCGCGGTACACGGGTCGCAGAAGCAGGCAGCAGAGCGGTCGAAGATGACTCCCCTGAAGAAAGTGAAAGTGATAATGAAATAAGATCAGTCTCTACCGTTGGACTGCACAGCGGAGCTGCGTGCCGCTTTGAGGTGCAGAATAGCCGCCCTACGGGTGGTAGAGCCGTGGGTGATCTAAGTTCGTCTTATAATCGGACCAGAGGCGGTGACCGCGGAGCGGCCTCCTCCTTCGGAGGTGACTATAAAAAAACGTTTGATAATGAAAATCAATATTCACAGCGAAGCGGCGGTCGTCAGATGCGGTTACCTACGGCGCACCCCAGGGAGACACCTCCTTCGGCTTCGGAGAAGCCGGCGTCTACGACGTCGGAGAGGTCATCATCTTCTGAAGATGGTAATGGTGTCTATTATGGAAAAAAAAATAGCTCAAAAGAGTATAAAGATTCGTCGACTAGTAAATTAATCAAAGAGGCCTCCTCAACCCGTAGAAGCATAGCCTCCTTCGGAGGTGACCTCGACTTCGGAGAAGCCGGCCGCAGAGCGGTCGGCCTGGCCGCCTCCGAAGGAGGTGAAAATTATAATAAAAGATGTGACAAATGCAATAGAAAAATTAAAAAAAATAAAGGAGGTGACCGCGGAGCGGCCTCTACCTTTGGTAGTGACCGCGAATCGACCGCCTCCTTCAAACAAGAAATTAAAATTGATAGAAATATAATAGGGACACCACCTGTTTCCAAATTTTTATATAATGGAAACAAAAAGAAAATATATAAATCTCCAGCAAAATCTCCAAATATATTTAAAAATTCGAACGTGTATTCATACTATAATAACAACCCTGTAACAAAAAAAAAATTATATGAAAATTTATATAAATATAATAAAGGATTATCGTTTCCCGATTCTGAAACAGAAGAAGACAGTGAGTTTGATTATGAATCGGATTAAATATACCTCCATCGGAGGTATTTAAAAAAAAGATATTATATATTATGTCCAGTATTTTATACAAGGAATTATATGAAAAAGCTTATAAATTGGGGAGAAAACATAGACATATTACAGCTATATTGTATAAAAATATATGTATTATAGGAAACAATGAATTGAAGTCTGGAAGGTGTGGTCACCATCATGATTTCAGCGTTCATAGTGAAATGTCCTGTTTGAATCAATTTTTAAAACATGTTATAAAAACAAATGACTCTAGAAAAATTCACATAAACCTTAACAATGCGTGGATTTATCACAAATTGCCAAAGATAACAGTTATAAACGTTCGAGTTAATCAAAACGGTAATGTTGCAGAATCAAAACCATGCCAGGGCTGTCTTTCTGTTCTTAAGAATTATAATGTAAAAGAAATTCATTATTTCGACGGTGAAAAAATAGTTATTCAAAGAAATATATAAATTCATTTATATAAAAAAGATTATATAAATGGAAAAGTTATTGCATTTGGTTATGATAGTAAAAAATGGAGGAAATGATATAGTTAATATGTTGGAAAAAAATAAAAAATACATTGATTATTGGACAATATTGGACACAGGTTCTATCGACGGAACTCAATCTAGAATTTTAGATTTGATGAAGGATGTACCTGGCGAATTGTATGAAGAACCATTTGTAGATTTTGAATATTCAAGAAATAGATCACTAGACCTTGCCGGTGATAAATGCGAATGGATCGTCGTACTAGACGATACATATGAAATTATTAATGGCCAAGCCCTTCGGGTATATTTAAAACAGGAATGTACCAAAATAAATAGTTTGACTTTAACTATTGAAGATAAAATAAATAAATATCCATCTACTAGACTAATAAGATCAAAATGCAGATACAGATATAAATATCGTGTACACGAAATGATAATAGCACCCGGATCAGCCGTATTGGATTACAATATATCATATGTCATCGATACTAGTAGTGATTATATGAAAAAAAGGAGTGAAGATAGATATTCAAAAGATTATGAAATGTTAAAAGAAGATTTTGACAAAAATCCAACCGATGGAAGACTATGTTTTTATTTGGCAAAAACATGTTTAAAAATAGACAGAGAAGACGAAGGAATTGACCTTCTGAATAGAAGAATACAAATGACCGGAGACTCGGGGGAAATATACGAATCTTATCTATTATTAACAAACATTAAATTATCTAAAAATACATTGCTAGAAAAAGATGTTTTGGATCTGTATACAAAATATCCTCATTACGAAGATTCAGTTAGAAATGTAATTGGATTCTATTATAAAAAAAAAGACTATATAAAAGCTCTCGACTACGCTAATGTTTTTTTTAGGAAAAAAGAAGGTAATTTGTTATATCATTCCATTAAAAAAAGTACATATTTTGATATAATGTATATGTATGTTGATCTTTGTTTTTTAACAAGTAATATTGAAATTGGAATAAAAATCTTAAAAATAATATTGAATGAATACCCTACAAATATAAGATTTAGAAATATAAAAAATTGCATCGTAAACCCTGTGAAAGATTCAATCAGATTGGTGGACGGTAAAGTATTTGCCATACATTCCGGGGGTGGAAATTTCATAGAATGGGATCCTGAAGCTTCAAATAACCAAAACATGTCAGGAAGCGAATATATGACTATAAATATATCAGAAAAAATGGCTGAATTGGGATTTAGATGTTTTGTGTTTGGAAATTTTAATTTTGAAAGAAAAATATACAAAAATGTCGAATATATAAATTATGAATTCTTTATAGATTTTGCTGACGATTATATAATAGATTATTTAATCGTATCTAGATCCTCTGAAAATATATATTATGGATATGGTGTACAAAATATATTTCTATGGGTTCATGATATATGTTTAAACGCTGACCCCGGCTCTTTCATACTAAATCAAATACACAAACATAAATTCAAAAAAGTTTTGGCTCTATGCAACTGGCACAAAGACCATTTAACAAAAGAAGGTATTCCATCCGATCAAATATATGTTACTAGAAATAGTATTTCTATAGAAAGATTTATTAGATATACCCCTCCTAAACAAAAAAATAGATTTATATATTCATCATCTCCAATCAGAGGTCTCACTAAACTTTTATACTTTTTTCAAAAAATAATAAATAGATATGATGATTCGGAATTATATATATTCTGTGATAATTCTCAACTTGATATAGAACAATCAAATCTTATAAAAAGTACAAAAGGCGTTACATTAAGCAATAGAATTTCACAAGATCAAATAGCAATAGAATATTTAAAAAGTGATATTTGGTTTTATCCAACTGATTTCAAAGAAACTTACTGTATAACCGCACTCGAATCTCAAATATCGAAAGTTCTATGTTTCACAACTAATATAGGTTCACTGCCGGAAATAGTTGGCAACAGAGGTGTTACATATTCTCCTTCTCTTTCCGATGATAAAATTCTTGAAAAATTGTTTTTTGTATTGGAAAATCAATCCCTTAAAAATAAACTTGTAGAAAAAGCATACAATTGGGCATTGAAACAAGACACTCATAATTTGGCTTTGGAATGGATAAAATTTTTGGACTAACTTCTGCTTATATTAAATAATAATTCACATAGGACAACCGCTATTGAAACATATTTGAATTCTTTATCTAAAAACATATCAACCCTTAATAATAACACAATATGAGTGATTATACATTAACTGATGCAATTAATAATAAAGCATTTATTCCTAACATATTTGGAATATATTTAAATGCAGATGGAAATATTTATAAAATATTATCCAATATTGAAGGTTGTAAATTAAAAAAAAATTCATTAGGTACATTCTTATTTACAATAAAAAAAAATTGTTTTTCAATTATTGTAATAGAAGACGAGTTTTATTCAGATCATATTAATATTTTGAAAAGATTTGATTATACTGATAAATCAATCACAGATATTCAATTAAAAAATATAATTACAAATAATATAGACTGTTATATATTTTCAATGGAATTTAATTTTGATACGGGATTTAATTCAGTATTATTACATAATCCAAATTAAGTTTAAAGATATATTTTATAATTATATTATATAATGATTAACGAATTACAATATCAAATTAAAAACGATTTATATGAAATATATCCAGAAACATATGAACCTGTTTATAAAATAAAAGAAAAACTAAATGTATTATGTGGAGGTGATTATAACACAAAATCGGCGTTTGAAATGTAAAAAGGTGTAAAAAAAATAATAAAGCTAGAGTTGATATATTATTTCCTCGTAAATCTGGATTTCCTCCTTCATATGTTTTTGTTATTTCAGCTCCTCGGAACTGAGGAGCTGAACTCATATAATTAAACAAGTTTATATATCTATCCAATCTAAGATAACTATCAAATCTCTTTTTTCCATCACTTGCGGCTGCACAAAACTTGGGTGCTCCTCCTTTGGAGAGGACCGCTTTAGCGGCGCCGTAGGTGAAATTTAATTACTATTATAGTAATTAAATTATAATATGACAACCAATATAATAACTTAATTAAGTATATAGAAAGTTCTCCCGAGGAGAACTATGAGTTGATTAATGATAAATATTCCAAAGCTAAATATCTTGGGCTGCGGAGCAGAGTATAATGGAAACAAAAACAGGGTTTATTAACGGCATTATAGTATTAATTGATTAACTAAAATACACATCTTCTGGCAAATTTAAATACATCAATAAAGATCTCATTATTCCATCAAAATAAATATTCTCCCCACCCGACGCCAATTCAACATATAAATCTCTAATTTTTTTTGGTATATATTTCCATAAAATTTTAGTTTTGCTGATATTATTTATACAATGTAACTTATTTACAATATAATGTTCAAATTTGAAATTGGAATCACCCGTCTTCTTCTCTACTTTTAAAAAAAATGATTTTATTTTATTTATTTTATTTTCATCAAATCTAAAAGATGTTATTGTTTCGGGTGACACTAAAGAAATTATATTTAAAAACCCCAACTCAGTATCTATATCCCACAACATGGTATTAAGTTTTCTGTAATTATTTATATATTTAGAAATATTAACACCGAAATCAATCATATCAACTCTAGATTTATTATTTCTTTTAATATTCTTTTTAACATTCTTTTTAGACATATTATATAATTTACTCCACATTGGAGTAATTAAATTCATTTTTATACTCCAATCTATGGACCACGAAGTGGAGTCATATTATAATTTAATTATTATTATAATAATTAAATTTAATTTTTATATATATACTATTTCACCGTCTTCAAGGTCATCTTTTATTTCACCTTCTTCAAGGTCATCTTTTATTTCACCGTCTTCAAGGTCATCTTTT
>Ga0209668_10000694_pt1 | contig 13937 bp, 13 predicted proteins | sample FrelakmetPLP11PL_FD_187150 | JGI IMG/M metagenome (GOLD analysis project Ga0209668, IMG submission 187150) | Freshwater lake sediment microbial communities from the University of Notre Dame, USA, for methane emissions studies - PLP11 PL (SPAdes)... | ecosystem: Environmental > Aquatic >... | reverse complement strand
CTGGTGCTTGGTTTTTGCTTTTGGTAAATGTTGAATAAAAGACGTATGTACAACAGCGTTTTCAAACGCCTTCATTTTTTCCTGATTGAAAATGGACGTGTATATTGGCGCGCCCGGAAACATTTTATGCATTACCTGAATAACGCGCTCCGCACCGGCGAAATTTGTTAACCAATCGCATACAATAGCCACTTTTAACTTCTTTACATCCATATATAATATAAAAACTATCCTCTCCATAATAAGAAGGAATTGCTTCCGAGTAAAGCTCTACTGGTTTACAAATCTATTTTAAAAGTTTCATTTTCCTGTTTTTTCTTTTCTTCAACGAATCTAAAAAGTTTTTCTTTGCTGTTCTGCGGGATATTCTTCCCTTCAATCTCCTTTTTCTTTCTGTAATAGGCTATTGTATTTCTTTCAAGCTCTCCCCTTTCGTCTGAAAAAATTGTTGATAAGATTTTTCTGTAAGGATTCTCCGGATCAAGTTTATCCATTGCCTTAGCTTTAAAAAGCTTAACCACGTTGTTATCCGGATCACGTTCCAAAAGTCTTTCGCAAACATGTATAACGTCTACATATTTTTTTTGATCAAACCACATACCAACAAGTTCAAGCACCACTTCGGAGTCCTTTTTACCTATTGTTGAGGTTCTTTGTTCGGATATATCAGTTACCAATATTAGGTTACCGGCCTTTCTGTCGAGAAGATATTTTAAATACAAATACCCGGCCACCACAAGAGCTATAACAGGTAAAATTTGATTCATCTGAAGCATATAATTGAATACCGCGTGCAATAAAATGGCTATTACAAGCCCCTGTAGAATTTTATATTCTTTAAATGCCTGAGCGTATGGTATTTGGAATACTTTACTTATTAAATGAACTCCAAGGTAAATTTTGCCTTCCCAATGGCTATTTTTTGTTATATCAATTGTGAATTTTGCGATTCCAAAGAAATATCCGAATATTCCGGAGAAAATCATGTGGGCGCATGCGGTAAAAACAGATCTAAATAAAAAGGTTACTATTATCTCCTGAATTGGCGCCACAGTCATCACGGTTTTAAAATAAACTATGTTTTCCGCGAACGCGAAGCCAAGCGCGGCAACCAAACTGAATCTTATTGAATCATTAACAGTTTGAATAAGAACGGTTTTCGTATCCACGTAACGAACCATCATTTGCTTTACCAGCTCCTCCATTATTCCAACCAATATAAATATTCCGACATAATAATATGTTGGATCCGTTATATTGTTTCCTATCCATAAAAATGGATCTATCTCCGGAACATAAATCCAAAAATACTGAATTGCAAAAACAGTTAAAACGGCCAAAATGCCTCCGGAAAATATAATGGACAGCATTTTTTTATCGTTTTTTTTGTCGCCAAAAAGAATATACAGCCAGATGGCTACTGGTATAAGTGCGAGTAAGACGCTAATTATCCATAGCAGTGCTGTATTCATTTGATTTACTAGGCAGAATGAGAAATCGCGAACTTGGCCTCGTCAATGGTTGGGAATGTTTTTATAAGCTGAGTAAGTCCAACAACCTGAAGTATATCCAAAATATTTGGTCTTGTTTGCGCTACAACTATTTTTCCTCCATTTTCGTAAACTTTTCCATACCAATCGGTTAGATATCCAATTGATTTACTATTCATATATTCAAGTTCTGCAAAATCAAAAATCAAATTAAGATTTTTTGGATTTTTTTCAATTAACTCGTAAACCATATTTGCTTTTTCATCGACATTGCTTTCGTCAAGCTGGCCTGAAAACTTAACTATTTTCACAGTCATGTCAGGAGATGATGATTGAACATCTTCAATTGTTATAGTAGCCGGAGTTGCCATAGTATTTTTTGTTTATAGATTTATATGTGAATTAGATCACTATGTGTGTTTGGTCACCTGCGAATGACAGGCTTTGTGTTAGCTCTTTTGATTTTACGTCGCCCAGATACTTTTTAACTTTCACTATTATCCCTCCATCCGGAGTGTCGGTAAAGCTTAATTCGTCTGTCCATTCTTTTACTATTTTCGCGAGTCCTCTTCCTCTTATATCGTGCATTTCAGATTCTTTCCCAGACCTTTCATCAACTAGTTTTTTGATTTCGGCTGCCTTCATTCGACTTTCACCGGTTCCGGAATCCTCAACCATCATTTCTATGCTTTCTCCCGGATTGTTTACAAAAGTTATTTTAATTTCTTTTCCTATACTTGACCCATGTTCTATCGCATTATTACAAAGTTCATCCACTACCGATTGAAATCTATACGCCCATTGCTCAGAAAAATCCGAAGTATTTCTTATTAAAGCGAGCGTAAAATCCCGAATACCCGACATGAAATATGCGTGAGTAGGCAGAGTAATAGTGATTTTTATCGGCTCTTTTTTGTTGTTTTTTATTATTGTTGCAATATCGCTCATGACGGTTTTAGCAAATTAATGCTTTATACTATTTTACCAACTTTTTGCCGAAATGTAAACTTAATATGGTTATTTTAGGCTTACTTCTGAATGTTCTTTGATACGTCATGAATTGAAGAAAGTATATTCTTTATGTATTTCCTTTCAGACAAGGTTAAATCCTGGTTTGATGTCAAACTTTTAATGCTGGATTTCTCTCTTTTCTTATCTTCAATCGGAATATTGTTTTTATGTTTTAAATAAGCTATTTCTTTAACTAAACCGTATCTTTTCACTAACAATTCGGTTAATTTTCTGTCGATTTTATCTATCTTGTTTCTTAAATTATCCAGCATACATATGGGGTTTTTCGCTTGCAATTGAGTCTGCATTATATTACAGTTGCGATGCATTTAATTCTAGTCCAACTTTCAAATTATTACATCCTCCCTATTAAGGGCTACGTAATGAGCTAAAGGAAGCTGGATAATAACCCCAAGGATATTATGTCACAGGCAGAACTAAAAGAAATGCTTGCAGCAGCAGTGCATTTTGGGCATCAGACCCACAAGTGGAATCCAAAAATGAAGCGTTATTTGTACGGCGTTCGTGACGGAATCCATATTTTTGATTTACAAAAAACGTTTGAAATGCAACAAAAAGCGTTAACTTTCCTTCAGACAACAGTTGAGGAAGGAAAAACTATACTTTTTGTGAGCACAAAACAGCAAGCCGCATCTCTTGTAGAGAGTGTAGCCAAAAAATGCAACATGCCATACGTAACTTACAAATGGATTGGCGGACTTCTTACAAATTTTTCAACCGTTAAAGATAGAATTAGATATTTCCTTGATTTGACCGAGAAAAAAGAAACCGGAGAATTTGAGAAATATACAAAAAAAGAGGCAAGTATTCTAAAAAAAGATCTTGAGAAGCTTGAAACAGCTTTCGGAGGTCTTAAGAATATGACCAAGAAGCCTGATGTAATCTTTGTTATTGATTGTGTTAGAGACAATATAGCAATAAAAGAAGCAAAGAAATTAAAAATACCGGTAGTTGGTATTACAGATTCAAATGCCGATCCGGATGAGATTAATTATCCGATTCCCGGAAATGATGATGCCATAAAGTCTTTGAAGTATTTCCTTTCTAAAGTTGAAGATGCAATCTTAAATGTAAAAAGTAAAAGAAAGGCAGAGTAATAAATCAACTTGTTTATTAATCAAGATAATATGTTTCAAGATAATCAACCTCAAACTCAACAAACTGGACAACAAAGTGCTCCTGTACAACCTCAGCAGGTTCAGCAGCAAGCTCAAACTGCAGCTCCCGTTGCCGCTACGGCAATTCCGCCGGTTGCCGCACCTGTAGTAGTTGTGCCTGTTGCAGTGCCTGAACAAACAACACAGGAAGAAAGAATGTGGGCCGTAATAGCATATATAGCTTTTTTAGGTATAATTACTTTGGCTGTTAAGCCAAAAAGTGACTTCTGTAAACATCACGCAGCCAATGGTTTAGCGATTTTCATGCTTTGGTTCGTTAGTTTGATTTTGCTTGCTATGCCTTCATTTATAGGTGCAATAGGAGGACTTATGCTTCTTTCTTTAACTGTAGTTGCAGTACTCGGAATCTTAAAAGCAATTCAGAGTTACAAATTAGAGCTACCTGTTCTATCGACAGTTGTAAAAATGATTCCTACAGATTCAATAATTGGCTCCGTTACAGGTAAAATACCTGATGCCGCGCAACCAACAAATCAGCAAGGTGGCTCTGATGGAAATCAGAATCCGCCACAAGCTTAGTTTTAACTATTAATAATCATTCATAATGACAGTTACTGTTGAACAAATTAAACAATTACGTGCAGATACCGGTGCATCCATGATGGCTTGTAAGGTTGCACTTGAAGAATCAGGTGGAAATGAAGACAAAGCAATTGATATTTTGAGAAAAAAAGGTGAATCAAAAGCTGCAAAAAGAGCCGAAAGAAGCACAGGACAAGGTGTAATAGCCTCTTATATACATTCAAACAATAAAATAGGAGTAATGGTTCATCTTGGCTGCGAAACTGATTTCGTTGCAAAAAATGACGAATTTCAGACGCTTGCACGTGATATAGCAATGCATGTTGCCGCAACTTCACCTATGTATCTTTCTCCGGAGGAAGTTCCTGCCGAATTAATTGAGAAAGAAAAAGAAATTTGGGCAGAACAACTAAAAGCCGAAGGAAAACCTGAAAAAATCTGGGATCAAATTATGACTGGAAAAGAAGCTAAGTTTAGAGAAGAAATGTCTTTACTTACACAGCCGTTTGTTAAAAATCCGGATATGACTATTGGAGGCATTATTAGCGAAGTTGCAAGTAAAATGGGTGAAAACGTTAAATTGGAGAAATTTGTGAGATATTACATTTAATAGAGATTCACTAACGTTTGTCTCTACATGACATCTCTTTATACTATTGAAGAAGCAATAGCGGCCATCTCGAAAGGAGAAATGGTCGTTGTTGTGGATAGCGAAGATCGTGAAAACGAGGGAGATTTGGTTTGCGCCGCACAATTTATTACTCCGGAAAAAGTCAATTTTATGGCAAAGGAAGGGCGTGGACTTATTTGTGCACCGATAAGTGAGAATATTGCCAAGGAACTTGATTTGCCGCCAATGGTAACTAATAATAAGGAGTACACAAAATGTAATTTTACAATCACTATTGATGCGAAAGAAGGAATTACTACCGGAATTTCAGCAAAAGACAGATGTAAAACTTTAAAATTGCTTAGCGAGTCATATTCACAGGCATATGATTTTGTAAGGCCGGGGCATGTCTTCCCTCTTGTTGCCAAAAATGGCGGGGTTCTTGTTAGAGCCGGACATACAGAGGCATGTATAGACCTGCTTAAACTGGCAAACTTGAGTTTAGCCGGAGTTATATGTGAAATTGCCAATGATGATGGAGATATGGCTAAATTTGATGATCTTGTTAAATTTGCAAAGAAACACAATTTGAAAATTGTAAGCATAGCTGACTTAATCAAATACAGACGACAAAAGGAGAAGTTGGTGGAAATGAAAGTTACCGCCAAACTTCCAACCGAATATGGAGAGTTTGAAATAACAATTTATGAAGATAAAACAAACAAAAAAGAACACATTCTACTTAGCATGGGAGACATTAAATCGGATGAGCCTATACTTATTCGCGTTCATTCGGAATGCATGACGGGAGATGTTTTCCATTCGATCAAATGTGATTGCCAGAAACAACTTGATTTTGCTTTAAAAGAGATAGCAAAAGAGAAGCGCGGAATACTGCTGTATCTTAGAGATGAAGGACGTGGAATTGGGCTTACAAATAAGATAAAAGCATATAACCTTCAAGATCAGGGATACGATACCGTGGAAGCAAACAATAAACTTGGGTTTGATGATGATTTGCGAGAATATGGAATTGGAGCTCAAATACTTGCGGATTTTGGTGTTAAGAAAATGAGACTGCTTACAAATAATCCAAGAAAAATAATCGGGCTAAAAGGTTACGGATTGGATATAATTGAAAGAGTTCCTATTGAAATTGGGATCAATGATAAGAACAAACGTTATATGAAAACTAAAAAAGTTAAGTTGGGGCATATACTTAAAAATGTGTAAAAATTAATGTGTGAAAATTTATGACATTTTGGGAGTTTTTTAAATATTGCATTCGTTTAATTTTCCTTCCAAGATCTTTGCGTACCATGGAGTGGAAAATGCTTTCGCTTGTTAATAAAGACAGAAAAGAAAATGGACTTAAAAAACTTCGGATGCAGGAAGATTTAAGAACGGTTGCCAGAGAGCACAGCAGGGATATGGCGCGTAAAGACTACTTTGAGCATAAAAACACGCTTGGACAAACACCGTTTGACAGGCTTGAGCTGGCACGTATTACCGATGTGGTAGCCGGCGAAAATTTGGCAAAAATAAGAGGGTATCAAATTCCAGTACAGAGGGCACAAATAGGGTTAATGGAAAGTCCGGGGCATAAAGCAAACATCTTAAAACCCGATTACAACTGCGTTGGAATAGGGATTATAAAAAGTGAGGATCAGTCCTTTTATTTTACGCAAAATTTTGCCAAACGGGAGCTTGTTTTTACAAAAAAAATTGAAGAAATCGTAAATATAAAAAAAGGGCTTAGAATAAAGGGATATTTCTTTAAAGAACTAAAAGATGTTATTTATCAGATAAAAAATCACATTGATGACAAAACTCCGCTTTATGAAAATCTGGTAAAAGGTGTTGAAGAAAATTTTGATTTCACTGTCCCCTTCTCCGAAATTGGCATTTACCAAGTATTAATATTTGCCTCAACCGATCCGGATAGGAAAAATTTTCACATTGTGAATAAATTTAGCGTGAAAGTTAGAAGAGGATGGTTCTTTTAACTGTCTAGTAGCTGATGCAAGAGTCAAGGCGGTCGAGACAATCGATATATAGACAATGCGTAGTTTTTATTGTATAATAATATTAGTTGTAATCGATACAAACAATACAAAAATTGCAAAAAGAACCAAAAAAAAATTCATGGCTGTCCCGGACAATTTTAAATAAGCTCATGAACGTCACTAATGATGAATGGCCTCGTATTGCCGTTTCGTGGAGCTTACAATTTCTATACAGAGTTGGATTCGTTATAGGCTGGACTGTGCTTTTATCTATTTTTGCCATACGTTTTGGGATTATGTCCCTTCCTTATTTCTTTATTTTATATGCGGTTTTAAATATTACCGGAGCCATAGTGTATTCTTTTTTTATCGAGAAATTTTCAAAGGATAAAATAATTATAGCCACTGCGCTTGGTGGGGCATTTTTATTTCTTGCGGCAGGTTTTCTCTCATTTTACAGTGAAACTTTATTTATATTTTTGGCTATAGCAGGTCTTTCAATAGTATTTAAGCAACTTTACATACTTAATTCCGGATTTATAGAAGATCTATTTTCTCCGCTTGAAAGTGAGAGAACGTTCCCGATTATAGAATCCGCGGAAACTATTGGAGGTATAGTCGGAGGGTTGTTAATTACAAGTTATGTGGGAGCACTACCTGCCGGATACATGTTAAACTTCCTGGTTATAATTCTGGTTATGTTCGTGCCCATAATGTTATTTCATCGTCAGTTACTAAAGAAACTTCCTTTCATACACTTTAAAAAGAAAAGTAAAAAGAAAAGATTCAATGTTTTGGAGGTAAAAGATAACTTGAAAAATGTTAAGCATATTCCATTTTTAAAAGTGCTTCTTTTGGTTGTAATATGCCAATGGATTTTTGCCAATTTGCTTGAGTTTCAGTTTATTGAAGCATTGTTTGGAAATCTGCCGGAAAATGCCAGAGCCGAAAAAGAATTAACTCAAGAATTAGGTTCTCTGCAAACACTATTTTATTCAGTTGCGCTTCTAATGCAGTTACTTTTGGCAAGCAGGATTATTTCTTCCCTTGGAATTATTTCTTCCTTGCTCCTACACCCCGTGGTTACCCTTCTTAGCCTTGGAACATTATTTTTTAGATTCGGAATTGCTTCCGCAATACTTACAAAATTAAATTACGAGATGACTTTTATCATTTATAAAAACGCTTATCATTCTTCTTACTACGCCATAGAACCAAAAATTCGCGAGCAAACAAGGGAATTCTTGGAAGGATTTGCTAATCCGTTAGGGACAATAATTGGAATGGGAATGCTCCTTGTGCTTGAACAAATTTTTCATGGAGAGCTTTTTAACAAAAGTATTACCGGACTAATGATTGTCATAATGGTAACCATGCTTCTTGTTTTGCTTAAAAATGACAGGAAATATACTCAAATTTCAATTAATAACTTACTTCATTCTCAGGATGTTTTGATGCAGTTAAATGCGGTTGAGATATTAGGACAAAAGGGACATAAAAATGCCACAGAAATACTTACAAGAATGCTGAATGAAAAAGAGGTCGACAATAGAGTTAGAATAAGGATTCTGGATACTCTTGGACACATGAACGATCCACAGTCGTTAATCGAAATTATTGATTCTCTTGAACATGAAAATCCGGATATAAGAAAATCTTCGTTGGTAGCTCTTAAAAAATTCGACACTTTTACGGACAAAAATGGCGAATACCCATTTTCCAAACACAGAACAAATGAAATTCTTAAGAAAATGTTTTTGGAAGAAGAAGACTATGACATCAAATCCATGGTTATAGGAATCCTGGCGAAACATAGTAGTAATAAAATAGTCCCTTATCTTCTTTCTCTCCTTAAGTCAGCGGAAAAGCATCAGCAAGCAGATGCCATTCAGGTGTGTGGAAATTTTAATGATATTTCCCTGGTTCATTATTTAATGCCATTTCTTAAGTCTGACGATCCGACAATAAAATCAAGAACAATAGTAGCCCTTTGGAAATTTAAAAAACACCAAATGATGCTTCTTCAGGAAATCAAAGATATGCTTTTCAGTAAAGATAAAAAATATAGGATAGAAGCTTATTATATCTTGGGCGAAATAAATGCTTTGCAAGAAAAAAATCGGCTTATTGATATTTTAAAGTCAGGTGACGATGATGAAAAACTCTCAGCAGCTACAGCTCTTGCTAAAATGAATATTCAGAACGGAGTACCAATAATTATAAAAAGGATTCTTCAAGATGATTCATCGAAAAAAAGATTAATGCATATAATACATTTTGATTTGGACAAAAAAATAAAAGAATTTACATTAAAATTACTTAACAGAAAAGTTTCGTCATACATAAATCATATTCTTTCGGAAAGCCATAAAATGGCACTAGAAGAGCTTGACACAAACACTCTAATGAGGCTTCGAAATGCATATGAACTTGTAAATGAACATGAAGAAGTGGAAAATATCGACAGGATATTGCGAATACCTCTTCTTGAGCGCAATAAAAATTTACAATTTAATCCAGCTTAATATGGCAACAATAGAAATAATAAAACAAGCTCCAAATACAGAAAAAAACTATCAAAAAGTTATTGTAAGAGGAGAAATTGACAGGGACACCATCGCTCAGCTTAGAGAAGGGATGGAACAAATAATCCCTGTTCTTGAATCAAACACACTAATTCTCGACTTGGAAAATCTTGCATTTATAAACAGTGAAGGGATTGGTTATCTAACAGATGTTTACAACAGGTTGAGCGGATCCGGTAAAAACATAGCAATACTTAAGGCATCGGCAAGGATAATGGATATATTCCAATTGGTCGGAATTAATCAAATTATCCCGTGTTATACAAGCGAGGAAGAAATAGTCAGTAAAGCTTAATATTTAAATAATTAAATTTAAAACATGTTTGGCTGGATTAGAAAAAGCGTTACAAGAAGAATTGGATTATTACTGCTTTTAATTGTAATTGCATGTGCATTTGCAGCTTATTATTTTTGGAATTCCACTCTTTTGTTTCCAATATATTATTCATTTGCCGCCATAGGTGGTTTTATTTTTCTAGCAATCATAATTTTTTATAACCTTGTTACACATCCTCTAAAGATGTTAACAAAACAAATGAAGCTTCTTTTAACGGGAAGAGCATACAAAAAAATAACCACAGATAGAATTGATGAAATTGGAATAATTGCACAATTCTTTAATGAAATAACGGAAAATCTTGAAAACATTTCCCGAAAATTAAAAGAAGGACAAAGAATGTCTTCGGAGCTTGAAGTCGCAAGTTCAATACAAAAAAAAATACTGCCAAATCAAAATCCGAATGTTCCAAATCTTGAAATCGTTACAAAATCACGACCTGCCGTTGAAGTTGGTGGCGATAGTTTTGATTTCATTCAGAAAAAAGACATGACGTATTTCTATATTGGTGATGTTACCGGACATGGCGCTCCGGCTGCACTTGTAATGATGATGGTTAACACTTTATTGCACACATATTCAGAGATGTATTCAAGTGCCTACGATATAGTTGTTAATACAAACAGGGTTCTTAAACCAAGAATAAAAGCCGCAATGTTCATGACAATGCTTATGCTTAAATGGGATCATGTACAGCAAAAAATGACGTATGTTGGGGCGGGACATGAACATATTTTGATATACAGAAATGGTACAGGTGAATTAGAAGTTCGTCCTACCGGAGGCATTGCCCTTGGAATGGTGCCCGATAACAGTAAAATTATTAAAGAACAGGAAATCCCTCTTGCAGACGGGGACATGATAATTATTTACACAGATGGTATTACGGAGGCCAAAAATGATGCGGGTGAAATGTTCGGCCTTGAAAGATTAAAGGAAACCATAAAAAAATACGCCACTCAATATGGGCCGGAAGGAGTTTCGAATCATACGTCCTTGGATTTCTCACAATATGTTGGAAATGCTGAACAAGCCGATGATATAACATTAATGGTTCTGCGCTATACCAAGCAGAAAGAAACAACAACAGATAAAAATACTAACTGGAAATAACCTTGATTAAAAAAAGCGATTTTTATTTTGATCTACCCGAAAATCTTATAGCGCAAAATCCGGTTTCACCTAGGGATACCTCAAAACTTATGGTTTTAAATAAAGAAAATAAAACCATAGCGCATCATTTTTTTTATGAACTTCCAAAATTACTTCCACAGGATTGCGTGCTTGTAGTAAACAATACTAAGGTTTACCCCGCAAGACTTTACGTTGAAATAGATAATAAAGAAGGAGAACTTTTGGTACTTAAAGAGAAAACTGAAAACGTCTGGGAGTGCATGGTTAAGCCCGGCAAAAAATTCATAACCGATAAAATTTTTACGGTTAAAGGTAAAAAAGAAAACATAACGGCTGTTATTAAAAAAATAAATAATGACGGAACCCGCACGATTAAATTTAATCTTAATGAAAACTTATCAGACTGGATAGAGGAAAATGGCTATCCCCCATTCCCTCCATATATTAAAAATACTCAGGCCGCTTTTGTTGATTATCAAACTACTTATGCAAAAGAAACAGGAAGTATTGCCGCTCCAACAGCCGGATTACATTTTACGGAAAATGTATTTAATGAATTAGCGAAAAAAAATATAGAAATAATTCCTATAACTCTTCATGTCGGGAGAGGAACGTTTTTACCTGTTAAAACAGATAATATTGAGGACCACACTATGCATAGCGAGTGGTATGAAATCACAATACAAAGCGCTAAAATGCTAAATGAGGCCAAGAAAAAAAACAAAAAAATTATTGCAGTAGGAACAACTTCGGTTCGCACACTTGAGTCAAACTTCAAAGATAAATTATTTCATGCCAAAATGGATGAAACCGATATTTTTATATATCCAGGATACGCATATAAGGCCGTTGATGGAATTATTACAAACTTTCATCTTCCGGAAAGTACTCTCATTATGCTTATAAGCGCTTTCGCTGAAAAGGAGTTCATTTTTAAAGCTTATCGCGAGGCTATAAAAAACAATTACAGGTTTTACAGTTTTGGAGACGCCATGATAATTCTTTAAATCCAATCAGGTATATATTTTGCCTCTTTTATGCCTGGAATTTCGAGTATCAACTCGACATCATCACTGTTGAATTTTCCTCTGTAAAGATCTTTTATCTCTCCGCCGGCAGCAATAAAACGTTTAATTTGATTGTATCCCTTGTAATAAAGAAGATCTTTAGTGAAACCTCCATATTCCGAAGTATCCTCCAATCCCCTTTTAACTTTAAGAGCATTGCGCCAAGCTCTTTCCGGCGGAATTTTATAATCAAGCATTTTTTCAAACACCTCGACAAACGAATGTTTTAACGCAAGATCAACAGCCAAAACAAGCGAAACCGAAAGATAAAGATTTTTTTCCTCATCCCCTTTTTGTTTTATGATGTTGTACATTGCAAGGCCTTCCTGAGTTTCCAAATAATTCGCAAGACCCCGATTAAACAATTCGTATTCCTGTGCTTTACCGTTTTCTGCCGTAAGTATATGAGTTTCTATTTCGTGTATAATCAAACTTTCTATTCTGGCTTCTGTAAAGACAGATCTTTTTCTAAGAAACAGTCTATTGTTTTTACCCGCAATCGCATCCGAAACCATTTCTTCTTTAATTTTTGCCTCCCAATTCCCAAGACCATATTTTGCAAAAACTTTATCCATCATAATTTTTGCTTCAGACGCAGTTATATTCCCATTTTCCTGTGAATAAATAACAGATGTGTTTTTTAGCCAGTTATCAACATTTTTCAGCATATCTTCATCAGGACTTCCATAAAGATCTATTGAAGCTTCAGTAAATTCATCTGCAAATCCCCTAAATTCAAGTAGCGTTATTTTCTTAAAAATTTCATTTTTTTTCTTTTCAAAAAGCTTCCCAAGATCTGTAGGATCGGTTTGTATTTGAGTTAACTCCTTCTTCAGACTATACAAATCAAACTTTAGCTCCGGATAAACAAATTGTGGATTTATTTTAAAATCCTTAAAAAACTTAATTCTTTCTTCTTCAAGATTAATCGGCCTTAAGTGATAAAGAAGTTTTAATTTTTCGTCAATTTTAATAAGCTGTTGATCTATCTCGTGATAATTAACCTGTTTTTTTTCAAAAGTTTTTTTTGTCGGCTTAATCAAATTGTCAGCTTCTGTCGTTTTTTCGGTTGGCAAAATTTTCTTTTTTATTTTTTTCGAAGGGTCAATTAGAAAGTTTTTTAAATCTCTGCGGCCAACCACAATGTCATAATCTTTTTCCGTAATTTTTTCTATATCGGCAACCGTCTGAATTCTTTCTCCGGCAATTGAAAGCTTTAGTTTAACAGTTGATTTCTCATCGTCATACTCATATTCATCCTGTAAAAGTCCGGCTTCAATTGCAAACTGTTCATCCACAATTGTTCTTTCTTTGCCCGAATCCATTTTTGCCGTTACCCTTCTGGTTCCATCTTTAAGATAAACTCCAACCATTTCTTCAATACCAACTACATTCTTACCTGAAATCTGATGAATATTTTTCTCAACAATATTTCCAAACAAGTCTTTTGCAACCCTTACACCTTTGGTTGGATTTGTAACTTTTATTCCTTCTATCCTTTGTAACCGTCTCTTTAGCGGTGCAAGATTTGCAATTTGAACACCAAGTCCGGCTCGTGCATTTATTTCGAGCAAAACAGGACCGGAAGTCTTATCTATGGAAATATCCGCGGCCATATAACCAAGATTCGTAATTAACTGGCATTTTGATGCAATCATTAGTATGTCATCCCAGTAAGGAATTTTTAAACCTTTTATAGGACCTATTCCCGGAATTTCCTCAATTATTCTATTTTTATAAGATATATGTGTAGTTTCACCTTTTGCTATATCAATACCCACGCCAACAGCACCTAAATGTAAATTTGCTTTACCTTCCGACTCCTTTGTCGGAAGCCTCAACATAGCCATTACAGGTATTAAATTGTGTACTACCACACGAATATCGGGTAATCCCATGTAATAATAATTTGCCAGCGTATCGTGAGAAATAATAAGTTGTTCAAACAACGCACTGTCACCTACATTTGAAATTGA
>Ga0209668_10000693_pt1 | contig 13954 bp, 12 predicted proteins | sample FrelakmetPLP11PL_FD_187150 | JGI IMG/M metagenome (GOLD analysis project Ga0209668, IMG submission 187150) | Freshwater lake sediment microbial communities from the University of Notre Dame, USA, for methane emissions studies - PLP11 PL (SPAdes)... | ecosystem: Environmental > Aquatic >... | reverse complement strand
AGACTTTGAATTCACATCGTTAGTTGCTAATACAAAGTCTGCTATAAATCCTAAATCATCTTCTGTATTTACATCATTGCACTCGGTAGGTGTTGTAAGGTCTGAATAATCTAAATTATACGAATGATTAAATACAGATGATAATGTTGGAGTTAATAATTGTCCTATTGCACTTTGATATTGTAAATTATCTCCAAAAACAAGGAAATTATAATTTTCAGCCTTTATCCATACATAAAACTTTCTATCAACTTCATTTCTTGATTCAATAAATGACTGAATACCAGTAGGATTAAATGAAAATTCAACTGTAAAAGTTCTGTTACCGCCAGAGTCTACATAAGAAAAATCTAGTAGGCTAATAATATAATAAGGACTTCCAGATGAACTATAATTGTTTCCAACTGATGCAGTTCCAATTAAACCAGTTTTAAGTAAAAACAATTTATCACTTTGACTCTCTGCTTTATTTAAGTTGTAAGTATCATCTAATGTTTCGTAAACACTACCTATTTCTAGTTGAGTAGTAGTTGTACCTTTAACTTGTATTGTAGCTGTGATAGTATTTGACGCATTATAATACAATGTAGTTACATCACTACTTGCCGATAATACTTTTGGTATCTCTGTATTATACGCTTCATTAAACCATCCAGTATCACATTCTTCATCTATTGATATTGTAGAAGGTGTAATAGTTTCAGAAGAAACTACTCTAAAATCTAATTGAGCAAATTGTTTAAGGTATTTTTTACCGATAAACATATCCTCAAACAACATTCCAGAAAATATCGTAGTAAATGATACTTCATAGTTTCTAACACTCCTACCAGTTACATATACGTTAGTAGAATCAGCTAAACGCTTAATAGTGGTATTTGTTATTGCAAATTGTCCTGACTTTTTACCTAATTGAGTTAAATTAGCTGTAGAACCAACGGATAATGCTGTAAGTCCTTGATAAGAAAACCTACTCACTTCACCATCTATTAAACTGTCAGGTACAGAAGTTGGATTTTCACCATCCGTAAAGTTTAAACTTAGATTAATCTCGTCATGAGTAGAGTCGGAATATAAAAACCAAATAGAACCTTGAGAACTTGAATTATTTACATTAGGTAAAGAAGCTCCAGAAACAACTAAATATAATGGGTATACATCATCAACAGTAGCCGACCAAGAACTTGTAACAACATTGGAATTATTTATATCTTTCCAATAAATAGTCATTCCCTTTCTAAATCCTAACTCTAAAAAATCACCTTGACTTTGCTTTAATATACCATCTACTTTATCAAAACTCATTGAATTTTGATTGTCAGAACGAACGTATATATCAGAACTTATTGTTAGCTTAGATACGATTTTATCTCCTGCATTTGCTTTATAGTTGCTACTAGAGTTACCATAAATGTCTGTGTATGACTTAGATACTAATTTTATTGGCATCTTCTAATATTTTATTCATTTTATTAATATCCTTACTCTCCATTGCTATTTGCAATTCGGAACACATTTCTTTTGCTCTTTCGATAACTGACTTATATTCATCACCCATTTCTTTATCAAGCGCGATTAATTCAAACTTATCTTTAGCTTCTTTGGTTATAGATTCTAATTCCTTAGAGAGTTGTACTAGAGTATCTGTATTCATAGAACAAATTTAATATATTTTTGTTAACTTAAATTGATTTGCAAACACATTGTAAGGTTCTTTATAGTCTATTACAGCATAATTTTTCTCGTCAAAATAATCAATCTTAGTAATTTCACATAATTTACCATCAATAAGTACAAAGTTTTTATTCAAAATATTTACAAATTCAGTACTAGTTATCTTTATTTTAACACCTCTTTTGATTATGTATTGATATACTTCTGGATTATTTATATAATGAAACTTATCCCAAAGATATGTAGGTTTAAGAATATCTTGATTTTCTCTAGCGCCAAATGCTTTATCCCACATAAATATCTTAGTAGTTGAAAAGAATGGGTCTGTAATCTGTATTGCTCCATATTTATTTTTCTTAGCTACAAGTCCAGTTTTACCAAGTGATAGTTTGTCAATAGCTTTATACAACCCTAAGAATTGCTTTTCTAACCACGTTAGCTTATCTTTTCTCTTAGCGAGAGCAAATGGTATCGTTTTTTCTTGAAGTCCTTTTATAAGGTTTAATTTAGGGTCTGTAGGCTTTGTTGTGTCTAATGAATATTCTGCTAAGTTATTCTCAAAAGCATCAAGCGTATTGTAATCCGAATAGTCAGTTAAATAATGTATGTAATATCTTTTGAATAGTTTGCTAAAATCATACTCAAACATATTTACTCTGTCTGCTTGAACCACTAAAGATGAAGATAATTGTTGGTTAGCATTAACTTTCCAATAATCCCATCGTTCTAATTGTACAACACCATTTTGAACTTTAGTCTTAGCATTAAACATATTCTCCATCGCGTAGATTAAACTACCTAAAGTACCAACTGTATCACTTGCTTGTGGAAACGCTTTGTTTAATCCAGTGCCAAAATCACCAGAGAATACATCATACCACTTTACATTTGTTCTGTTTTGTGGGATTGGAAGTATTACCATATCTGCATACTCTCCTTCTAAGATTGAAGATTGGAATTTAAATCCTAAGTGATTACAACCTTTTTTAAGTAAGTCTATTACTTTACTTGCTTTTAAAGTGTTTAAAGGTGGGTTTAGTAATCTATATATTTCAAGTCCTAATACAGTTGCTTGATATAATAATATTGCCGTAAAAGCTATTGAAGCAACTAATTTAAGTGCGTTTATAGCAATACTTTTATAATCTGCAACAACAACTGGTCCTACTGCAGAAATTCCATATAAAGGTTGCCACGACCATGCAAGACTTATTGCTCTATCTCTTACTTCTTTAGCTTGTTGTGCAATAGTCATTGATATAGTAAATAGTCCTAAAGAAGCCATTAAAGCACGTGCATTTGCATCTTGTGGCAATATCTGATACTTTATGTCGATTGCTGTAATTGGATTAGATAAATTAACTAAATCCCATATTAAAGTTTCTGCTTTATCAAAGAATTGGTCGTGTCCTAAATAGTTTTTAAGTGTAACGTGTACTTTATTATCGTATATCTTTAATTCACTAGTTAAATCTACAAAGTATTGAATAGATTGTTGTGCAAACTCAATTTCATAAGGTATTCCTTCTAATAGTTTACCTTGATTAATATGTTCTTTTACAATCTTATTTCCCTCTCTGGAAAGTACAACTGTATCAGTAGTCATCTTTTGTTGGTCTACACGTGCATCAAAGTCAATAGAAACACCAATATCGAATCTATTTTCTGGAGATATTTCTTGTCCGTTTATTTTATGCTTCATAATATTTTATTTAAGAGAATCTTGAAATGTTACGAACTTTTGTATTACCAGACTTCTTAGTTTCTACAATGTGCATTACACCATTCAATATTTCAGCTACTTCTACTTGATTTTCTGGTTTGTTTTTAATTGTTTGCTCTAAAGATTCTAATTTAGATACAATCATATCTGTACCCCATGAACCAACATTTAATTGCATTGCACCTTCACCTTTACGCATAATATCACCTCTACGGAAATCCTCTGCTAATTTAGCAATTTCCATTGTAGTCATGTTGCCAGTCATTGCTGAAAGTTGTGGATTAAGTACTTTTTCAGAACCATCTACACGAACTAAATACCCATCCTGACCTTGTAAATGTGGTTTACCTAAAGCACTAGCGATATTTGTTTCTGTACCATCAATAAATGTAGGTAGTGAATTTATAAATTGATTTAGTAAAGTTACATCAGTAAGTGTTTTTGTAAATGGATTCTGACCTACTTTAGCATTTTGAATGTTGTTAGCATACGCTTGGAATACAGTCATTGCTATTTGTAATTTTTGTATTGACCTTTGTTCATTCATTTTTTCTTTCTGCGCTTCTATTTGTTGTTTATCTATTACAGCAAGTGATTCTTGTGCTTGAATGTTTCCTGCTACAGCTTTTTCACGTAAGAAGTCAGCTTGTGTTGACATCCTATCCATACGTTTATCTAATATATCAATTCTGCGTTCTGCTAAATTTATATAGTGTTCAAGTGATTTTTGGATTAAGTTATTTACAGATTCTGCTGTATTCTTAATCATTTCTAATCGTTTTTCAGCACGTATTAATTCTAACTTATCTAATTCATCTTGTAATTTAGTTTGTGAATCACGTTGAATATTAGCTAAATTTCCTTCGTGAATTATTTGTAATTTTTCTATTTCAAGATTAGTGTCTGCTTCACGCTTAAGTTTATTGTCTAATACAATATTTCTTTGTTCTGTTGCACCATCCTCTATTTTTTTTATGTAAACTTCATTTTGTTTTAATTGTGCTTCTAAATTTTTCTTTTCTTCACCTAATCGTTGCTTAGAAGCTGTGCTTAAATTTTTCTTTTTAAGATTTATTTCTAAATCACCTATTTTTCTTTCAGTATCAGATTTAACTTCTAAATATTGCTGTAAGAATTTATCTTCTTGTTCTTTAATAGAATCTAATTCATCTTTAAGTAATTTTTCATCTTGTATTTTTTTATCTTCTTTCTCTGCTTCAAATCTTTTTTCTTCAAACTTTTTACGTGCTTCATATTCTTCATTTACAGCTATCTCAACTAATCCTGCATTGTATTTACCAGTCAAATTAACAGTTTTTTCTTGGCTAGTCAAAACGCTTGTTGTTTTATCAATAGTTTCTTGTAATTTGTTTTCTGCATTTAATCTATCGATGTCTTTTAATATCTCAAGTTGTCTACTTAAATATTCATTTGTTTGATTATATTGTATGTTTAAGTCTCGAACTTCTATTGTTCTATTTAATATATCTTTATTAGTACTTCCTTTACCACCAGAAAACTTAGTTTTTAATATAGTATCATCACTTAATGAACTTCTTAATTTTTCTAATTGAGTATAAAAATCATTTATATTTCCTTTTTCTTTTTGATATAATTTAGCAAAAAACTCTTTATCTAATAAATCTCCACTTTTAGTTTCAATACCTATTGTATTTAATAGATTAGCTACAAAACCTCTGTCTTCTCTTGCTTGTTTTGCTAATTCTACTGGTGATTTACCTCCGAAAAGATTTCTTATATCCTTAGTGCTTTTTTTACCAATAGATATACTAACCTCTAATTCTCTAATTCTTTTTTGTATTTTAGTAACCCTCTCTAATTCAGCTTCATCCATTTTTTTATTGAATTCAGCTTGAGAAATTAATCCATCTTTCTTTTTCTTTGCAAGTTTTTCTTGCTCATTTAAATATTCGTCATTTACTTTTACAAGAAAGTCAGTTGCTTTTTTATTTCCTTTATTTGTAGTTGATAAATATATGTCATAGCTTCTTTTAGCAATATCAATACCTTTTGATAAATCTAAAAATCTTTCAGTCATTTTAACTATTCCATCAATAACAGCTAAAAATGCAATATTTTTTAATGATAACCCAAATATCTTAACTGCATTAGCACCAGTAAGTGCATTTTTAGCCATATTTAAAAATCCTACAGATAAACCTTTAAGTCTTATTTCATTTGCTATTAATAATGCCTTAAAAGAAACAAATGCAATAATTAATTGTCGAATATTATTTATTATCTCACCAATATTTTTACCTAACCCTAATATTACTCCTGCCAATACTTTATTTACCCCAACACTCTTTTGTGCTTGGTCGAAATATAAAGTAACATTATTCTTAAGTACGTTCCATGCTCCACCAAAAGTCTCTAATCTCGCCTTGGCATTAGCACCAAAATTTCTTTCTAACATTATAGCAAATCTTGGCATTACATCATCTGCCAAAACTTTACCCTCCTTCATTAATTTACCTAATTCAGCTTCTGTAACTCCCATAGAATCAGCCATAATACCAAAAGCCCCTGGCAATCTTTCACCTAATTGCTGTCTTAATTCCTCCGCTGAAACTGTACCCTTAGAGAACATTTGAGATATTGCAAGTAATGACCCTTTGATGTTATCATTTGACAATGCTAGTGCTGAACCTGCTTTAATTACACTTTCGTAAATTCTTTTACGCTGTGTTAAACTTAAATTAGATGATGAAGTAGAAGCAATAAAGTTTTTGTACGAATCAATCAATACAAGTAAATCTTGTCCGTAAGACAACGATAAATCTTTAAGAAAGGCAAAGTTAGCCTGATACTCTTTAGTGCTGTTAGATGCGTTCTTTAATGATAAATTAAGTGAATCTAACTTAATCTGTGTATCTAATAATGCGCGAATACCATCAAATACACCAAATGCTAGTCCTAATTGCATTAAAGCGTTTTTCAATCCACCAATAGCCTTAGAATAGTTACCTACATTACGGAAGTTATCTCCTACTGTACTATCAAGTTTTTTAAGCGCTTTATCACCTTCAATTGCTGATTTAGTAGTTTCCTTATATTGTCTGCTTAGTTTGTAGTATTCTGCCGAGTTTTTTTTGCCTTGTTTTTCAAGTTCAAGCATTTCAGCACCCAAACGCTTAGATTCATTCTTTAAATCGCGAGTATTTTGCGCTAATTGTTTATAAGCATCAGATAAATCTTTTTGATTTTTTACAGCGCGTTCATTCGATTTATTTATTTGTTCTTGCGTTTTTAATGCTTCACGTTTAGTTTTTTCTTCTTCGCGTAACGCTTGTTCGGAAGTCTTTTTAGCTTCACGCATTGCGATTTCATTCGCTTTATTTACTTGTGTTTGAGCATCTACTGCCTTAGTTAATTCCTTAACTTTTACAATTAATGCTTCAATTTCTTTTACATTATCGGCTTTAATTCCATTTAATTCTTTTTTAAAAGACGTTCCTACTTCTACTAATTCTTTGTTTAGTTCAGCAATCTTAGTTTTAGCTAATTCTGCACTATCTACAACTATTTTGAATATATCGCCTTCAAATATATCGGAACTCTTAATTTTTTCACTCATATCAACTTATATTACTTTGTTTTTCGTATTCTTCTAGTATCGAATAAAACTCTGATACAGAGATAATTTTCCAATCTAATCTATAACCTAACCATTTACCTAAGTATATCAATGTTTTATCAATACTTAACCCTTCTTCCGAAGTCTTTTGTAAAGATACAATTTTAGCATCTTCTATTTCTATTTGTGTTAGCTTGAAATTGTCTTTTGTGATTAAAAACTCACATTGAAGCATTGCTTTCTTTTTTAGAATATCCAAATACTTCTTATATTCTTTGTTTACTCCACGTTTCTGTAAAAAAGAGTCGTATAACTTATTAAATGCTTCTTGGTTACTAGAATCCTCTTTAGTTTCTAAATTAACGTACTTTACATCGCCTTCAAGGCACTTTTGCCAATTAAACAATGGTATTTCTTCAATCGATTGATAATATTTCTCTGACATTCTTTATATATTTTTCTTTCATTTCTTCTTTAAATAACGCAAGTGTATCTTCCGTCATTCCAAGTATTCGGTCGTCATACCACTTAGACTTCTCAAATTTGCTTACATCACCTTCAATTTCTATTGAATCTAAAAATACAGAAACAAACATTGAACGATAAAACTCTCCAGAATCATATAGTGTAAATGGTGTTCCTTTTACTTTGTCTGGATTAATTTGTTCTGTACGTTTTGAGTATCTACCAATGATATTTCCATCTATATCAAGTCCTTTTTCAAATTGGTATTCTTGAATCCACTTTACTATTTTATTTCTAAACTCAACATCGAAACATTTTACCCATAAACTTTGATTGTAACCACGCAAAGACTTTGCTTTATTTAGTACTTTGTTTATGTCAGTTTTAGCAAAAAGGTCTTTCATAATTCAAAGGTAAAAAAAAAGAGGTACAAATTAATGTACCTCTCCTTAAAAGAATCTAATTAAAGATTAAGCATCTTGATAAGTTCCTTCACCAACATAACCATCTTTTGCTAAAGATAATTTAATTACGTCAGTTGAACCTGCGATTGCCGTGTAAACAAACGCATACACACCATCAGCCGTTTCAGTAACAGTTTTAGTTACAGCTGTACTTGTAGTAGTGTTATATAATACGAAGTCAGAAGCAACCAATCCTTTAACTTTAATTGGGTTTTTAGCTGTACCATAATCTAAAGATAAAGTAGCAACAACACCAGTAGTAGTAGGAGTTCCGAAAGAAATGTTTACATCTAACAAACCTTCAAGGTTGTTAAAGTCATACAAGTCAGTTGTATCGTTTGGAGTTAATAACCAAAGAGTAGACTCATCAAACAATCTGTAGAAGTCAAATCCTACCATGATTTTTTGAGTAGCTGAATCTGTAGCAAACATTAATTTCGCTTCAAAAGACTCATTATCTACTGGAATTGGGTATAATTTATCACCAACTTTAGAACCAACTAAGTTTCCGTTAACATCAACGATATAAACACCAAAATCAACACAACGATTGTCTTGAATTTTACCTAATAATTGAGGTGTTTCATTCCATAATTGACCTGCAAAAGAACGTTTACCTTGTTTGATAAATACTTTACGTCCAGATGGAGCTTCCTCAAATGTAGAATCAGCTTTAGCTAACTCAACGTTTTCAAATTGTGGAAGTGGAAACCATCTTTTAGAAGCATCGTCTTGATTAGCCAAAGCTGTAAAAGTAGCTTCGGTAAAAGTAGCTGTTAAATCTAAAGAGTTTTTAGCGCCAGTTGAATCTTTCAATGGAACTAAGATAAGTTTTGAAGTAACGGATTGAATCGTTACACAGTTTGGTTTACCAGTATTTGATAATCCAGAATCACATTTACATCCTAATGACATATTTTTATTGTTTTAAAGGTTAGAAAAAAGAAGGGGAGTTACCCTCCCCATTCAAATTAAGGTTTTAATAATGCAGTTTTTGCAGTAGAGAAAGTTCCTTTAACAAAAGCATTGTAGTGATTAGATTTCACATAATGTACAGCACGTGCTTCACACAAGATTGTCATTAAGTTTTTAGTGAAGTCATCATTTACATAACCAACTTGGATATTTAAATCCTCTCTGATACGTAAGTTAGATTTAGTAAAGTCACCAACTAAGAAAGTTCCTGCAGTCATACCAACATTTTCGATAACTGGAATACCTTTAACTCTAGTAACTCCGTTAGCATCAACATATTGCATAGCGTAAGTGTACTCACCAGTAGTAGTTTTATTTAATTGCATTTTAACTGCATCCTCAGGATGAAGAACAATATAGTTAGCATTAAATAATCCAGTTTGGATTTGTGCGATAGCTACTGCTAATACGTCAAACTCGTTAGGAGACACATATTGCAAAGCAAAGTTACCAGCCGCCCAAGCAACAGCGTTAGTTAAGATACCAGTTAAGTTATCTCCAGTACCATCACCAGAAAGGATTTGAGAATCTAATTTCAATTCAACGATTTCCATCAACTCATTGTTGATTTCATTACGCATGAAAGGTAAATCAGCAATCATTTCTTTAGATACTTTAATCCATGCTGTAACTTTCTTAACTGCTACAGAAGTTTCAACTACATTGAAGTCAGCTTGTGATTTCAAAGCACCCTCTGCTGTCATATCAGCACCACCTTCTTGTCCGCTAGATTGGATATAAGTGATATACTTAGAAGTAGTACCAGAAGCATTAATTAAAGAACGCAAGAAAGGCATTCTACGAGCAATACGAGTAACTCCTGCTTCTAATTGCGATAAAGCAACTGTACCACCAGAGTAGTTGTTCGTGATTGACATTGTACCTACTGCTTTCACATCAAGGTTCATCAAACCACCTTTTTCAGCGATGTCTTTGATTTTGTCGATAGAATCAGAATAAGCATCAGCGATAGCTTGTCCGATAGATTTCAAACTAACATTTTTAGAAGTTTTTTCTTCTTTCATACCTTCTACTAAACCTTCCAATTTTGCAATTGCAGATTTAACTTCTGTGTTGTCAGATTTACCTTCTAAATCAGTTAATTGATTTTTCAACGCTTCTAAGTCTGTTTTAGAAACGGAATTTGCTGTTTTTTCAGCAACAATTGAGTTTACTTTCTCAATTACTTGTTCTGGAGTCATTTCCATTTTTGTTTGTTTTTAGGTTTAAAGTTTACAATAATTCATTCTACGCTACGTTGGGTTTTCGTTTTGTAGAGTGATTATCTCGGCTCTAACGCTTCAAACTAACATTTACAAGCATCTTTATATTTTGAAACAGTATAGGTAATAATAATACCACTTAAATTAGCATCAAGTATGTTTTTATACATACCATTTTCTGTTTCAGTTCCAAATCTACTAAAAACTTTTCGATTAAACTTCTCTAAACGCTTATAAAGTGAAAATTTATTTATTGCTTTCTCAAATTCTTCTTGTAAAGCAATCATTGGTTCAGATACTTGAAGTCTATGGTCTTTAGTATAATAGTTCAATACATCAGTTTCATCAAGGAATAATACAGTCATTTCCATATCTCTTTCAATTGACGAATCTATACCATAAAGTGTTTCACTATGATTTTCAAGTAACCACACTAAAGGCGTCTTATTCAGTAAGTTACTGTCTTTTTTAGTAAACTCTATGTTAGTAGCTAACTTAGTTCCAGTAATTGCAAATGGTAACGGACAACGCACCGATTTCACGAGTGTAGCACTTTCTATTTCAAAGTACGTGTCCTTTACTACAGAGGTAACAACCGATGAAGCATCTGTACCGCTAGAAGTTTTACCAAAAATAATTTTACCTGCACGAATCCATTTAGTGTTACAAGTATAAAATCTTTTGTTAGAATAAGAATTAACTTCAATCGAAGTATCAATCTTACCTACTATTTCTTCAAATAAAACACTAATATCTCTCATATCCAATAAGCATATTGTTTATTATATCCTCTAAAGTCTGGATAAGTACCTAAGTTTAACATTATATAGTCTTGAATAGCACGATAAGTCTTTACAGATTCATTGTAACGTAAATATATAGGTGTATGTGCTGAAATAGGAGTAGAATTCTCTGTAGACTGTTTAACAACTCCTATAGGTGTAGTTTGAGTAACAGAATCCTTCATATATTCAAAATAGATGAATCCTAAGAGCATATCTTTCATTCCTTTAGAGATAATAAGTCTAATATCCATTTCTTCCTTAAACTCGTTAAATATCTTTTCAAACTTTACGTCTTGTGGAATATTATCTACATCTAAGTCTGCTATAAATTCATCATAAAGTTTTATACCCAACAATTCAGTCAGGTATATATCTTCATATCTATCAATATAAGACTGGATATTAGTATTCGCATACATTCCAGTAGAAAGTGCAAACTTGCCAGTAAAATCATTAATCGTTACAAACAACCCCATAACCTTGCTCTAAAAAGATATTTGCGTGTTCACCAGAAATAACTACTACCTCACCTTCTTGATTGAATGGTGCTTTAGCGTTAAAAGAAAATTTAACTAATTCTTTGTTATCAAACTTTTGGTTTAAAACAACTTTAGCTTCTTTTGTACGTGTTTTTTTAGCTTCCATGTTATTATTTAATATTAGTTACAACTTTACTCCAATCAAAAGATTTTTCTTCTGGTGTTGGTTCGATTATTTTTTTAACGTCTAATGCTTCTACGTTTAAACTTGCTATTTCAGATAATTGAGCAACTAAGAACTTATGACGCATTTCTAATGAGTATAAACTATCATCTGTACGACTTCCGTTTCCTAATGCTTTAATTATAGTGTCCATTTCTTTTGTTATAGTAGTGATAATCTTAGATTTTTCTTCTGATTTACCAACTTCTAATACTGGAGTCATTTCGTTAGCACCGAAAGTAACTGCTGAACCTTCCCATAATGCAACTTCTGAAACTAGCCAATATCCACCTGCTTCTTTAGTTTCATCTTCAATCCACTTTAACTTATCGGCAATATATTTAAATCCAATAGAATGCTCACGAATAATTCCATCTTGATAATCACATAAAGCATCACTTCCTAAAGTAGAACTTCCAAGTTCACCTACGGCATATAATCCATTTTCATCTTCCTTAAGTTCAACAAACTTTCCTATTTGCATTTTCCAGTCATGGTGTCTTAGGAAAGCAATTTTACGATTAGAAGTAGATTCTACGCCTCTTTCTTGCAAAGATTTAGAAAACGCACCTTTTACAATCATATCTTGGTCGGAATCAATGTTCCCAAAATGTGCTAAATACATTGCTACCTTACGTGATTTACTGTCAACATCCTTAATTTCTAAAGAATGTGATTTAATTTTATAGGTAGAATTAAGTTTATTATTCATATTTACTTAAATTTGTTGTACAAATGTAAAAAAATTATTATGAGTAACCCTTCTTTTTGGAATGCTTTTTTCGGAACACCTATAAATAATAATCAACTTAGGGAAATAAACACCCTATTAGATACAAATAGAGCATATCAACATGACTTCTATGGTAAGAAAGTGCCTATCTGGATGAATACTGAAAAACCATTTCAAGCATACGTTGAAATACCAGAATTAAGAACTGTTGTCGATAAAAAGGCTCAAATGCTTTCTCAAGGTCGTCCAAGGCTTGTAAAAGAGGATGGAACAGAAGTAGAAAAACATTGGGTACTTGATTTGATTAAGAATCCTAATCCAATGCAAACTTGGCAAGACGTAATGTATTCTATATCTGTAAATGATAGTTTATTTTCAACTGCCTTGTGTTATGCACCAAGAAGAAGTTTTGGAATAGTTAATTTATTTGTTCCACTTGCTAGACATAAGGTTCAAATCAATACTTCGGGTAGAACTCTTAAACAAATGGACAAAGGTGGTCTTATTAAAGATTACACTTATAACTATGAAGGTGAAAAACCAGAAACATTAACAAATGAAGAAGTTGTTATCATTCAAACTACGGACGGTGTTAATATTTTAGATTCTGTATCAAGAATTGAGTCTTTAAAGTTTCCGTTATCTAATATTAAGGCACAATATAATAAGCGTAACATACTTTTAGAGAACATTGGTGCTATTGGTATCTTATCTGCTTCAAACTCTGATTTAGGTGGTGCTTTACCAATGAGTCCAGAAGAAAAAGAACAAATACGTAAGGATTGGTACAATAGAAGTAAAGATGAAATTATTATTTCTGAAAACGACGTTAAATGGACACCAATGTCCTATCCTACTAAGGATTTAATGTTGTTTGACGAACTTAAAGCTGATAAACTTGCTATTATTGACGCTTTTGGTCTTAATTACTATATTTTCTCTAACGAAAGTGGTTCGACTTACTCCAACGTTAATTATGGTGAGAGATTATGTTACACTTCTACTATTATTCCAGAAGCTGAAAGAATTTATAATAACATTACCGAACAATTAGGATTAGATAAAGAAGGGTTGAGATTAGTTGCTGATTATGGACATTTACCAGTATTGCAAAATGATATTCTACAAGAAAGTCAATCTATTGACTACAGAGCATCTGCTTTAATGAAAATACAAGGAGAATTAGGAATTACTCTAAGTGATGATGAAAAAAAGATATTCCTTGGATTAAAGAAAGGAATTAAATAAATAGTAGGTATATGTGAAACTTCCTCTTTTATCAATAGAACACAATTAAGCTGTAATTATTTTACGGCTTTTTTTGTGCATTAAAAAAGCCCTCAAGCCAAATAAATAGCGAGAGGGCTGAAAAAAGAATCAAAAGTAGTTAGCACCGAAAGAAAAGAAAGAAAAGCACTAATAACTTGCACAAATATACTCTTTTTTTATATATCCAACCTTTTAAATAAAGATTTAATTAACATTGATAATCCTGCTAGACAATCAGGCGCATCATCGAATTTAGTTTTACCCTCTTTACTGAAATGCAATAAGTTCTGCATAAACTGGTGATAATCATTATTATTTTCGTATTTCACGAATACAAAAGCAT
>Ga0209668_10000692_pt1 | contig 13969 bp, 9 predicted proteins | sample FrelakmetPLP11PL_FD_187150 | JGI IMG/M metagenome (GOLD analysis project Ga0209668, IMG submission 187150) | Freshwater lake sediment microbial communities from the University of Notre Dame, USA, for methane emissions studies - PLP11 PL (SPAdes)... | ecosystem: Environmental > Aquatic >... | reverse complement strand
TACTCCAAATTTACTATCTAGTTTTCCTCCTACTCCGTCACCCCACATAATATTAAATTCTTCTGTTAATAAAGTTGCTAATTCAGAACTATCAATTTTTAATAAATTATTGGCATTACCCAAACTGCTAGGATTTGTAAAGTCTCCAGAGGTATCACTTAAGGTAAAATTTGCAGAAGTAATAACCACAAAACGATGATCAACAACAACGAATTTATGGTGCATTAAACTACTACCCTTTGAACCATCAGCGGTATCATCTAGCCAAGGAATTTGGGCATTTTGAATAATTGCTAACCCATCCCGTTGACTAATTTCCGCTGGTGTGATTTGATTATCTTGATTGATATCCACAAATTTCCGAAATTCGTTATATCGTTCTTGTTCTCTTTTTTCTAATTTAGCTATTTCTGTGGAAGTGAAACTACTCCAAGGACGAGAATAATCACTTTCTAAGATTAGCCTTACCTTAACACCAGCTTTTTGTTTTGCTGCTAAAACTTGGGCAACTTTTGGTAAACGCAATTCTTGGACAGCTATATCCACAGTAGATTTAGCTTGGGAAATAGTATCAACAATCTGCTTTTCTAAATCATCCCCTAACCGGGTTTGCTGACGATAGGTTTCTTGATATTCTGAAGATTGGGAATTATTGAAGTAAACTTGAATTAAAGGATCTTGGGGTAATGGTGCTAAACGCTGGTTTGATGATTGGACTTGTTCACAACCAGTCAGAGTGAATAGCAATAAAAAAACATAAGAAAAATAGCGAACTTGTGGGAAAATAAACACAGTAACTTGATAAAAGTAAATTACAGAGATTTTAATGTATTTATATCACATTCTGAATTTCTTTCTTCCTCTGCGCCTTTGCTCCTTTGCGTCTACCCTGCGGGATCTCTAAGAGAGATTGCGCGAAATAAAAACAAGACTATGCAAATATATCTAGATTACAGTGCAACTGCTCCCACTCGTCCAGAAGCGATCGCAATTATCCAGAAAATCTTAACACAACAGTGGGGTAATCCTTCCAGTTTACATGAATGGGGCAACCGCGCCGCGTTGGTTATGGAAACTGCGCGAATGCAAGTAGCAGGTTTAATTAATGCTGTTCCTGAATCAATTATTTTCACTTCTGGGGGAACGGAAGCAGATAATTTAGCGATTATGGGGGTGGCGCGATGTTACAATACTCCCCAACATATGATCATTTCCAGTGTAGAACATTCCGCCATTTCTGAACCGGCGAAAATGTTAGAAAATTGGGGTTGGGAAGTTACCCGTTTGGGTGTAAATCATCACGGAAGAGTTAACCCCGCAGATTTAACCGCAGCTTTGCGAGATAACACCGTGTTGGTATCTGTGATTTATGGACAAAGCGAAATAGGAACACTCCAACCAATTGGAGAATTGGGAAAAATCATGAAAACACACGGTGCTTTATTTCACACAGATGCAGTGCAAGTTGCTGGACGTTTACCCATAGATGTGCAGACATTACCTGTAGATTTATTGAGTCTATCTAGTCATAAAATCTATGGTGGTTTGGGTGCAGGGGCGTTATATGCGCGTTCTGGAGTGGCATTAATGCCGCTGCTGGGTGGGGGTGGACAGGAGAACGGACTGCGTTCAGGGACGCAAGCAACGCCCGCTATTGCTGGATTTGGAGTAGCTGCGGAGTTAGCAGCACAGGAATTAGAGACGGAAAGAGAGAGATTGATCCTATTGCGCGATCGCCTCTTTGCCATTCTAGCAGATGTTCCGGGTTTAATACCCACAGGTGACAAGATTCATCGTTTACCCCATCATCTCAGTTTTTATTTAGAAGCAGCCGACGGAGAAAAAATCAGCGGTAAAACTTTGGTACGTCAGTTAAATTTAGCCGGAATTGGTATTAGTGCTGGTGCAGCTTGCAATAGTGGAAAATTAAGCCCTAGTCCCATTTTACTAGCAATGGGATATTCTCAAAAAGCGGCTTTAGGAGGAATTAGATTAACTTTAGGAAAACAGACAACAGCAGCGGATATTGATTGGACTGCAATGGTTTTGAAACAGATTTTGCAGAGATTAATCCCAGATTAAATGGTCAATTGTACATTGTCAATTATTCAACAATTACACACCTAATAATTTGTAGATAATGTTATTGACAAGAGTAAGGGCAAAAGCGCCTAAAATTGCACTCCAAATGCCAAAACGTAACCGAAAACCATCTACTAACCAAGCAGCAATACTAAAACAAGCAACAGCAATCATGAAAGTGAAGATACCAGATAATAAGTCAAAGGTGGCTAAATTTGGTATCACAAACAAAACTTTGAGAACTGGCTTAACTAGCGCTGTAATAATACCTAAAACTGCGGCGGAAAAAATTGCCTTTTCAGGAGAATCAATTTCCACTCCTAAAGGTAATTTACTAATAATCCACAAACTAACAGCCGTTACTAACCAAACAATTAGCAGCGTCGTAATATCCATTACCAGAACCCCTGAAACGTGAATGTTGATATGACGATAAATTACCTGGTTGACTTGGTTTCTTGATCTAAAAATATTTGTAGCTTCACCAATTATTTATAAATTAGCAGAATTTCTGACTAGAACTGAAATTTATTCTAGATATCTTTAGGTTTACTATAAACTACCAGATCCCCGACTTCTTAGAGAAGTCGGGGATCTGACTTTTGCACGGAATTCTTTGTCTTTTATTTACCACCGTAGAAAAAAGCAATTTCCTTTTCTTTTAAGGGTGCAAAACCAGCTTCAATCAGCTTTTGATCAAGTTCAGCTTGGGGGATATGTTTAGCGCCAATCCGAACGATGCGAGAACGCATGGTATTGGATACACCGCTGCGTTGTCTATTGGCTTCTAATCCCATAACCTGACTGTACAATTCTAACTTGGCTGTGGGAATAGGAGAACCATCAAAATCAATTCCTTTAGCGATCGCTTGATCAATAGCATCAGCACCAGTAGTCGTTTCAGTAGTCATAGTAACCTATTTTCAAAGATATAGAAATATATTATCAGGGAATGCCTCCTCAAGCACTGTAAATACAAGGACGGGCAAGATGCCCATCCCACATCCCACAAGGTTGGATAGCGAAGGGCTGCTGCAAGCAGTTCATCTTTTTTGTGGAGTTCTCTTAGTAGAATTAATCCAAAATCTAAAATCTAAAATCGGATGATCTTTGACTTTCCTAATACCGCCCTTTCCGTAACTGGATTAACCGACTACCTAAAATTACTCTTAGAACAAGATGAAATTCTCAGACAAGTGTGGGTAACTGGGGAAGTTTCCAGCGCCAATCATCACCAAAGTGGATTATTTTTTACACTAAAAGATACGGATAGTACAGCCTCTATTAAGTGCGTAGCTTGGAAAAGTCAAGTACCAAAATTGGCACAAATGCCTGTGGCTGGCGAACAGTTAATTATTTTAGGCAGTATTCGCATTTATCCACAACGGGGAGAGTATCAATTAACAGTGTGGCAAGCCTTACCTGCGGGTGTAGGTTTACAGGCGTTACGCTATCAACAACTAAAAAATCGCTTACAGGCTGAGGGACTATTTGATATAGAAAGAAAGAAATATATTCCCCCACATCCACAAATTATCGCTGTCGTTACGTCCCCAACAGCAGCGGCTTGGGGTGATATTCAAAAAACCCTCAAACATAGATATCCCGGCTTACACATCTTATTTTCTCCCGCGACAGTGCAAGGTGAACAAGCACCAGCATCTATCGTTAAAGCCATTGAAAGAGTCAAAAAAGATGGTCGTGCGGAAGTATTAATTTTATCCAGAGGTGGTGGTGCTGTTGAAGAACTAGCTTGTTTTAATGATGAAAGAGTCGTTATGGCTGTTGCTAATTGTCCAATACCAATAATAACAGGAATTGGACACCAAAGGGATGAATCCTTAACAGATTTAGTTGCTGATTCATGGATACATACACCAACAGCCGCAGCGGAAACAGTTGTCCCGTCACTGTCTGATTTACAAATTCAACACCAACAGCGAATTATCGGCTTGTGTACAGCCGTCAATTCATCATTAGCAGCTAGGGAAAAGCAACTTCAAGGATTAAAACATCGGTTGCGTCAATTGCGCCTAGATAGACAAGTAGAACAGGAAAGAGACAAGTTATCTTGGCAACAGCGGCAATTATTACAAGTAACAACGGGAAAATTACAACAAGCCAGCCAACACTTAGAAATGTTACGCCAAAAATTGGCTATTATTGACCCTCAATCTGTATTACAGCGTGGTTACGCGGTAGTGATAACAGAAAATGGTGTAATTCCTCGTTCTGTATCAGAATTAACTATAGGAGAAAATTTAGTGATTCAGTTGGCACAAGGTAAGGTAACAGTTAAAGTTATAGAAGTTACTGAAGGTTAAATTTTGGAAAAGTATATTTTCAGACTTCAGACTTTACGCCCAGGATGCTCTACTGTACGATGTAAGCTATGTCCTATCATGATTCTGCCTTACTACAAAAAATTTCTGTCGAGATTTGTCAATCAATTATTGCTATTCAACAACAGCAACCGGAATTATTGATTGCAAAATATCGAACTATTAACTGGCAAATATCTACAAATAAATCGGCTTTGAGTGCAAAATTTAGAGCTATACTCAGCCAAACTCAAAGCTGGGATGAATTATTACAAAAACTGCAATCATCACTTAAAGCAGTGCTTGTTCCCGCAGCTTTTAATTCACAAATAATATCAGATTTAATATCTGATATTGAGCAGTTAAATTCCGAAAATATTGATGTAAATGCTAATCATTTACTCCAACGACAGTCTGTAAATATAACTATTTTACTTTTAGATGCAGAAAACCTACAACTGAACACGAATACTGAAAAGTTTTTAACTACAATTTGTCATTCTCCTGTACAAGTTAAAATTGCTTTTGCTAATTGGTCAAATCGCGGAAAATTGGATGTAGAATTACATGAACGTGGCTATGATTTAATTCATGTTCCTGCTGGTAGAGATAATGCTGATGGGAAAATGATTGCGGTGGGTTCTTCTATTCATGAACGCTATCCTAATGTTAAGGAAGTGTTTGTTTGTTCCTCAGATAAGGTAATGACCAACTTATGTAATACGTTACAGCAAAATGGGATATTAGTTTATCAAGTTAGTCAACATGGAGAAAATATTAAGGTATTTAATAGTGCAACCAGTGAAACTGTTAATTATTCTCTGAAACCTGTGCCAGAAATACCTTCTATAGAACAGTTTATTTTTCAAATCAAGGGTTTGATTAAATTACAACAAAAGCAAACTGCTAGTTATTGGGTGAAACTTTCGATTCTGTCTAAATTATTTAAAAGCAAACATCAATTAACTATTAGTCAAATTATTGCTCATCATTTTCCTGGCAAAAAAGCCAAAGATGTATTTATTAACTATCCATCTGAGATTGTCATTCATCAAATTGATGAAAAATCTGAATTATATGTCACAATCTTTGAACATCAACAAATCCAGTCGGGAGATGGTCAAGATCATGTACAAGCTACAATATCAAGCGGATTATCTGCTATTAGTTCTGCCGCAGATTTAGAACAAGCAATCAAAAATATTTTGATAGATTTAAGTAAATCAGATAATCGGCGATTTGTGGATATTAGTATTTTGGGTAGTAAGTTTTATCAGCAATATGGTCAACCGATTACGGAACAAATAAAACAATTGCAGATTGGTGGTAGTTTTGTGAAGTTTTTACATTCTTGTAATTCTTTGCAAATTCAGCAGGTAGGTAAAAGATGGGAGGTAAGTGTTAAGAAGTCGGAACTATAGGAATCCGGTTTGATTCTGTGAATTTACTTGTGTGGTAAGGGAACAGGGAACAGGAATGGCAAAGGACAAGGACCAGGAGGACACTTTTTCCGATTTCCGAATTATTGATCAAATAAATTTATTGATTAAATGTTGTATTAATCACATAAATCAGTTAATATACTGATAGTTTTCATTATTTAACCCTTCTCGCTTCTTTTTTTATTCTCAACTCCTGATATTTTTCCCCGTCTTTGCCTTTTGTGCATTTTTCTATTATTCTTGGGCATAATCTCATAAATAATTATATTCTGGTGTTGTGTACCCTTACTCTAGCTACCGTATTTTGATACTAAAATCTCCATGAAAACAACTACAGAATCTCACTACAACCAACTACCTAATAGTTACTCCCCTTCTGTTCCCCTTTGTGTTTATCGAGAGTTGACAGTGGAGTTACAAGCAGTCCAATCCAAATTGGATGTTATTACCAGTCATAATCAGAAATTAGTCCAGGAAAACCAACAACTGCGTCAAGAAATTACTAAAGTGATTCAGTCTTGCTTAGAACTGCAAAAGCTAGTTAGTACATCATCACCCAGTTCTCCCGCATCATCTCCATCTGATCATGAAGTTAAATATCCGCCTCAACCTCAGCCGACACCTGACCATGATCACGAGGTAAAACACACACATAAGCCAACTGTTACCACATTATCTCCGCGTCCGCAAACAAATCGTCCCCGACCGAAAACAGCAACAAAACCAACCCCTCCTCAAAACCGTCGTCAGGAGTCCGCCGCACCAAGGACGAATATAAACTTGCCAGGATCAGAAACAGTATTTATAGAAGAACAGGAAGTTCGCTACTATCCCCAATCTCAGTCTGAGGGTAAAGGATTAAATGGTTGGTGGCTGATAGTAACTATTATATTCATCATGATAACTGGTTTTGCGGCTGGGTATTTAATTGTGCGCCCTTTATTCCAAAATCACACCCAACCTTCAACAATTAAAAATTGAAAATTCATAGACAATAGGACTTACGCACTGTACAAATTAACCATCATCTGTACGCAGGATATTTGGTCGTTTCAGTGCTATAAAATACCAGTTTTCAAACATCCTCTTATCCGCAAATCAAGCCGCTACGGGGAGGAATAGTTAAAGAAACATTGTTATCTTTCCATGTAATTTCCCCATTGCCAAATAAAACTTGATGTGGTTTATTTGGCAAATTACGACAATCTATATTCACTGTGATAGATTCACTTCCCACATTCACAGCAATAATTAATTCTTCACTTTCTAGAGTTCGTGCAAATACATAAACTGTTCCTACTGCATAAAGAACTTGATAATTACCAATTCGCAAAGCCGGGTAATTTTGACGAATAGAAATTAATTGTTTGTGAGTATTTAAAATGTCTTGATTCCAATCAGATTTTAGGGGGAAAACACGGCGACAATCTGGATCTATGCCTCCAGGTAAACCAACTTCATCACCATAATAAATACTAGGCGCACCGGGAAAAGTAAATAACAGCAGATTACATAATTCTACACTTGCTTGATCACCATCAGCAATACTAATTAATCTGGCTGTATCATGGCTACTGAGGACGTTTAATTGAGTTAGTTGGATTTCCCAAGGATATAATTCTAAAAGGCGGTGAATTTTGGCTGCATAACCAGCCGCATCTAAGGCAGGATAGGGATAATAACTCTGAGATTCTACTAATTCTAATACGATGCGATCGCCTACTGCAAAAGCAATGGCAGCCTCATTAAATAAATAATTCAATACCCCATCAAATTGCGTTCCATCAAGCCATTCACGGGCATCTGTCCAAACCTCACCGACAATATAAGCATGAGGATTAATACCTTTAACTCGTTGGCGAAATTCCTGCCAAAAACCCGGAGTTTTAATTTCATAAGGCACATCTAACCGCCAACCATCAATGCCAAATTCTAACCAATATTCAGCAATTTCCATAATGTATTCTTTAACATCTGGATGATCATGATTAAAGGTTGGTAAAGAGCGAATCCCCGCCCAAGCATCATAATTAGCGGGTAAACTACCATCATAAGGGGCAAGCGGCCAATCTTGAATTTTAAACCAATTTACCCAAGGGGAATTAGAACCATTTTCTAATACATCATGGAAGAAGAAAAAGCCTCGACTAGAATGATTAAATACGCCATCGAGAACTATTTTCAGATTTCGTGAATGGGCTGCATCTATTAATTCTCGCAAAGCTTGATTTCCCCCCAACATCGGATCAACTTGGTAATAATCATGGGTATGATAACGATGATTACTAGCAGATTGAAAAATGGGTGTAAAGTAAATTGCATTCACCCCTAAACTTTGGATATAGTCTAATTCTTCCAGCACCCCCCATAAATCACCACCTTTGTAACCTTGGAGAGTAGGTGGTGCATCCCAGGCTTCCAAATTGCTATTATTTAAGAAACTGTCACGGGAACGTTGACTTCTGGCAAATCTATCAGGAAAGATTTGATAGAAAACCGCGTGTTTAACCCAATCTGGCGTTTGAATTTCCATAAATACATCTATGAGCAACTTAACATATAGCAATTTTAAACCAGATGTAAACAACCCCCTTGTATTTCCCTCTGTGTCCTCTGTGTCTCTGTGGTTCGTTTAAAATATATTGTCGCCATACATTTAGAGTATGACCAATTAAATACCCAGAACCCACAGCATATCAATTACCAAATTTCCCCTCTTTCCTAGTCACGAAAGGATAAATAATTGGTACACTTGTTTACTTAACCTCTTTTCCAGTTAACCAGTGACTCATGGTATACGTCAAGCGCGTTGAACTTACCAATTTTAAATCCTTCGGTGGGACTACTGCTGTTCCTCTCCTACCGGGGTGTACCGTCATATCTGGCCCAAATGGTTCTGGAAAATCAAATATTCTTGATGCGTTGCTGTTTTGCTTGGGACTGGCTAGTTCTAAGGGTATGCGGGCGGAACGTTTACCGGATTTGGTGAATAATGCCCAAAAACATAAGGGGCGTTCGGCGCTGGAAGCTAGTGTAACTGTGACTTTTGATATTTCGGATGTCTCTCGCAGAGGCGCGGAGGCGCAAAGGGAGGAGGTGGGGGAAGTAGGGGAAGTCGGGGAGGTTGGGGAGGTTGGGGAAGAAAATCCAAAATCCTCTGAGTGGAGTGTGACTCGGCGGTTGCGGGGGTCTCAGCAGGGGGGGGATACGTCGAATTATTATATTAATGGTGTGGCTTGTACTCTGTCTGAGTTACATGAGGATTTGGAGGAACTGCGGATTTATCCTGAAGGGTATAATGTAGTATTGCAAGGGGATGTTACCAGCATCATTTCCATGAATGCGCGGGAACGTCGGGAAATTATTGATGAGTTGGCTGGGGTGGCGACTTATGATCGGAAAATTGTCCAGGCTAAGTCTACTTTAGATGAGGTGAAGGATAAGGAGGATAGTTGTCGGATTATTCAGACTGAGTTAAGTATACAATGCGATCGCCTATCTCAAGATAAGGCTAAGGCTCAAAAGTATCAATTGTTGCGAATTGAATTTATCCAAAAACAATCTTGGGAAGCGGTGTTATCTTGGCGTTCTCTCCAAGCACAGCAGGAACAACTGGTGGCACAAGTTCAAGAGGGCGATCGCAGTTTCAGTGATTTTACTACTCAGTTAAATACAACTAATTCCCAAATTAATCAGAAGACTACTGAATTAGATCAGCTAAATCTCCGTGTCAAAGCTTTGGGTGAAGAGGAACTTCTTGCTGTTCAGTCTAATCTCGCTACCCAAGAAGCAGAACGGAAACAACTCCAGCGCCAACAACGGGAGTTAGAAACATCTATTCAAGAATCTACAAGGCGGTTAAATCAAACTTATCAAGAAATTTACCAATATCAACTTGCTTTAGAGGAAGCTAAAAAACAACAAAATGTAGAAATGTTGAATGTCACATCTCTACAAACAGCAAGAGATCAAGCACAACAAAATTTAGAATTTTCTCGTCAAGCTGCTGCGGAAATTGCCACCGCTTCCGAAGCTTGGGTACAACAACAAACAGCTTTAAATCGGCAAATTGAATCTTTATTGTATATTCTCGAACCCCAACGCACAGAACAAGCGCAATTACAGGAACGGAATACTCAATTACAACAGCTTATTTCTGAACAGTCTCAATTAATTGCCAGTTTAGAACCGGAATTAGCCCAAAAACAAGCTGAATGTGCGCGGTTAGAAACAGAATTTAATGCTTCTACCCAACCTATTCAAAATTTAGCCGAAAATCTTGCTGCGACGGAACAAGAGTTACAAATTCAACAAGATACCCAAAAACGACTTTTACAAGAACAACGGGACAAGCAACGTCAATTAGATAAATTAGAAGCACAAACCCAGGCACAACAGGAGATACAAGGAACACAAGCCAGCAAGGTAATTTTACAGTCAGAAATGCCCGGTTTATGCGGTTTAGTGGTGCAGTTAGGCAAGGTTGAACCTAAACATCAATTGGCTTTAGAAATGGCTGCTGGTGGGCGTTTAGGGCATATTGTGGTAGAAGATGATAGCGTCGCATCCGCCGGCATTGAACTTTTGAAACAAAAACGGGCGGGGAGGGCAACTTTTTTACCTTTAAACAAGATTAAAGTCCCGAAATTTACCCAGGATGCAACTTTGCGTTTAGCTGATGGTTTTGTCAGTTATGCGGTAGATTTGGTAGAATGCGATCGCCGTTATCATGATGTATTTGCCTATGTTTTTGGCGCAACGGTAGTATTTGCCACCCTGGCACAAGCTCGGAAAAACATGGGACTATATCGCATAGTCACTTTACAAGGGGAATTATTAGAAACTAGCGGAGCGATGACTGGTGGTAGCGGTAATCAACGTTCATCTTTACGCTTTGATAGCGGTGAACCTGGGGAATCTCAGGAAGTTGCTAATTTAAAAACCCGCTTAATAGATATTGACCGGATTTTAGACCGTTGTGGAGAAGCAATTTCCACTTTAGCAACTCGCACTAAAACATTAACTTTAGAATTAACAGAAGCACGTCAAGGACGCAGGGAACAACAACTATATTTAGAACAGTTAAAGAAAGATATTAAGATTTTAACAACACAGTTAGAAAATACTCATTCTCAACTTTCCCAAAATACCGAAAAATTCACATCTGCACAATCCCGGTTAGAAATTTTAAATCGGGAATTACCAGAACAAGAAACTCAATTACAACAATTGAGACATACTTTGGCTGAGTTGGAATCTTCCCAAACTCCTAGCGAATGGCAACAAATCCAAGCTATCATTAAAACCCAAGAACAGGAATTACAACAACGAGAAACAGCACTGCGAGATGTTCAACAACAATTAAAAAATCTCGAAAATCAACAACAACGATTACAAGAAAAAATAGGAGAATCCCAAACCAGAGTTATTCAATATCAACAAGAAGAAACCACAGGAAAACAACAACAAGCAACAGTTAATAGTCAAGTTGAAGAATTGAATAATTTGATTACTGCAATTCAGGCTAAATTGGGTCAATTAGAAGAGAATTTAGGGGAAGAGAAAAAGAACCGAGATACAGCAGAAACCGAATTGCGATCGCTCTTATTGCGTCAACAACAATTACAATGGGAAATAGAGAAACTGCAAGAAACCCAAGAAAAACGCCGGGAAGATTTAACAGCACTACAAAACCAGTTGCGAGATTTAGGTGCAGAATTACCCAGTCCCTTACCAGAAGTTCCCAATAAAGTTGATTTAGAAGACTTACAAAAAGAATTGCGGAGTTTAGGTAAACGTTTACAGGCAATGGAACCTGTAAATATGTTAGCTTTGGAAGAATTCGATAAAGTCCAAAGTCGTCTCCAAGAACTTACCGAAAAATTAGAGACTTTAGAAGGTGAAAGGACAGAATTATTATTAAGAATTGAAAACTTTACCACCCTCCGTCAAAAAGCATTTAAAGAAGCTTTCGACGCAGTAAATGAGAATTTCCAATCAATCTTTGCTATTCTTTCCGATGGTGACGGTTATTTACAACTAGATAATCCCGAAGATCCTTTTAACAGTGGTTTAAACCTAGTCGCACACCCGAAAGGAAAACCTGTCCAACGGCTTGCTTCTATGTCAGGGGGAGAGAAATCCTTAACTGCATTAAGTTTTATATTCTCCCTACAACGTTATCGTCCCTCTCCATTTTACGCCTTTGATGAAGTGGATATGTTTTTAGATGGGTCAAATGTGGAACGATTAGCGAGAATGATTAAGCAACAGGCGGAACAAGCACAGTTTATAGTTGTGAGTTTGCGTCGTCCGATGATAGAATCAGCACAGCGGACTATTGGCGTAACTCAAGCTAGAGGTGCTTATACTCAGGTTTTGGGTATTAAATTACAATCATCTGACCATAGATAGGTAAGAGCTAAGAAGGGTAATAAAAATTTATCTTTTTAATTACCCATTACCAATTGTCAAGTTTCTGTTAGAAATAGTGATATACATACATAAACCGGATTCAAGATTTCCTACGGCACAACGAACAGGATATATATGATGATACAATATATTTAATTTTTATGAGTTATTCAAATGCCCAATTTTACGTACAAATAACGCTATGCAAGTAAAAATCATTGGACAAGCAAAAGACTTACGGACAGATACAGATATTCTTTATGCTCAATTATCCATACAAGACTATTTATGTTTAGTTGGGGATAACTTTGATGATTATGAACCTCAAAGAAAGCGCGAGAAATATAAAGCATATGAACGCATGAAAATTGACATCATGAAAGGTGCTTTGTTACCTTCTATAACTCTCGCAGTAAAACCAGAATTAGTGAGTGATATCTTACCCATTGTACAAAAACATAACTGGCAAGAACTTGAGAGCGCGTTAAGTAAACCAGGACAAGTAAATATTTTAGATGGATTACAACGGACGTTTATTTTAAACGACATAGCTAAGGAGAATTTTGACTTTAATTCAGAACAGAAAGTTCTTGTGGAGTTCTGGCTTGAAGGTAACATCAAAAATCTTATTTACCGGATTATCGTCCTCAATGCAGGACAAAAACCTATGTCTATGAAACATCAGATTGGTCTTTTGTTTATCACTCTAAATGACACACTTAAGGCCGAAATACCAGATATTGAAATTTTCAAAGAAAAAGAATCTGCACGCCGAACAAAGGCTAGGAAGTACCCCCTCGATAGAATTGCAACCGCATATCAAAGCTTTATAACCAAAAGTCCAGAAACACAGAGACAAAATGTTGTTGCACAGAAATTAGTGGAAGAAGAAATTTTAGATTCTACAGAAGAACAACTTGGAGATCAGTTTGATGCTTTCAAAAATTATCTAAGAATTTATGCTGATTTAGATGTTGAAGTATCTCGAATATATATAGGAAATGCTGATCAAGAAATACCAAATGGTATAAAATGGTTTGGAGAAGAAAGTGTTATAAACTCTTTTTTCGCCGCCCTTGCCCTTGTATCTAGCAATAATTCAGAGCGAGTACAAAAGGCTTTAGATACTCTTCTACAATTACTTAAAGATACAAAAGAAGATGATGATCCTCTCGCGTTAGGAAAATTACAGGAGTTAGAAAGTGGATTTAATCCGCGTAAGGTAAGTCTGGGCTTTGCAAAAAGGAAACTTCTGACAGATGGATTCAAAGAATACTTTCGTGAGGAAGGAAAAGTACCTTTTCTTAATTGTTGGATAACAGCAGCAGAATAACTATGAACTTTAATGATTTAAAAGAATTTGATGGCAATCTTCGCTATGATATAACTCGCTTCTTTGAGTTTGATGGTATTTGTACTTTGGACGGGATGATACCGATAGAAGTAGATGCAGTATCATTTTCTTACGAAGGTGATGTAGACATTGAAGTTCGTAATGAGGATGATAATTTGTTGGGTGTTCTCTGTATATGTAAATCTCTTACTGATATAAATATTGCCAGTGTAACAGACGCAAGGTATATTGCTTATATTCATGAAGTTGATAAACATACGTTTCAGGGTGGACTTCCCTACAAATTTACTAAAAACTACTTAGTGATTGATGTATCTGAATATGACAACTATAAAAATAAATATATGAATTCTGCA